>Ga0123355_10002575_pt1 | contig 25714 bp, 20 predicted proteins | sample TergutEmb28metaG_3_FD_89872 | JGI IMG/M metagenome (GOLD analysis project Ga0123355, IMG submission 89872) | Embiratermes neotenicus P1 segment gut microbial communities from Petit-Saut dam, French Guiana - Emb289 P1 | ecosystem: Host-associated > Arthropoda: Insects > Digestive system > Gut ...
CATTTTCTATAGTTGAAATGTTTGCAGTTTCGAGCAGATAGGCTCGAAAGCCCTTGGCCGGCGCACTGCACCAGCTCTGCTGGTGTATAAGTGCGCACCTTGCTCTGTTGGTAAATTATGAGGAGGAAAAGAATGTACGCTGTAAAAGCAATTTATGATGGTGTCAATTTCAAACCAAAGCAGCCTATTTCTGTGGGCGGGAAATACGAAGTAGTTATTACATTCCTTGAACCTGTAGAGGACGACACTGTTAGTGATGAACAGTCTAAAAAACGTCCTCTTTCAGAGTTAAGGGGATTTTTGAAAGGCAAGGTTTGGATGGCCGATGATTTCAATGCACCTTTAGAGGAAATGAAGGAGTACATGGAATGAGCTACATGTTAGATACACACGTTCTGATATGGTATTTAGAAGATTCGGCAGACCTGTCAATAACGATAGCACGCATTATTGATAATCCCACATGCCAAAAATTTATCTCCGTTGCTTCTTTGTGGGAAATTGCAATTAAATCCAACATAGGGAAGTTGGATATGCGGCTTTCTTGTAATGAGCTTCTGGATACCATAGAAAATAGCGAATTGTCTGTAATTCCAATAGAAAACGACTATTTGAAAGGGCTTTCGAAATTGCCGTTTATTCACAAAGATCCATTCGACAGATTAATTATAACTACAGCATTATCAGAAGGCTTAACTATAATGACGGTAGATGAAAACATACAAAAATATAATGTTCCGTGGATTTGGTAGAGTAATATTAAAAGGATGCCCGATTGAGCATCCCCCATTACTGCTTTCAGCATAGCCAAACGCCATATTCATGCCATAAATGAGCCGACAGCCATGTGTTTTAGGAGGCTTCTTTCGCAAGCCCCTTAATAGCCTAGCAATTGGGATGCTTTCCTCCGCAGCGATAGTGGTCGTGAATTGATTGATTTTGCAAATGAGGTAGAATCATCATGACATACGCAGTAGATACAAGTATTATCATACATCTGTTGCGTGGCACGCCACTTGTGGTATCGCAATACGACAAAAACACCCAGGATTTTGAAAAGTTTGCAAGCCTACAAATTTTTGGATTGGACTAAATAGATGCAATTGGAGGCATGCAATAATTGATTGAAAAAATATTAATTTGATTTATCCGAGGTGATTGCCATGGAAAACAGACTTGAAACACTACGCGATGAAGTTGACAAGCTGATATTCGAAAAACAGCCAGATAAAATCCGTTTTTTTATTGAGCATTTATATAGTGTAGCACGTTATTGCGCGTTATTAGCACTAAAGCGAAATCTAGACCCAGACATCGCAATGACTTCTGGAATGTTGCACGACATATACCGCGTAACACATAATACAGGCAAAAATCATGATGTAATGGGTGCAGAAGCAGCGGCAGAAATATTGAAAGCAATAAACTTATACAATGACGAAGAGATAGCAATAATCACTACTGCAATATTAAGGCATCGCGATAAATCCTCAATCCATGAACCGTATGATGAAATATTAAAAGACGCGGATGTATTAAGTCATTGTTTTTATAATCCAGCTTTTCCTATTGATGAGTGGGAAGTTGAACGCTATATCAATTTACTTGCCGAACTGGGTTGTAATCACTCAAAATAAGCATTTGCAAGTGCGCAAATTAAATAGGAGCACACCCAAATGAAACTAAAGACCGGTATAAGCTACAATATGGACGCACTTTGTTTTCTTAATATCATGACCGCAGATGAAATGTATGTAGCAAAACATAAGGAAGCGTTTGATAAATGGTATCCGCAACTTAGTGATGAAATAAAGTTAAAAATGCGTAACGTGGTTGCAGCGCGAGGAAACGCAATGCTCTCGCCAATAATTACACTTTTTATATCATCTTTAGGTGATTTTAATAGCAGAAATCTTATTGAACTGCTTGGCAGTTTTCAAGAAATTGAGAGTTCAATGGATAAGAACAGCCTATCTTTTTAGTAAGGAAGAGTTTGAAAAATATTTTTATTTTTTTGCGGATACGATTATCCCGTTAATCATGGAGTTGGAAAAGAAGGGATTTTATGAATTTTGGCAGAAAGAAAAATTGCCTATAATCGAAAAAAAGTGTGATGAAATAGATAAACGCCTTGCGGATTTTGAAATTGAAAGCCTTCTAAGCCCATTTAAAGATATTGAAAATACTGACTGCACCATATACATATGCTCGTTTACAGACCCGCTGGGGATAAAACTATGCGGAAATAATTTGATTACAGATGTTTCGTACTCGCTGGACATTATTTTATCAAATGCCACACATGAACTTTTTCACCCTCCATATAAAATAGAGAAGTAAGGGACTATGTACAAACGCTTTTTGAAATGCCATGGGTAAAGGAGGCGTTTGATAAGCAAGACCCTAACTCTGGCTATAACACAATCGAGGGCTTTATCGAAGAAAACATTGTTGAAGCCTTGGGGATTTATATTGCGGTTAAGCTAGGTGCAGGTATCGAGCCTTTTGAGTATTTAACGAAGCATGACGGGGGCTCTCATGTTATATCGCCTTATTTTTATAGATATTTATGTGATAATGCTAAAGATGTCTCACAGTCTATTGAGGATTATTTTATCGGCTTTGTCAGCTTACTCTAGAAATACCCCCATGCCCTCCAAAATGGAAAGTGTAATTTCCGCGGCGATACTGCCGCCTGCGCTGTCTTCGCCTTGGACATATGTTGCGAATACAAGCGTGTGTGCGCCTGTTTCTACATATCCGACAAACCAGCCGTTTGTTTGTCTGTTGTTTATTATGCCTGTGCCTGTTTTGCCTGTTAGTGCGGTGCTGTCGCTTTCTGTTAGGGTTAGTACGTCTTTTATTGTGTCCACATGTTGGGATGCGAAGGGGGTGTTGTTTTGATATATATTTCTCATAATGGCTACCTGTTCCACTGGTGAAATGCGTAGAGATGACTCGTTCCAGAAGTCTGTGTCGCGGGTTTGATTCGTTAGATTGCGGTTTCCGTAGGATAGCCTGGTTAGGTAATTATATAGGCCGTTTTGGCCGATTTTTGACTCGATTTGTGTGTCTATATCTTGGAAATACCAGCTTACAGAGTAATTCATTGCCGATAATAGGTCGTGACCTTGATTCCACTGGTTAAAGGGGTGGGGGGTGCCGTCCCAGTGGCGGATGCTGTTATTTGGGTCAAGTAGGCCGGTTTCTAGGGCTATAAGCGCGCTGATTATCTTGTATGTGGAGTTTGGCGAGACTCTTGTAATGCTCATTTCTCTGTTGTGGATTGTGTAGGTGTTGGTGTTTACGTCATAGAGTACGAAGCTCCCTTCCAGGTTGCCAAAAAATTGTGATAGGTCTTGAAAAAGGACATTGTCCCCTTGAAAATGAAATATATCGTCGTTGGGGCTGGCAAACGCGGCGTAAATTGGTATTTTACATAGAATTAGCAGAAACATTACTGCAAACACACATATGTTTTTAATCTTATACAAAGTTGGCCTTGCGACGGTGGTATAGGACGCAATATGCCTTATGCGCTTTGTGATTTGATGCTTGCTGCCGCCCATGCTTGCCGCGAAAATCGGATTTGGTAGCGGCCTTGAAATGGACTTTGCGAAGTTGAGTAGGGTTTCGCCATAGCTTATGTGTCCCTCGTCTGGAAGCATTGCCAGTACGGACGCGTCGCAGGCCAGTTCTCTATCTGTGCGCATTTGCTTGAATGCTAGGTAAACAATTGGGTTAAACCAGTATATTAGCTGGAATAGGCACATTAGGCTGTTGATATGAATGTCTTTGTTTTTGCAATGTATTAGTTCGTGTAGCATGGCATAGCGGGTGTCGCAGTTGGACATTTTTGTTGCGGGGAGTATTATCTGGGGCTTTAGTATGCCTATGGTCATTGGTGTTTTTACCAGAATGGATGAACTTAGTTTGATATTGTTTTTCACGCCAACTTCATCCTTGCAGCGGAGGAATAGCGCAAGGATTTCATTGTTTTGGATGGGATTTGCCGATTCTTTTATTAGCCGTAGGTTGCGGTTGCATAGATATGTTATTGCTGCTGCGATTATTATGCCTGTAATCCATATTGCCGCTGCGATGCTTGTTATTTCTATTGTAGCGAGACGGTCTATTGGCACTGCAAAGTCTTGCAGCCAGCCGTAGCTGTATGTGCCTGAGCCTTCACTTGCAATAGGATTTGTGTATGTTACTGCGTCTTGTAGGCGTTGGTTATTGGAAAAGCGTCTGATGTTTAGCCCCGTTTGCAGACCTGCAAGCAGCCTGCTTGGGATAAGTGGTATCGCCAGTAAAAAAAGATGCAACAGCCCTATATTGTACTGCCACCTTGGTGATATATGCCTTGCAAAGCCTTGTTTTGCAAGCAAGATAAACAGCATACCCATGGTGGAGACAACAGTTGTTGCTATAAAAAATGTGAAAAAACTGTTCATGAGTTGGCCTGCTTTTCGTCTAAGATGCGCCTTAGCTGAGATATATCGTCATCTGTTAGTTTATCTCTTTCAAGCAAGTTTATAACCATTGAATTTAACGCGCCGTCGTAGAAACGATTTAGGAAGCTGTCGTTTTCTGTTGCCAGTATCTCAGATTCTTCTACCAGGGGGGTGTAAATAAATATGCGGCCTTGCTTTTCATGGTGTAGGGCCTTTTTCTTAACCAGCCTTGAAAGTAGGGTGTGTATTGTTTTTGGCCTCCATGAGGTGGATTCTTTTAGCTTTTCTACTACCTCGTTGGTGCTTATTGGTGCAGCTTGGCCCCATATGGCTTTCATTACTTGGTATTCGGCTGCGGATATCTCGGGATTGTTTTTCATTGGAGGTTCTCCTTTTTTGCACGATATTTCTTGTTTTGATAGGCCATCTTTTTACAAGCCATCTTTTCACAGGACATCTCTTATTGCAGTTTGAAATGGTGTTTGTTCTTACGAGCGTAATATCATTATAGCGTGTAATTTTTTCTCGTCAAACTACTATGGCACGTGAATCTAATTTATCATAGAGCTTACAGCGGCGAAAACCGCGAAAGCGGGTTGGAGGCTTTTTTCGCACATGTTCCGGCTGATGTTGTAAAGCCTCTGGCGGGGAAAATGCCGCCTGCCTCGGATTGTCATCCGGGCATACGGCGTTTTCCCATCGCCAGAGTCTTCACAACGCCTACACAGGTGCAAAAAAAGCCTCCAACCCGCTTTCGCTGTCTACCGCATGTAAAGCTATATGGAAAACATAGCCTGCCTGTGCGCTATGCATGCGCTGTATTGCATCTAGTTATGTAATGTTATTTCAGTATTGATGCTGGCATATATATCCAATGCCTATCATTGGCATGCAAAAATCCCCGGAATATGGGGTTTTTCTATTTTTGACAAAGGTTATCATGCGCCATTTGGCAGCATAAAACAACAATAAATCGCCCAGCTCCTTTGCTGGCTTTTCCACATATAAAGAAACACTAAAACTTGCCTTGCGAAAAAATCCTCACCACGTATGGGCGATTTTGAAGCTTAACGACTACAATACACTGCGATGCTGCGCTTTTCATATAGCTTTACAAGTGGTAGACAGCGGAAGCGGGTTTCGCCACTGTAAGCACTATAGCAAATTAGACTCACATGACTACTATGGGGATACCCCTTGACACTTATATCTTACGCTTGTAATATATGCAAATGTATTACATGTGTAGGAATTTGGGGTGTTCTTTATGTCGGATTTACTTAAAGATGCAGCGAGGGCATCATACCGCTTTATATCTAATCGGATACTTTGGCTATTTATTTTGTCGGTAGTTTTTTTCTATGTAATGCTTGCGCAGTTATTCGAGTTGCAAATCATTCTTGCCGATACATTTGTCCCGCTGCCACCGGTTACAGCCACTATACAGCAAACATTACCGGCTCAAAGGGGCAATATTTACGATAGGGTTGGGAGGCCCCTTGCGGTTAATATTCCTGTTTTTGTTGTAACTCTTGACCCGACAGTTACTATCTCAAATGAAGCATTGCTGGCATTGACGCGCTTGCTTGAGCGTAATAATGAAGATATTGTTGACAATTTTCCTATGACAACACTGTGGCCTTATGAGTTTACGATTGGAGGCAGCACGCCAGAAGTGCAGCAAAGGCGAGAGTTTCGTTGGAAGGATGATATGGCAATACCAAGCCCTCAATATGCCACTGCGGTGGAGTCGTTTTTGCATCTTTGGTCTTGGTTTGAAATTGATTCGGAAATGTCAAATGAAGATGTGCGTCGTATTTTAAACTTCCGCACAATGATATTCGAGAGGCGATTTAGACCCCAGATGTTTGTTATTGCTACGGATGTTTCGATTTATACAATAACGGCAATTGAAGAGCAACGCACGTTTTTTACCGGGGTTGGTATAGAGATACGCACTGTTCGGTATTATCCGTTTGCGATATATCTTTCTCATATACTGGGGTATACCGGCGTAATAAATGCCGAAGAACTTGAGGCAAACCCGGATTATAATCTGGACGATATTATCGGAAAAGCCGGGATAGAGCGCTCCCAGGAGAGGGTGCTTAGGGGCATACCTGGGGTGCAAATGGTGGAGATAAACCCGGCAACGGGTAGGCGGGTAAGCGTAGCCCCCCAGGCCGGTATGGCAGCAGGTTTATCAAGCCTTGCAATAAGCTCATTAACAAGTCCATTATCAAACCCATTGTCAAGCCCTCAGCCGGATACTCAGATGCCAATCCCACCAACCCCAGGCAATAATGTTTTCCTTACGATTGACATCCTGATGCAAGTCGAAATCTACTACATTTTAAAGGATTATCTAACGGAAGTTGCCATCGCCAGGATACAACAAACTAGTAACCCCCGCGAAGCACGGGTTACGCATCAACAGATATTTTCTAACCTGGTGTCAGCCGGGTGGATACCCATCACGGATATACTGGATGCCGACGGGGGCAGTGCCGCGTATCCTTTGCGCAGGTATATACTCGAAAGGTTTCCCGACGCAACAGCCGTCCGCCAAGACAGAGAGCGTGTTGTTAGCATACTTGTAAGCGGCATAGAGGCCGGGCGTATCACCCCCGCCGTAATGTTTACGGCAATGGTGGATATGGGCATATTGTCTGATTACAATAATTTTTCCGAACGGGTAAGGGCTGGGAGGGTTTCCGCCAATTCGCTTATAATCGAAAAATTGCGTCTTGGTGAACTTACCCCGCAAATGATTAACATCGACCCGGCAACGGGTTCAATTGTGGTGGTGGATGTCCAGACGGGGGGTGTCCTTGCGGCGGTATCCTATCCTTCCTATGATATTAACCGGCTGGCAAACCGCGTTGATGGGGATTATTTTTTTCGAATAAACGGTGACGACCCAACCCATCCGATGATAAACCGTCCCTTTATGGAGTCACTTGCGCCGGGTTCTACATTTAAAATGATTACAGCGGCGGCGGGACTTGAAACAGGGACTATTACCCAAAGTTGCACAATCCGTGACGGGGTTGTTTTTACCCGTGCCGGTAGGCCCAATGCCCGCTGTATGTCAAACCATGGCAGGATTAATGTAGCCCAGGCAATTTCTACATCATGTAACTATTTTTTCTTTGAAACCGCAATGGGGCTTGGTACAAGCCAACGCCAGCGGATATATGCCCTCAACGACTTTATGGAGTTTTTTGGGCTAAACCAGCGGACTGGTGTGGAGATCGGGGAGTTTGCAGACAGATACAACCGAGATACAACCCCAAATATCATGGCGTCGCCTTCATATAAGCAGTTTGTTTATCAAAGGCGAAATCAATACGCAACCCAAAGCCAGTGGGACTGGTTTGACGGCGACACAATACGGACGGCAATCGGCCAGTCGTTGAATAATACCTCATCTGCAATGATGGCAAGGTATATCGCGCAGATTGCCAACAGGGGCGCAAGATACCCCCTGCACTTGGTTAATGCAATCACAAACTACAGGCAAGAGGTAGTGTATCGTGCCACACCTGTGCCGGACTATACAGAAATCCAGTTGTCCGATAGTACATGGGACATATTGCACCAGGGTATGTTGCAGGCAACGGAGGGCTGGGGTACGGCTACTGCACATTTTAGGGGCTTCCCAATACAGGTGGCTGGCAAGACCGGCACAGCGGAGCAAGTTGGTACTCGGTTGTCCCATACTAGTTTTGGCGGGTTCGCGCCCTTTGATAACCCGCAAATCGCGGTATATGTAACTGTGCCATTTGGTGCTACTAGGGTTATGCCCGGGTTAGCTACGCAGATTGCGCGGGATGTTATTTATGGGGCATTGGTGGAGCCTTTTGGCTGTGTTGAGCCGCCTGCTGGGTTTAATGTGCTTTTGCCTTAGCGATGTCATTTCTGACAAAGGTTATCAAAACCGCGTAAATTGGGGTTTTTCCATTTTGGGGAAAGCTATTTAGTGTCTGTCAGACGATACGCATGAATAATCCAGACACACAAATGACTAGCTAGGGCGTGTTGCGTTTACCTATAAAAAATCATAGAAGCCCTATTGACAATGAAATTCTACTGCATTAGAATCACACTGAAAGTTCTACTGTATTAGAATGGCATCGACAAGGGGGGGTGTTTGTGGCAATAAAGCTATTTGATTCTGAGCTTAAGGTCATGGAAATACTATGGCGAGAAGGCGATACAACTGCAAGACGTATCGCAGAAATTTTAAGCAAAGAAATAAAGTGGAGTAAAACCACAACATATACGATTATCAAGCGTTGCCTAGAAAAAGGGGCTATCCAGCGGCGTGAGCCAAATTGGACTTGTCACCCTCTTGTTACAATCGAAGAAGCACGGGAATACGAGACAACAGAACTTATAAATAAAATGTATGATGGCGCGGCCGACCGGCTTGTAGCATCTATATTGGGTGGTAATATCCTGTCGAAAGAAGAAATCGAACGGCTAAAGCAGGTTGTTCGTGATATGGCCTAGCATGGAATGAGGTGATGTATATGGGGATAATTCAAATGAGCATAACCGGGGCAATCCTTATTTTAGTGATTGCGCTTGTCCGTCAGATTGCCATACACAAACTGCCTAAGATAACTTTTGTGATTCTTTGGGGCATTGTATTGCTTCGATTGCTAATCCCTTTCTCATTAAATCTGCCTGCCTCGACGCGGCAAAGCACAGAATATCTTGCTGGCGACGCAGTTGCAGGAAGCCTGGTTGGTTCCGTTGCAGAAATGGGTGCGCAAAACACAGCCCCGGATATTTCGCCCCGCACTGATATTATCGAAGCCATTAACACATTTAACGCATTGCTGCCCGATATTACCGAAAATATAACCCAATTTTCCCCGATAACAACAATATGGGTAATTGGTATGTTGGCTGTCGCGCTGTTTGTGTTAGTAATACACTACCGCAGCCGCAAAGAGTACAAGTCATCGTTGCCTGTTGATAATGCTTATATCAACAAGTGGCTTGACGCGCAAAGGGGAATACGCAAAATACAAGTCCGGCAATCAGACAGGATAACGGCACCCCTTACCTATGGAATAATACGGCCAGTTATACTATTTCCTAAAACAACTGATTGGCAAGATACAGTGAAGTTGCAGTACATACTCACTCACGAACTTACGCATATTAAACGGCTTGATATTTTACAAAAATGGTTACTTGTCGTTGCGTTATGTATTCATTGGTTTAACCCTCTGGTATGGGCTATGTTTATTTTAGCCAGCCGTGATATCGAATTATCCTGCGATGAGGCTGTTGTTAGCGCATTGGGTGAATCAGCGAAATCAACATATGCAATGGCACTTATTGGGCTGGAAGAGCGCAGAAGTATTTTTGCGCCACTATGTACCAGTTTTTCTAAAAATTTAGTTGAGCAAAGGATTGTAGCAATAATGAAAATAAAGAAACGCTCCGCAATAAGCATGATTATCCCTGCTATTTTGGTGACGATGTTAACTATTGGCGTATTAACGGTTTTTGCGTCAAACGCCCCAGAAAACACCCCGGATGAAGGCATTTTCGAATTGTATAGCATATTTTATGAGGGATTGTACGTTGACGAAGCCTCCGGCATCCATGGCGAAGTCTTCGGCACCCATGAAGAAGCCCCCGACACCCATGACGAAGCCTCCGGCACCCATGAAGAAGCCCCCGACATCCATGGCGAAGTCTCAGACATCCATGATGGCCCCCCCGATAGCCCAGATGAAAACCTACCCCTAGACGAACAATACGAACCACCAACCCAAGCCCCAGGCCCATACAGGATTGCCACAACCCTTGAGGAAGCAAGGGCTATTATCGCCCAACATGATGGCACAATCCCCGTAACCAACGTAGATGTACCAGAAATAAGAGATGGAGCGGTAAACGGTATAATTATCACCGAGCAATGCTTATACGAAGCCCTAGCCGTGCTAAATGAAGTATACCGGCAAAGCAGAGAAAGATATGGCGAATATACCGTCCCGCCAATTAGACACCTAATAACATCATCAATACAATTTTCTCCAGAACCTACTCCCGAACAGTTTGTGGATATTATAATTAACACATTCGTAACCAATGTTATTAGAGCCGCAATGGAACTAGGCTATATTGAATATTCAAGAAGCATCGGCCTTTACCCCGAGGAGTTTGAACTTGTTCTAAACGAATTAGACTACTTATTCTCACTACACAGTGCTTGCAGGCGAACACTGCAAGATTGCATATACGAACGCAGAGTCCTGTCAATATACTGTGACACCGAGTTTCCTCCAGATGAGATTATCCGTGAAGCCGCGGTGCGTTTATTTGGCGGCCAACAGCAGTGACACAGCGGCCGGGTTGGCTAAGAAGCTATGTTCATAGGATTCAACACCGCCTCAATTGGCGTAAAACTGTCGCGCAAATTCGGTATTGCCTCCTATGAACACAGCTTCTTAGGCACTTTTGATGACCCTTTCGCCTGGGTTTAGTCATTTTTGCCAACCCTTTAGCGCAGCGTAGACATTTTGGCAAAAGCCTCGCAAACCGCGGAAAATGGGGTTTTTCCATTTTGGAGAAAACCAATAAAGTAACACGCATATACTCAATATGGCAGTTAGTGGTAAGTGTGAAACATCCGTGAAGCGGGCGTTCATACCAACAACTTTGTGACGAGGAGGCATTGGATAAAATATGAGACAATTACGCCACATAGCCATCATAGGCATACTTTCACTAATACTCACACTAACAGCATGTTCATCATCACAACCCTCAACAGAGAACAACACAGCAACCTCCGAATTTAACCGAAATCAGCAATCCGACAACCAGCAATCCGACAATCAACAATCCGAACAAACACAACCAACTCAACCAAATCCAGCCGAAATGCAACCGGACGAGTTACTACACCTATACTTCTCCCATATAGAAACCCGCAATTTCGATGCAATGTACTCAATGCTAACATCCTTCAGCCAATCCAACATCTCAAAAGAGGATTTTATTGAAAGAAACAGAAGTATCTACGAAGGCATACTGGCACAGAATATATCCATAACAATTACCGAAACATATGAAAACAACCCACTTACAAACCAGCAAATAGTACGCTTTATTCTAAGCATGGATACACTAGCAGGCCAAACATCCCACGATGGCTACGCACTTTTTGACCAAAATGCAGAAAATATATATAAAATGCACTGGTCACCAAATCTAATTTTCCCAGGCCTAGAAGAGGACTACAGGGTAAGGGTAAACATCCTCCCAGCAAGGCGCGGCAATATCTACGACCGCAACCGAGTAATGCTGGCAGGCCCAGGCCCAGCGTCCAATGTAGGCTTCGTACCGGGAAGAATGCGCCACGCACTCGAAGAAAACCCAGCATACAAATACGAAGACATCGCCAAAATCGCCCCGCTATTAGAAATGACAACCGAGGCAATAGAAAGAAGACTAGCCGCGTCCTATGTACGAGACGACACATTCGTACTACTAAGGACAATCCCATGGGATGCCCAATATCTAATAGACCAGCTACTAACCGTACAAGGGATAATGATAAGCACCACCACAGTAAGATACTATCCCCTAGCCGAACGTGCCGCCCATCTAACAGGCTATATTCAAAATATAAACGCGGAAGAGCTAGAAAGATACAGATACGAAGGCTATCATATGAACAGCGTAATAGGCCGTGCAGGCCTGGAAAGAATATACGAAGACCACTTACGCGCCAGAGACGGCCGGGAAATCTTCATAGTAGACGCCGAGGGAAACAGAACCCAAACCATAGCCCACAACCCTCCAACAAACGGCCACGACCTACACCTAACCATTGACGCAAATATCCAAAGGCAGCTATTTACCCAATTCGAAACAGACAATAGCGCGTCAGTAGCCAAAGACCCAACAACAGGGGAAGTCCTAGCCCTAGTAAGCACACCGGCCTACGACCCAAACGACTTTGTAAGAGGAATGACTCAAAGCACATGGACAGCCCTAAGCGAAGACCCAAATCTCCCCCTATTTAACCGGTTTAGGTCAACCTTTAGCCCCGGCTCAACAATGAAAGCAATAACTGCGGCAATCGGTGTAGAAGCGGGGATTATCATCCCGGAAGTAGACATAGGCCGCAGCGGCCTAAGATGGCAATTGGACGAAAGCTGGGGCGGATATTTTATTACAACAGTACGTGAATACGACGGACGTCCAGCCAACCTTAACACGGCGATGGCTATCTCCGACAATATCTATTTCGCAAAAGCCGCATTAGAAATGGGCACCACAACCTTCGAAAGCGGCCTGCTTGCCCTAGGCATTGGCGAAAGAATCCCCTTCGAATACGGCCTATTCTCGTCAACAATTTCCAGAACCGGCACAATAGACTCCGATATCCAACTAGCAGACAGCAGCTACGGCCAAGGCGAAATACTAATGAACCCCCTTCATCTAGCGGCAATCTACACCGCGTTCGTTAATAACGGCACCATCCTAGCACCCCAGTTAGTCTATTCCGCAACGCGCCAGCAGCAACCGCAGCCATGGATACCACGTGCCTTCTCCCCCCAAACCGCCCATATCGTCCTTGAAAGCCTAATCTATTCAATAGAGCACGGAACAGGCAATGCCGCAAGAATCTACGGCACAACCCTAGCCGGAAAAACCGGCACCGCGGAAATCAAGCACACCCAAGACGACCGATACGGCACAGAGCTAGGCTGGTTTGTCCTATTTACAACCGACCCAAATACAGAAAACCCTCTTCTTGTAGTCTCCATGGTAGAAAATGTGCAAGGCCGCGGCGGCAGCGGATATGTAGTTCCCAGGGTCGCGTCATTATTTAGATATAATCATTCCCCCTAAAAATCGCCCCGAAGCAACGCGGATTTTAGGGGGAATGATTATAATCGAAAGCGGCACAAAAACCAGTAAAAAATTAACACAACCCATTTCCCGCATAAAATCCGAATGCCCGACAAATACTAGGCTCGTAATGGTTGGCACAAATTATCTGTGCAAGCCATAAATACGAACCAAAAAGGAGACAAAACAATGAATATCCAATCAAACACAGCAAAACCTCAAGCAAAAGAAGCTCTTAACAAGTTCAAGTACGAAGTAGCAAGCGAAATAGGCGTACCACTTAAGCAAGGCTACAACGGCGACCTAACATCTGCCCAAAACGGTTATGTTGGCGGCTATATGGTTAAAAAAATGATCGAAGCCCAAGAACGCCAAATGGCAGGTCAGTAATCAAGCAAAAACCAATTTTCGTAAACATGTAGGTTAACGAAGATTGTTCAGCTAAGATACAACTTAAGCGACTAATAAAAAAAGTGCCTGTCCATAATGGATAGGCACTTTTTATGAAACTTTTTATGAATTGAGTTCCTTTATTGTAGAGCAGCGTTGAGCAGAAAAAACATCTAAAACGGAAAAAACAACGGAAGCACCAACATTATAACAAGCCCAGCAACAACTTGCAGCGGTATGCCAACCTTCATATAATCAAGAAACCGATACTTACCGGCCACCATAACCATCGCATTAGGAGGTGTCGAAACAGGGGTAGCAAAAGACATACTAGCGGCATAAGTAACCGCCATAACAAAAGGCACCGGGCTAACACCAATTTCCCCGGCTGCCAATATCGCCACCGGAAGAAACAAAACCGCCGTAGCCGTATTACTAATAAACACCCCAAAAATCGACGTCATTACATAAAGCCCCGCCATAACAGCAATAGGCCCCGTCCCACCAAGTGCGGTTGTAATGCCATCTGCAATAAAAGCAACGCCACCGGTATTTTCAAGGGCCGTTGCCATAGGCAGCATACAAGCAATAAGTATAACAATATTCCAATTAATTGCACGATAAGCCTGGTCTGTACTCCTAACACTACGTGTCAAAATCATAAACAGTCCAGCAATAAGAATAGTAATAACCGCGGGTATCCACTCAAACACCAACATAACAATCATCAACAAAAGAACACCACCGGCCAAAAGTGCGCGGATAGGCTTAAAATTAGACTCTGGCTCTGTAGTTTTATGGCAAATCACAACCAGGTCACTCTTCTCCTTAGCCAAAAGGTCAAGATCCTTCCACTTACCATAAACCAGCATCGCATCGCCATAATGAAACCTATCTTCCACGGTCGGCAGCTTGGCACTTTGATTCCCGCGCTTAATAGACAGCACGCTAAGCCCATATTTATCTCTAAAACGAATATCCTTAAGGGACTGATTAATCAAATTAGACAAAGGCGTCAATATAACCTCAGCAATATTTTCATCTTGAATATGCAACCCCTCAACCGACTCATGAGGGATTGTTTCAAGCTGCACATCTTCCAGCAGCCCCTGTATAGACAACGCATCAGCATAAAGCATCAAAATATCATCCGCCTCAACCGTATAAGTAGGCTCTGCCAGCATTTGCCCCGAGTCCGTAGCAGATAAAAACGACAATGACTTAGCCGTCGCTTTCTTGCGAATCTTTAGCACAGAAACATTGAACTTGCTAGGCCATTGCAGCTCTTTTAGCGTTTTTTCAACAATTTCATGCCCAGTCGGTACCTGCAAAAAATGCAAGTTCTCATCAACCCGATACTGGCTAAGCAGTTCGGACACATTTACAGTGTCAGCCACATTAGACTTTTTTTCATAAGGCCTGTCCAAGAGCCTGCGTCCAATAAACCACATATAAACAATACCAGTAAAAAGTATTATCAGCCCAACAGGCGTAAAGTCAAAAAAAGACAAGCCAGGGAACCCATGATTAATAAGGGCATCTCTGGCAAGTAAGTTAGGTGCCGTACCAATAAGCGTAAGAGTACCCCCCATGCTGGCACCAAAGGCAAGGGGCATCATAAGTTTCCCCGGATGAACATTTAACTTCATGCTAAGACTGGCAACAACAGGCATTAAAATAGCCACAGTGCCCGTATTACTAATAAAACTACCAAGCACAGCCACAAGAAGCTGCACAAAAAGCAGCAGTTTAAACTCACTATTCCCAGTAAGTTTTACAAGCAACCCACCCGCCTTGCCTGCAAGCCCCGTTTGAGAAATCCCTTCCCCAACAATAAACAGCACAGCAAGCATAATCACCACCGTACTGGAAAACCCGGCAAGTGCCTCTGACACATTAATCACGCCCGTCAAAAACAAGGCAAGCAGCGAACACAAAGACACCAAATCCGAGCGAAACTTAGGTATAGCAAAGCATACCGTAGTCGCAAGTAAAATCATAAACACCAATTGCATTTCACTTAACATAAACTGTGGTTCATCCTCTCATTGCGTTCTTATCAAGTAGGTATATCTTGAATAGACATAATCACAATCATGTACATCATTTCCATATATCAGTATACTATGCCCTCACAGGTTGCGCTACAGTTTATAATTAGCGCGTGTAGCCACTATCGACTAGACAGCTTTTGTGGCACCTTACTCCGTGCCATATAATCTCTAACTTTCCATTTCCTTGCACAGCTTATATAGTGCTTTTTTCTCAATCCGCGAGACATAACTGCGTGATATATCCAACAAAGTTGCAATCTCACGCTGGGTCATTTCATCGGCATCTGATAATCCATAACGCAGCTGTATCACAGTTTTTTCCCTGCCCTGTAGTGCCCTATATATAACATCATACAGCCGCTTGATTTGCATCTTAAGATTTACCTGGTCATCCACCGCATCGGTATCATCTGCAATCTTGTCTTCAATTCTAACTTCATTGCCTTCCCGATCTACGCCTACAATATCTTGGAGGTAGACATCACCGCTGTATTTCTTGGTTGCCCGTATGTGCATTAGGATTTCATTATCAATGCATCGTGCGGCATAGGTGGCTAGCCTGGTTCCTTTGTCGGGCTTGTACGATGCGATTGCCTTGATTAGGCCTATTGTGCCTACGGATATCATGTCTTCGCTGTCTTTGCTGTGGTTGCTGTATTTTTTTGCTACGTGGGCTACTAGGCGTAGGTTTCGTTCTATTAGTATGTTTTTGGCGTCTTCGCTGCCGCTTGCGTATTCCTTAAGAAATTTTTGCTCGTCTTCTGCAGAAAGCGGCGTTGGGAAGGAGTTGCCGCTTGTTAGGTATCCCATTAGAAAGACACCTTGTAGTAGGTGTAAAAGCCCAAAAAACACAAAAAACACCCCCCTTGCCATTCATTTTATGCAAGGGGGGTGTTTTTTGTGCGTGTCAGATTGTTGTTAGATCAGATTGTTGCTGTTTAGGCTGCGACTACTTAGATTGTTATTATTAGGTCGCCATCTCTTATCGTTACTTCGGCATTTAGGTGCTGTGCTATAAACTCGGGGGTTACCATTGCACGGTTATTTATTATTTCTGGGGTGAAGGTTATATAATCGTCGTTTACGTGTAGGGTTACGGCTCTTGTTGCTTCGTCCCAGGATGGCTGTGGTAGGCCTAGTGCCATGGTTAGGGCCCTTAGGGGGATTAGGATTTGGCCGTTTTTGTATTGCGGTAGTACATCCATATTAACAAGGATAGTAAAATCAGTGCTCCTATCAATATCATGGTAACCCTCGCGGGTGTAAAAAAATGTCCGGAAAGTCCGAGGTTCTCCTTCCTGTGTTGCGGGGGTATCGTCTGCATTGGTATCGGCGGCTGGGTCTTCTTGGTTGTCTTGGTTTGCGGTGTCTTGGTCGTATGGGTCTGGTGTTTCTGCTGGGGTTGGGTCTTGGGTTGCTTGGTTAATTACGGCATGGAAGGCTTCTTTTGCCTGGAAGTCGCCTCCAAAGAGTAGGGGAGAGCCCCATGAACGCCAGCTTTGGCTGTCTGCTTTGCCCCAGAAGGTTACCCGTTCTATATAATCGGAGAACTCTAGGAAATAGGCGAATACCCGGGCGAAATATTGGGCTTGCCTTGCTTCTTGCTCGGCGGTTAGCGGAATTGATGGGCTTGCTTGGGTGCCTACTGTTATGTCTAGTTCTGTGATTGCTAGGACCGCGCCGGTTTGGGCAAGACGCTCTATTGATGGGCGGATATTGTCGAAGTTTGTGGCCCACTGGTCTAGGTGGTGGTGGGATTGCAGGCCTATTCCTTCTATTAGTAGGCGGCCGTCATAGCTTGGGTGATTTGCCCATCTTTCGTTCATGTATTCTACCATTTGGGCGATTGCGTCGCGCTTGCCGGGTTGCTCTTCGTTGAAGTCGTTGTAGAAGAGGGTGGCATATGGGTCGTACTGCCGGGCGAAGTAGAAGGCGTAGAAGATATAGTCGCAGCCTCTTTCGTCACCGGTTGCGCCGTTGGCGAAGGCGTCGTACCAGCGGGCGTCACCGTCGGCTATATATGTGCCTCTTCTTAGGTGCATACGCCAGTCGCCGGTGAAGTTGCCTACGGATGTTGTAATTGCCTCATTTAGTACGTCCCAGGCTTGGATGCGGCCGGTGTAGCGGCCTGCTACTGTGCTGATATACATATGCATGTTTTCCATTGCTTGGGCGCGGGTTAGGGGTTGAATTGTGCCTGGCTCGTTTGTTAGCCATGTTGGGGACTGGGAGTGCCAGATTAGTGTGTGGCCCACCATTGCCATGTTATTTTCGTAGGCAAAGTCTACGATTTGATCTTGGATGGTGAAGTTCCAGGTTGATGGGTCTGGGCCTGGGCCTGCTATAAAGTCGGGCTTGTGGTGGTTTTCTGCTGTTACGGAGTTAAAGTGGTGGGTGAAAAATTCTTGGGTGTTGCTGATATTCATCTGGATTGGGTTGCTCCAGATGCTGCCTATCATGAAGTGGTCCGCAAAGGTTTCTGCTAGTGAGGGTAGGGTTAAATCCCATTCGGGGATAAATACTTCTTCTACGCCGCGGGTTGATATTTGGATATCGTCAATGTATAGCACGCTTGGCTGCTGCTCGTTGTTGTTTACCCTAAAGCGGAAGATTAGGAACTCTATGTCGCCTACTGTGGGGCCTGTGGTGAACTCTACTGTTGTGTTTACCCATTCGTCCATTGGGGTTTCGCGGGCCAGATCGCCTGGCGCGGGCTGGTCGTTGGTTGGTTGATGGGGGGCAGAGCCGAATTGGCCGTTGATATTTAGGCCGGGGCCTACGATTGTCCTATCGCCGGGGTTTTGGGCGGATGGGATGTATACATACCATGAGATTTCTACTGCCGAGCCTATCGGAAGGGGCTGGGGTAGGGTGAATTGCAGGTAGTTGCCGTCACCGCTTGTGTAGTCGCCGGTTACGTTTGTAAGGCGGATTGCGCTACTGCCGTCTCTGCCTGCGTTTGGTACTATTTCAGATTCCATTTGTGCGCCTGCCAAGATGTATGCTTCGTAGTTTGCCCAGTTATCCGGTTCGAAATTGACTAGGTGTACGACTTCTAGTGGGCCTAGGGCTATGGGGGTGTCGGGTTCGTCGTCGGCTGCGTCTGGGTCCCGTGGCGGCTGCGGGGTTGTTATTGTTACTGCGGGGCCGCCGGATTGTTGTAGCATTGGTGCGTTGTTTAGGTTGGAGGTTATGCCGGGGGTCGCGGATTGGATATAGCTGTCGGTGCTTAGGGCGTATAGCACTTCGCCGTCGCGCTCGAGTCTTATTTCATAGACGAAGAAACTCATGGACGCGCCTTCGCCATTGGTTTGGATTCTAAAGCGGACAAATTGCTCTTCTTGGATGTGGTTTGCGCCTAGGGTTAGTTCGAAGGCGAAGGGTTGGTTTGCCTGGGTTAGCTCGGTGTTGGCCGCCCAGTTCCAGGGGTTTTCGGCACCGCCTAGTACCATTTGGGTACCTGGGGGTGGTTGGCCGTCTGCGCGGCCTGTTACTATTAGTGTGTCGCCTGCTTCCATTTCTATTTCCGAGTCTGCGCGGTGGATGTCTATGCCGTCCCAGTTATTTGCGCGGCTTGTTACATGTAGCACGCGATCTGAACTTGTGGCAGTGTTGGTTGTGCTTGCTGCTGATAGTGTTGGCGCGGATGCCGCTACCATTGCAAAGGCCATTGATACTGCCAGTGCTATTGCTAAAATACGTTGCCATTTTTGTGTTGATTGTTTCATTCGTTGACCCTCCTTTTTATTTGGGTTTGGGGAATTTGATATGCTTGCAGCGTGTTGCTGCTGCTTTCTGTGTTATTATATACAAACAGTAGCTTGTACACAAGGGGTTTTTTGTCAATTTTGTGATTGTGCTATGGCGGATATATGCTTAAAATATTATATTGAATGGAGGTATGCATATGAAGAAATTAATTTTGGTGATTTTGATTGCATTTGGTTTGCTTGCCGCGTGTGGTAGTGGCGGTAATGCTCAAGACCAAGATACACAGGATGCAACGCCATCAGCGCCATCACCGGCAACACCCGAGCCTGTGGCGACGCCCCAGCCAGATGATACAGAAAATGACATTGATGCAGATCCAGGTGCTATAGACTGGGATGAACATATAACTTTTACATGGTTTATGGTTACAAGCCCAGGGATATACTCTGATGATGATACAAACCCTGGGGTTGAGTATCTTCAAGAGAGGTTTAATGTAAGTTTTGAATTTAATCATCCGCCCATTGGTATGGAGGGCGCGTACTTCGATAATATGATGGCTGGGGGTGTGTTTACGGATGTTATATATCTTTCGTCGTATCAAGGGGATATCGCCCAGCTTTATTATGACGGTGTAATTGTAGATATTGCGGGATGGCTGGATTATATGCCCAATAAACGACGGCTACTTGAAACCAACCGGGATTTTGCGCGGGCTGCCTTTGATGATAATGGGCGTATTTTGCAGCTTGTTATTATTCAAGACGAGCCTGGTTATGCTTCTGCCGGTTTGATGTATCGGCATGATATTTTGGAGACAATGACAGAGGGGTATGTGCAATTCCCAAGCGGAAGCGATATTCCTATGACTATCGAAGACTGGGAGTATATGCTGCCATTGTTTCTTGAGTATTTTCTGATGCAGGGATTTGAGGATTACGCGCCTTTTATTTTGCCTGCAAGCGGGGTAAACCCTTTTGGGGCGATGACTAATTCTTTTGGCGGGTATCATGGTTTGTATCGGCGGGATGGCGTGGTTTATCATGGGCTTTTGCAGCCTGGGTTTTTTGACTATGTTGCTACTATGCGGGACTGGTATATGCAGGGCTTTCTGCACCAGGGCTTTGCAGATGATGATAGGTTATGGGATATGTTTTTTATGCCAAACCCCGGGCTTGTTTTTGGGGGGGCTGCCGGGGCTTTTTATGGGATGATGATGCATGTGGGCGATAGGCTTTCCGCACCGGAGCTTGAATTGCATTTTGATGTGCGTGCTGTGCCTTCGCCAAGGGCAGTAGGTATTAATCGTCAGGATATGCTTCGCCGCCAGGAGGATGTTTTTAGCCTTGGTCGTCATAGTGCGGTGGCGGCGTCAAACCCCGATATTGGCCGGTTTCTTGCGGTAATTGATGTGCTTTATTCTGAAACTGATACCGCTGGCTGGCATAGAGGCACGGGGGGGGCTATTCGTTTACCTGGCTTTTTTGCTCAGTCAGTAGTAAACAATGCGCGTGATGCTGAAACTGCCCGTGCGCATCAAGTTTGGACTGCGCAGTGCTCTGTTTCGGAAGTGCTGACATTGCCGCGGGAGCTTACCCCGACGCTTGAAGAAGCTGCACGAATAGCGGAAATTGAGTTTGATATAGACACTATACTTGATGAAATGCTTGTGGGCTTTATCAGAGGGGATATCCCACTTGACGAAGGCACTTGGGCTGATTTTACCGGGCAGGTACGGGACGTTGGCGCGGAAGAGTTGGTTAGTATTATGCAGGCTGTGTATGGCCGTTTTTTAGCGAGGGGATTGTAAGTTGCATGTACCAGGAGGGAAGGAGGGGATGATTAATGAGAGGGCTTGCGCTGGAGGGTGGGGGAGCACGAGGTGCGTATCATATTGGCGTTGTTAAGGCTTTGTACGAAGAGGGATATGTCTTTGACGGCTTTGTTGGGACGTCAATCGGTGCCATTAATGCGGCGGTGCTTGCAAGCGGCGACCTGGATAAAGCAATGGAGGTGTGGGCGCGGGTTTCTATAGAGCAGATTTTTAATGAAGATGAGTGGCCCCTTATCCAGCTTGCGGATGCTCGAAATTTTCGTGAAGATGCGAATTTGCTGTCGGCGGCAAGGCGTAAGGCGATACGAAGGGTCTTTGATAACCGGGGTATCTGTACAGAGAAAATGAAGGCCTTCCTTGGGCAATATATAGACGAGGGAAGAATTCGCAATTCTGGCAAGGATTTTGGGTTTGCTACCGTATCCTTATCCGAGCGTAAGCCTAGGGAACTAATGAAAGAAGATGTGGCGGATGGCCAGCTTTTTGATTTTATAATGGCAAGCGCGGCACTGCCTATTTTTAGGCAAAATGCTATAAACGAGAGTATTTATATTGATGGCGCGTTTTATAATAACTGCCCATATAACCTACTGCTTGATAGGGGCTACGACGAGGTTGTGGTCGTAAGGACTAACTCATTTGGTATTTTTAGAAAACCAAGGGATGGGCGGGTAAGATGCATATCCCCCGCGGATGACCTTGGGAGTACCTTGCATTTTTCCCAGGAAAACAGCGAGAACTTGCTGAAAATCGGCTACTATGATGGGCTGCGTTTTGCTAAGGGCTTGCAGGGTAGGAAATACTATGTAAAGCGTGATAAAGACAAAGATTTTGGCAATTGGTTGATGCAACTGGATACGGATACTATAGCCATGATGGCAGACGCGCTAAAGCTGCCTGGGTATCCTAGTAGACGCCTGCTTTTTGAGCGAATAGTGCCAATACTTTATAGCCATCTAAAGCTGGATAAGAATGTAGATTATAACGACTTTGCTGTGGCACTGCTGGAAATGGCCGCTAAGGACAGGGGAATAGAGCGCTTTAGTATGTATGAGTTTGGCGAACTTCGTGAGCAAATTGCACAAGCACCGCGGGGCTTAGGTGAGAAAAAGCCTTTGCTGGCCCTACCGGCTACGCCTTTTTCTTATAATCGGGAGAAGGCGGCTGAGATTTTGCTTGAGGCTGTGTTGCGGTAAATAGGCGCAAATCCTTATTGCAAGCGGGCTGCTAAGGGTTTTGGGATCGCAGTTGACAAAGTTGTCAAAATTTTAGATGCACGGAATTGCGGGGGGTTATCGGGTTTGCCAAATTGAATAAACCTGTGTGTTTGATTGAATGCCGGTTTTAGCATATAATAAATCTGAGTTATAATATTATTGTAGATATAACCCGGGGCTGTAATGGTTTCGACGGGGATCTTGAAAATAAGGATAGCCATCCGTAGACGGTGACTGCGTTAACAAAACCGACACTTTAAATTTAAACGACAATAATTATCAACTCGCCGCTGCTTAGATAGCGGCCGTCGGCCCTGGGAGTCCCGCATACCAGTAAGCCGGCGTCGACTATGTGGGGAACTGCCTGGACAGTCTGCTTTGCTGCTAGGATGGATTTAGAAGCTACCGAAGCCACTAGCGTGCCTGTTCGCGATTGGTGAAGGGAAACTTAAAAAATAGGCTGTGATGGGAGAAGTCTTTACGGATGGGTCTTCGGACAGGGGTTCGATTCCCCTCAGCTCCAGCTAATAGCGAACGTAGTCGAACTACCCATAGCGAGGTAAAACTCGTTGGGGATGCGTTCGGCTACGTTGTTTTTATTCATTGACATATTTTTGCTACGTCCGTATAATACTAATATAAGGCGGTTCGCCGCTGAAAAAGTAGTTCGCTACCGGCGATGCGAATAATAAGCAAGCCGTGAAATCGTAGTTCGCTACCGGCAATGCGAATAAAAAATATGCCGTGGAAAAGTTTTGGAGCCTTTGCCTTGCGCAAGGGCTCCTTTGTTCGGAGGAAGTTTATGTTGGAAATTAGAGCGGGTTGTCTGTATTTTATAGACGATTCATTTTTTGAAAAGGTCAAAGACCCATATTTGAAAATAAATTATGACAACACAAGTCGCCCGCATTACATGGCGTTTTTTGATGCGAAAACTTCGCTGTACTGGCTTGTTCCGTGTAGTTCAAAGATTGAAAAATATGAGGAAATAATCGAGCGGAAACAAAAGAACCGCAAACCCACTGACACCATTAAAATCGTGAAAATCCAAGACAAAAAAACTGTTTTGCTTTTCCAAGATATGTTCCCAACATGTATCCGCTACATAAAAGAGCAATATATCCGTGGCGGACAAGCCGTTTATATCGCAGACCCGAAAACGATGGTGGAACTTGAAAAGACGGCGAAGAAAATTATCAATCTGCTGAAACGTGGGGTGCGCTTCACACCTACACAACCAAACGTATTCTTGATTGAACACCTTATGCAAGAAGAAGTATAACAACAATCAAGCGCAGCTTACATTTTTATTCCATATTTCGACGCGCTTTGATATACTGTTTATGGCAAGAGTCGTATTTCTAAAAAGGCGCAAATACAGGGGGGGTATTATGGGTATCGAAGATGGAATTAATCAATATCATGATAAAGAAGATGTCACACAGGCAAAAAAATATTTTTCACGATTGATACAGCCCACCCAATATGTTGGGGAACTTTATTCAATAAATTACGAAACAGCTCGTGTTCTTGTCCATGACCATGAACGTCAAAAAGTTGGCGGTATTCCAAGTCTTTGTTTTCTGCTTGCCACTCGGATTAGTGTAGACAACGAAAATTTAGACTTCAAGGATGAAGATAGCTCCGCCATAATTTTGCGTGTTTTAGATTCTGCGGCTTTGCCCAACAGCATGGAAGCGGAGCGCATCCGTGTAGAAACTGCACAAAGGATAAGCGGAGAAATTGATGTAAATTGGGATAACGATGGTATCATGGACCCAAAGACTAGAGTTTATTTGGGCTATGCCGCCGTTGAATGCCGCATAATAGGAACTTTCTTTTTAGATAAAAATGATTCAATAGGAAAGCTAAACTTAAAATTTGGGTGTGACATTTCCAACTACTACCCAAACAGAGGGCTGAAAGTTTACAAGCCTTCCAGCAAAGCATTGCAAACCATTGTAAATTATACCGACCCAACAAATCTTCGCGACCACGAAGAAAAATACGGAAAAACAAAAGCGGTTAAATTTGGGAATATTCGGTATGCATCCACAAATCGAAAATTTCAAAACGTAGATGATGTTCCTGTATATATCCATCCAATTGATTTGCTTTCTCAGAAAACTGCGTTGTTTGGAATGACACGAACAGGCAAATCAAATACTACTAAAATAATAGCTAAATCTGTTTATGATTTAAGGAAACTTTCATCGGAGTATAGTTCACCGCGTATTGGTCAATTGATTTTTGACCCAAATGCAGAATATGCAAATGAAAATGTGCAAGACAGAGGTGCATTGAAAAACGTTTGGAAGAGCATATCCGGCGTATATGTTTCTGATGAGGTTGTTACATATGGCGTATCGCCTGTTGAAAGCGACCCCGACAGAAAAATGATGTTGGTAAACTTTTATGCAAAAGAGTTTCTGCAAGTGGGAAAAGAAATCTTAAACACAATAATTCAAGGCGAGACCGCCCAATATATGCGTAATTTTTACGATGTTTCTTTTAACGACCGACCTTCTAAAGGAGATCATACAGATGAAGGTTTGTACTTTTCGGAAATGACTCGTTTTGGTCGTAGGGTTTTGGTATACATGGCCTTGTTGAATAAAGCTGGTTACAAGCCGCCCTTAAATTTACCTGCATTTTTGAAAAACGGAAAGACTCCTTTTTTTAGCAAAGATGTAATTGCCGCAATGCGAGAAGCAACACACAAGGATAAGAAAAAAGAAAATGCTATTCACACAGCGGCATCTGTTCTCGAAAAAGAGCATGTTAGCTGGGATGCCCTTACAGGGGCTCTTGAAGGATTGTTCATTTTTCTTGGAACAGAGGCTTACGCCAAGTTTAATCAAAAGTATATTGAAAAACCAAATTCATCTGGGGATTCATGGGCAGACGTACCCCTGTCAAGTTTATTAGAAATGTTTGCGTTTCCCAAAGGTACAATAACCTTGGGGCGTTGTGTAGAGCAACATTCCCCTAATGCAAATAGCGATTTTGCAGACGATATTTATGATGACTTGTGCGCAGGGAAATTGGTAATCGTAGACCAATCCGTAGGTGAACCTGAGTTTAATGAAACAGTTGCAAAGCGTGTAATGTGGAATATTTTCAGAAGAAATCAGTCAGCATTTCGTGGTGGAAAAATACCGACGG
>Ga0123355_10002576_pt1 | contig 25712 bp, 26 predicted proteins | sample TergutEmb28metaG_3_FD_89872 | JGI IMG/M metagenome (GOLD analysis project Ga0123355, IMG submission 89872) | Embiratermes neotenicus P1 segment gut microbial communities from Petit-Saut dam, French Guiana - Emb289 P1 | ecosystem: Host-associated > Arthropoda: Insects > Digestive system > Gut ...
CCAACTCTCAATAGTGCGATACCCGGACGAACAGCGATAATGTTCAAACCTTCGTGAGCAATACCTTGATGTACAAGCTGGCCGGTTACATTGAAAATCTCTACCATTTCGCCAGCCGAAGCCATAAAGTGAACTTGACCATCTACTGCGAAAGGCGCGAATGTATCAGGTGTTACTTCCGGAATGTTGTTTGAAACACCCGGGTCAACTCCGTTCAAAGTAAAAGTGACAGGTTCTGCACCGGCACTGCTCAAAGTCAATATAGCTGTGTGCTGTGGACTATCACCATTTAAAGCCAATGCGCGTGAGCCGTTTTCAGGAGCGTAAGTAATGGTAATGATTGTTCCATCTACTTTACCTAATTGATGCTCAATGTAGTCTATACATACGCTAAACAGTTCATAATGTTCGCCGGTTATTTCCAGTTCAATATTGGCTGTTAGATGAATTCCACTAACGGTTATTGTTTCAGTTCCCGTATCACCTGCTTGTGCAGACAAGGTGAATTCTCTTTCCTCTTCTGCAACAATGATTGTTGGAACTGCTGTTGTAGTCCCGTCGATGACTAAACCATCAGTTATTTCATTAACACTGAAAAATCCCCAACCGCCGCCTGGTGTCTGTCCGCTTGCGTAAAAACGAATGGTAATTGTCGTCGTGCTTGTAACATCTTGCAAAGCTGAAATTCCTGTTAAATCTATCTGATTTAAAACTGCCGGATTTGTTATGCTTGGAGCTGTGGTTACTAGTTGAGGATTGCCTATTAACGTAAAGTTTACTCCATCTAAACTATATGCAAACTGATTAGCAGCTCCGGCATTACTGTTATTGGTTACAAAAGTTCCCGTACCCATAAGTTGCGCATCAATCGTTGTTAAAGATATTTGATAACCCGGAAGTGCTCTTAAAGTAACTTCGAAGTATCTATTACCTGTAACATCAATGCCTGCATTTCCAAAACCGGTTGTTCTGAACGAATTAGCACCGGCACTTCCACTCGCACCGGAGCCTCGTGTAATATTGTTTGCACCGTCTGCGGAAACAAGATTTGCATCAAATTCGGTTGCTGCAAAAGTTGCCGCTGACTCGGGAGCACCTCTGAAATTCCACGCTGCTAATACAACAGGCAACGCAGTTCCGTTCAAATTAAGAATAACATCTTGCGCATCGGTATTGCTCAAAGTCAATGTAGCTGCGTGAGTGCCTTCGGCAGTAGGCGTGTAAGTAATAGTAACAGTAACTGCCGATACTCCGCCCGATTCAGGAATAATTTCCTCCGGACTTACGCTGAACAAACCTGCGTCAGCACCTTCTATCGTTAATACGATATCGTCTATAAGATTAAATCCGTTAACGGTGATTGTTTGAGTTGTTGGGCGACCTACTCGTGTAATCATATTCGGAACGCTTGCTTCCACAACCGAGATGGTTGGTGTTGCCGGTGATGTTCCTACAATGTCAGTCATATCTCTTGGTGCAATTCGTCCGTTAGCATTGAAAGGGAAAACAAATCCGGTAATGTCATAAGTATATGCGGCATTTAAACTTTGCCCTGTAAGTGCTCCAAATTCATTATGAACTTGCATATCACTTTCGTCTTGAAAAATACGCATATTGCCTTGTGCGCCTGTTCCAAATGTTGTGCCACCGTTTGCTGTTTGAGCGTTTGTAGTTACGCCGGTAAGTCTAATAAGTTGCGAGGTATAGGTCTCGAAATTTGCGAGCAAATGTTCCATTGTTATTACTGTTGGTTCAACCGGTGTGCCGGATGTTCCTGCTGCCAAATCTCTGGTAGGAACCATTTGGCGCATACCGTTGAAAGTAGTAAAAGTTCCAAAAACTCCGCCGCTGATTACATCGCCGTTGTTGTACTCATTTGTAATTATCGGTGTTGTGTTGTCAAAAAGCAACAAACCAGCAGTATCATCTCTGATATAAACATTTCTGCCACTGCGGAAGACAAAAGTTACATCGCCTGTAATTTTGAAAACAGTAGAATTTGCTTCACCAATGGTATTCGCTGCTAAAAACGCTGCAATATTCGGTACTTCCACCGTCTGTTGAGCAACTGCCGAAAAATCTGCAACTTGCCACTGTGCGCCAGCACCAGTCCCTGTTCCCAAAGATGTATAAACAAACGCAAAGTGTATATGACTTACATTTCCCGTCGGGTTTACTGTTATATCCCCCGATGATGTCCAAGGTCTCCATCCCGTTATTCCCGTTGACCATGTTGCTTGGTCTGTTATATCTGTCCAATCAGCAACTCGTGGGTCGCCAAATCCTAAATAGTTTGTAGAATACTTCAATCTCAACGCAGGACCGACAAATTGAAATCGATTGTAAAAATTGACTATTAAACCAGTTTCAAAAGGCAACATTGGAGAAACTAACCAATCTTCATTTACAACAGCTGTTCCACCATTTATATTGGCTACCAGCGACTGGCTGCCTTGATTTTCCATTGTTTCCCATTGTTGAGCTCCTGCTATATTTATTGCTTGAAACTGACCCAAAGTTCCTGCGAAATCGTCATGGTAAGGAAGTTCGACTACTGCAGGTTTGTAGCCTTCTTCTACAACTGTTCCGAAAACAGACAGACCGAGTTGGTTAGCTGTGACAGTGCTATTGGCATCGTTAAAATAAAAAGTACCTCCCGTTCCTGTTGCGCCCCATACTACGAGACGAAATGTAATTGTTGTTCCAAATGTAATCCCTTGAAGTTCAGCGATTTCAAACAACTCAATCGCTGTTTGTGTGTTTCCTGCAGCAGCTGTGTTAGTTCCCCAAGTGATAGCACTTCCGAGATTTGTAAAATCTCCCGCTCCTACCGCGTATTGCCATTGTCCTGTTGTCGGTCCCGTGCCAGAGCGACGAATATTATATGCTCCGATTGAAGACAAATAAAGAATATAGTCCGCATTGACATTTAAAGTGAAAGTAAAAAACTCGTTTGCTACTAACGCATCAGCAAAAGAGCTTGTTGTGAAATTATTTCCACCCCAACCATGGTCTACTCCAGCATTTCCTGAAGTTGTCCAGTGGCGAGTAAGACCGCTGGTCGTTAAGTTTGAGTTCAATTGTGTAGGGACAAATGGATTTGGCCCAAAATTTTCTCGTGGTACATTATCACGAAATTGCCAATGCACTATTTGTGCTTGCACCATTACACTCACACTTCCAAACAGCAATACAACCGTCAGAAGCATTGTTTTTAGTAAACTAAGTTTTTTCATACATTTTAATTTTTAAAAATTGTTTTTATTGAGGTTGTTTATTTTTCGGGTTTTTGGAGTAGTGTTTTTTGTTTCGGGCGAATTCAATTGTTGCGTTTTTTGTCGGATTTTAAAAGGCTGAAAGCCTTTTAAAATAAATATCGTATACGATATTTATTATTTTTTTTCTTGCAAAAATACAAATTTTTTCCGGTTTTTGCACTTTCAATCACAACATTTTTGCGTGTTGCAAAGCGTACTTTTGCAATACATTGCTGATAATATTTTGATATGAAGTGTTCTTTTTTTGTGCATATCGACGAAAAAATGCCAAGCTGTTACTGTCAATAGAAACCATAATCTCGTCGTTTGTTCTGAATACAAGCTCATCGGGCGAGGGCAAAAAATCGTCAACTACTTCTACTCGCGCAAATTCTTTTTCTACTTCCGGCGGTGCGTCGGTGTAAAAAGTGTCATTGTTATAAATTGTTTTTGCTTTCATACATTTTCTTTTGCTTGCGCCAATATCCCGCACCCAAAATACGGATATTGTTGTTTCTTATTGTAAACCTCACTGTTACTATCTTGCCTTGTATGTTGCCGATACAATAAAACCTTTTTTCAACGATAGAATTTTCGCTGTCTGCTAATATTATTCTTGCAGGGTCTGCAAACGCCATCTGTGCTTCAAAAAACGAAACATTGTGTTTTTCGATGTTTATTGTGTTTTTGTTTTCATCCCACTCAAACGTCATATTTTGTTTTTTGTGATTTGATTTCACTTGCAAAAATACAGATTCTTTCCGGTCTTTCGGTTACGAGCTTGTTAAATGATTGCTATGTTTTTTCGACGTAAACAACTGCTTTAATTCAGATTTATCTTTCTCAAAATCAAGAGACTGTCAAATAGTTGTTAATAATCTTGTTAATAAGGATATTATTTTCCTTATCAATGTTGTATATGATGTACCATTGTGTACGTTTATTCCTGTCAAAACGATGAACAAATTGTCCAAAGCGTTTGTGGGCTTCAAATGTTGTTTTGAAATGGAAGTGCAATTTGTCCAAACTTAACCCTTCGTTGTACACATCGTTACGATATTTCCACACTTCGTCAAATGACATTTTCGGCTGAAAGTTATCTTTTGTAGTCCAAGTAAGCAAACCGACAAAAATATTTTCAATATCGTCAAGTGCCGTTTTACTATAAAACACCATATTGCTTGCAGATATTAACAATGCGCTTGTCGGCTTCGTTCCAAAAATCACTGTGTGTCATATACCCTTCGGGTACAACAGAAATAGCTTGCTTTGTGCAAAATTTTTCAGTGTCTTGATACACAGGTTTTCGAAATTTTTCCAAAGGAATATATCCTGTTTTGCTTTGCTTTGCGTTATGTGTGATTGTTGTCGGCATTTTTCTCGTTTCTTGCATTATACCTGCCAAAGATAAATACTTTTTTTGACAGACACAAAATAAATATCGCTTTTTTTCCACAATTTACTTTCGTGTTTTCGCTCATTATTCCGCAGGCTTATAATTTCGCCATTTTTCAATCAGATTTTGCATATCTTCGGGCAATTCGCTGTCGAAAAACATTTCTCGCTGGGTGCGCGGATGTACAAATCCGAGCGTTTTGGCGTGAAGTGCTTGACGCGGACAGGTATCAAAACAATTTTTGATAAATTGTTTGTAACTTCCATTGTTCACGCCTTTCAAAACTTCATTTCCGCCGTAGCGTTCGTCGTTGAAAAGCGTATGTCCGATGTGTTTCATATGAACGCGGATTTGGTGCGTGCGACCTGTTTCGAGCCGACACTCAACGAGCGTCGTGTACGCAAAACGTTCGAGAACTTTGTAATGTGTCACGGCGTGTTTTGCCTGCGGATATTCCTCTTGGTCAAAAACGCCGAACGACATTTTGTCGCGCGGGTCGCGCATTACCGCGCCTTCGATTGTTCCTTCATCCTCTTTCACCGTTCCCCAAACCAAAGCCTGATAACGGCGATAAGTGGTTTTGTTCTGAAATTGCGCGCTCAAAAAACTTTTTGCATAGGCGGTTTTTGCCACCAAAATCAATCCCGAAGTATCTTTGTCTATACGATGCACCAGTCCCAAACGCCCATCGTTCGGGTCAAATCCTTCGTTGTCTTTCCAATGCCACGCAACGGCGTTGAGCAATGTTCCTTTGAAATTTCCGAATCCGGGATGAACCACCAATCCGGGATGCTTGTTGATGAGCAGAATGTCCTCGTCCTCGTGTGCAATATCTATCGGAATATTTTGCGGAATAATTTCGGTTTCGCCCGGCGGATAAGTGAGCATAATCGAGATTTTATCGAGCGGTTTTACTCGATAATTCGATTTGACAACTCGGTCGTTTACCAAAATCGTGCCGGCACTCGCCGCTTCTTGAACGCGATTGCGCGAAACGTTCGACATAAGATTGATTAAATACTTGTCAATCCGAAGCAAACTTTGCCCTTTATCAACTTCAAAGCGATAATGCTCGAAAAGGTCTTGTTGCTCCTCAAAGTCAAAATCGGTATTATTTTCCAAGAAATCACTCATAAAATTTAACTGTTTGTGGTTTACGGGTTGATGAGTTTATCAGCAAATCAACCAAAAACTGCACTTTGCACTCTGCAAACTGCACTCTAAAAGAAATCATCGTCTCGCGTATGTGTTGCTCTTTGCTGTACTTCGTTCAGAAGTTCGCGGTCGGTGGTAAACCAAAGATTTATTCTTGTTCCGACCGGTACAACACTGCCAAAATCCGGGTCTTGCCGAAAAACAAATTGTTGTGCTTGACTTTCGTCATCGTGATTATGCGAAGCACCGATAATGAACGATGCACTTCTTATCATTCGTTGCGCTTCATCCAGTGTCATTCCTATTAAATTTGGAATGGGAATTTCTTGCTCGCCCAATCCTTGTCCGACCACCAACACAACCGACCCGCCTTGCGGAATTCGGTGTCCTGCTTTCACGCTTTCGCCTCGATAAAGTACATCGAGAACTAAATTTTGGAATTGCGCAGGTACGCGGTCAATTCTTTCCACACGCAGTCCGCTTGCTGTGAGCGTTGCCTCTGCTTGCCGTGCTGAAAAATCGACGACGTGCGGAAGCAAAACTTGGGGAATTTGACGCGAATTGATAGTTAAGTAAACCGGTCTGTTGCGTTTCATTCTTGCGTTTGGCGGAGGAATTTGCTCAACAATCGTTCCGAGCGGTCTGTTTCTCACAAATACCGAATCGATAACTCGCGGAAACAATCCTTGCGCACGCAACAAAACTTCGGCTTCGGGCAAATACGTTCCGCGCAATTCGGGAACAATTTTTTCCACGCCGTGTTCGGTATATCTGTCGAGCGCAACGAATGTAATCCAAATCATAACAGCAATTGCCACAACTGCTATCAAAACATTTATTAGTACAAATAGGATAAAACTTTTTTTCTTTTCCATAACTTGTTAGTTGATTAGTTTACTTGGTTGATGTTGGTTTATCAATCAACCCATCAACCCATCAACTTAAAAAACGAGGTACAAAAATAGTTATTTTCTTTCGGATGCAAGAATTTATGAAAATAAAAAAAGCAAAAACCTCAAATAAGGTCTTTACTCTCACGTTTTGCCGAACTTGAAATTCGGCATTATCTCTTATTGTCGAATATAAATTCGACAAAACGGAAAAATTACGCTTTATGACGCGCTTCGTCCGAAACAGTAAGTTTGGCTCTGCCTTTTGCACGACGAGCCGCTAATACTCTGCGACCGTTTGCGCTTGCCATTCTTTCACGAAATCCGTGTTTGTTTCTTCTTTTTCTGTTTGAAGGTTGAAATGTCCGTTTCATTGCTCTTCGTATTTTATTTGATACTTAATATTATTCGTTTACTCAAAAAGGACTGCAAAGATAGATGTTTTTTTCGAGTCTGCAAATTGTTGATAAGTTTTTGTTTGAAAAAATGAGATTTTTAGAACAAATCCGAATGAGTGCCTGTGTGAGTTAAAGTTAATACGAGTTCTTTTTTATCTTGCTTCCAAACCAAAAGCCAATCGGGCGCAATGTGGCATTCCCAATATCCTTTCCAATTATTTTTTAGTTTGTGAGCTTTGTATTGCGGTGGTAATTTTCCATCTTTTTCCAAAATTTTAACAGCAGTTTCTAACAAAGACATATTGTAACCGCGAGATTGACAGAGAGCATAGTTTTTCTCAAATCTATTGGTAGTTTTAATTGCGTACATTATTGCTGTCTTAATTTTTGAAACAACTCATCAGAATTTTTGTATGTATTTACTTTTCCGCTTTCAACATCTTTTATCGCCAAATCCAATTCCGTAACGGATTCACACGGGCTTTCGTCTGTTTTAAAAACACCCAGCGTCAAAAGAAAATCAAGAGCCTTTTTGGCTATTGTATCTTTTGCATCGTAATGTAATGTTATTGTATTCATAGGTTGAAAATTTATTTTACACAACAAAGGTAAATTGATTTATCGAAATTTGCAAATTTTTTTATCTCGTGGACGTAATATTTTTTTCTAAATACACAACAAATTACTTTTAATTTGTACCTTTGTGTGCAAAATCTCAAAACAGAATTTTCAAATCACTTAAACGAATTATAATTATGTCAAAAGTAACAGTAATTGGTGCAGGAAACGTAGGTGCAACCTGTGCAAATGTACTTGCTTTCAACGAAGTAGCAGACGAAATTGTTTTGCTCGACGTGAAAGAAGGCGTAGCGGAAGGCAAAGCCTTAGATATTTTTCAAACAGCATCTTTGCTCGGATACGATTCTAAAATCGTAGGTTGTACAAATGATTATGCTCAAACAGCCGGCTCGGATGTTGTGGTTATTACTTCGGGCGTTCCGCGCAAACCGGGAATGACGCGCGAGGAACTTATCGGCGTGAACGCGGGAATTGTAAAAAGCGTTGTCGAAAATGTGTTGAAACATTCGCCCGACACAATTATTTTGATTGTGAGTAATCCGATGGATACAATGACTTATTTGGCATTGAAAACGAGCGGACTTCCAAAAAATCGCGTTTTCGGAATGGGCGGAGCGTTGGACAGCGCGCGTTTCAAATGTTATTTGAGCAAGGCGTTGAATGCAAATTCAAACGAATTGGAAGCGATGGTTATCGGCGGACACGGCGATACAACAATGATTCCGCTCGCGCGTTTTGCTTCGTACAAAGGTCGCCCGATTTCCGATTTGCTGGACAAAACGGCGTTGGACAAAGTTGTTTCCGACACGATGGTTGGCGGTGCAACGCTCACGGCTTTGCTCGGAACTTCGGCTTGGTACGCTCCGGGTGCAGCAGCGGCTTATGTTGCTGAGGCGATTATTCACGACCAAAAGAAAATTGTTGCAAGTTGCGTGGCGTTGGACGGCGAATACGGACAAACCGACATTTGCATCGGTGTTCCGACTGTGATTGGTAAAAACGGCGCAGAGGAAATTCTCGATTACAAGCTGAATGATGAGGAAAAAGCCTTGTTTGCAAAAAGCTCCGATGCCGTTCGTGCTACGAATGATGTGTTGAGAGAAATAAATGCTTTGTAGTTTGCAGAGTGTAAAGTGCAGAGTGTAGTTGACAAACTATACTCTGCATTTTTTTGGAAATTAACTCAACAACTCCGCAATTTCACTCAAAGTCATATTTCGCCCAACGATTTTTCCGTTTCTATCTATCAAAAAAGTAGTTGGAACGCTAGATGCACCGTAAAGTTCGCGCACTTCGTTGTCGTCCCAGCCTTTCAAATCGGAAACGTGATGCCACACAAGATTGTGGTCTGCAATCGCTTCTTTCCAGCGAGATTTTTCTGTATCGAGTGAAACGCTGAAAATTTCAAATGAACTTTTCGTGTGTTCGTTATAAAATCTTGTCATATCAGGAAAAACACGGATGCAAGGCGGACACCACGATGCCCAAAAATGCAAAAGAACATAATCGTGATTTCCGACAATATCTGAAAGCGACAACATTTCACCGCTTGGTGTTGGAAGTGTGAAATCGATGAACGGTTGTCCGGGCGCAACTCTTTTTTCTGCTTCTGTTTGTTGAATAAAATCTCGAACCTGCGAGGTGTTTCTTGTCGCTTCATTCATTAAATCCAATATTGCAATCCTATCCTCCAAAGATAACAGAAATTGGTTTCTTAAAAAGATAAATGTTCCCACAGTAGTATTTACATTTTCTATGGAAAAATCACGCACTAAACGCTGACGTTTGCTTCGATAGTAGTCATTTCTCGAACGCGCTTCGGCTTCGGATAAAAGATTATTTTGCACAGAATCGCGAAATTCTTGCGATATTACACTATTCAACTCGTCATCGAAAGATTGCGCTAAATCGTTCGTTTTGCTTCCACTCACTTCAATTTCCATATTTTCGGTTATATTGAAATTTATGTTAGTATTTTCCAATATAAAAGGTTTAATTTGAGTTGGAAATCCCGGAAAGTTGAATGCCAAAAACGCCATTGCCGGCTCATTTACAGAGCCTTCAAATGTAAATATTTGATTTTCAACAATGGTTTCGACAGGTCTTTCTCCACTGATTTCAAAAAAAATTGTAACGCCGTTCATTTCGGCGCTTTCTGCCGTTCCGTGCAATGTGAACGATTGCGGTTGTTTTGTGCAACCAATAAGCGTTGCAACAAAAAGGATTGAAATTAAAAGTCTGGTCATAATTTTATAGTTTTCAAAACGAGTAAGGGCGAAAAATTTTTCGCCCTTACATTCGCATTTTGGTTTTTACCTTAAAAGTTCCGCAATCTCCTCAAAACTCATATTTCGCCCAACGATTTTTCCGTTTCTATCAATTAAAAATCTAGTTGGAATTCCGCTTACGGCGTAAAGTTGTCGTACTTCGCAATCCCACATTTTTAAATCGGAAACGTGATACCACGCAAGATTGTGATTTTCAATCGCGTTTTTCCAAGCCGCTTCGTTGTTATCAAGCGAAACACTGAAAATTTCAAAAGATTCGCCGCCGTGTTCGGCATAAAACTGTATCATTTCGGGAAAAATGCGAATACACGGTCCGCACCACGAAGCCCAAAAATGCAACAAAACATAATCGTAATTTCCTACAACATCAGACAGCGACAACATTTCGCCCGCAGGAGTTGGAAGCGTGAAATCAATGAACGGCTGTCCCGACGCAACTCTTAATTCTGTTTCTATTTGTTGAATAATGTGTTGAATTTGAGTGTTTTTCTTTGTTGTTTCGTTCATCAAGTCCAAAATTGCAATTTTGGCTTCGGAGGATAAATTGCGATGATGATTCAGAAAAACAAATGTTCCCTCAGCAGTGTTTACATTTCTTATTGAAAAATCACGAATCAAGCGTTGAAGTCTGTCTTGATAGTTCTCAAATCTTGGTTGCCATTCGGCTTCCGATAAAAGTCCGCCTCGTACAGAATCCACAAATTCTTGTGGTATAATGCGGCTTACTTCTTTGTTGAATACTTGCAAAATGCTTCTTCCGCTCACTTCAATCTGCATATCTTCGGTTATATTGAAGTTTATTCTGGCATTTTCCAAAACGAAAGTTTGGCTGTGAACTCGACCTTCCGGATAATTGAAAGATAAAATCGCTATTGTCGGCTCTTGTGCAACGCCTCTGAAAATAAATTGCTGATTTTTGATGGCAACTTCGCCAAGACTACTCCACTCCTCGCCGTCGAATACTTGAATAGTAACGACAACGCCGTTCAAATCGGGATTTTCTGTTGTTCCTCGCAATGTGTACGAGTTGTTTGTGCAACTTAAAATTGTTGTAACTAAAAGAATTGAAATTAAAATTCGGTTCATTTTTATTTGATTTTTAGAGTTTAAAAAATTAGATTTAACTTTGCGGTGCAAAGATGCAAAATAATTGACAACAAACAATATTTACAATTGAAAAATAATATCTACTCCGAAAAAATAATTGCTTGGTATCGAGCCAATAAGCGCGATTTACCTTGGCGCGATATTTCCGACCCGTATCGAATTTGGATTTCGGAAATAATCCTCCAACAAACGCGCGTAAATCAAGGTTTGGAATATTATTTGCGTTTCGTTGCGCGATTTCCGACTGTGAGCGAACTTGCGCGCGCCGATGAGGACGAAGTGCTGAAACATTGGCAAGGACTTGGATATTACTCGCGTGCGCGAAATTTACACAAAGCCGCCAAACGAATAATGTCCGATTTCAACGGCATTTTTCCGAAAACGCACGATGAAATTTTGAGTTTGAGCGGAGTAGGAGAGTACACTGCCGCCGCCGTTGCATCGTTTGCGTACAATTTGCCTTTTGCAGTGGTTGACGGAAATGTGTATCGAGTTTTGTCGCGACTTTTTTCCATCGAAACACCGATTGACACAGGAAAAGCGAAGCGAGAATTTACGGCTTTGGCGCAAGAAATTTTGCCCGAAAATGAAGCCGGATTGCACAATCAGGCAATGATGGAATTTGGTGCGTTGCATTGTGTTCCGCAGTCGCCCGACTGTGCGAATTGTCCGTTACAATCGCAGTGTTGCGCTTTTGAGCAGAATTTGGTATCGCAAATCCCCAAAAAATCACAAAAAACGAAGGTTACAAATCGTTATTTCAATTATTTGTTTATCACCTTTGAAGGAAATACTTTTTTGCAAAAAAGAACAGGAAACGATATTTGGAAAAATCTGTACGAATTTCCATTGATAGAAACCGAAAAACTGCTGAAAAACGTTGAATTGTTTAAAAATGAAACTTTTCAAACATTATTTTCCGATATAAAGTCTGTTGAAATAAAAAATATCTCGAAGCCGATAAAACACGTTTTGAGCCATCGCAATATTTTTGCTCAATTTATCAGTATCGAAATTTCAAACGAAAACGACTTTTTGAAGCAATATATAAAAACGTCTATTGGTGAGATGGATAAGTACGCGGTTTCGAGGTTGATAGAGATGTTTTTAGTTGGGAAGTTATAAGAATTATGAGAAGTTACAAGATGCGACTTACAAGTTGTAAAAAAACAACTTCCCTTAACTTCTTATCTTTCAACTTTACTTCTCTGATTTATAAGTTCAATCATCGCTGTTGCTCGCTCAATTTCTCGTTCGAGCATCATCACATCTTTCATCGCTACCCAAAGATTGTAAGTTTCGGCTAACGCTCTTTTGTCGATGTCGGTAAGAACAAAAATCGCGTTTCGGTCGCCTGTGAGCGCAACTCTGATTCGTTGGTCGGCGTATTGTGCAATAAAAACGGGAACTTCGCGCGCCGTTTCGTTTCGGAAAGTTACCATTTCCCAGTGCATTCCATTGTCGGCAAACGAGTGATTGAACGGACTACTTAACGGAATGGTGTCGGTTGTTGCAAAAATATCTCCAACCGAAACTCGAACGCTCGTGTGATTAATTCGGCGGTCGCCTGTAAACTGGCTGACGAGGAAAAAGTTGGCGTTTTCATCCACAAAAGCGCGCAGGTAATTGCGATTGAGATTTTGCTCTATTCGCAGCGAGCGATGCACAAAATTACCGACTGTTTGATAAGTTTCATCTTTTTCGAGGCGAAAACTTCGTCTAATCGAATCGGCTTGATGCCGTTTGATAGGCAAAATGCTGTCGCAAAAAGCCAGTGTTCGCCGATTTTCGCGCAAAAGAATTGTGTCTTGCAACGCTCTCGCCGTTCGTCGAGCATCAATCGCACGCGGATGTAAAATGTGAATGCTGTCTAATTCAATTTTAGCGGCATTCAGCAAATTTCTTCCGATTAAATCCTCGATGTGATTAAATCGCGATGCGATGTCGCGCTCATTTTGTTTTCTGCCCGAATTGCACGACGAAAAAACAAGTAGAATGATTAAAACGAAAATATTAACTTTGTTGTACATCACTTGCGCGTTGGTGTGAATGAAAATTTAGTTCTTTTTGCTCGAAACTTCTTTTTCTGGCATCATCGAAACCGTTCCGTGAAGTATCGCTTTCGGCTCTACAATAAGCACTTTGGTTTTTATATCGCCAATCACAGTCGAATTTTCGCGCAGCGACAAGGTGTCGGAAACATTGATTTTTCCTTCAATTTTTCCCAAAATTTCGGCAAAAGCACATTGCATATCACCTTTTAAAAAACCTTGCGCACCAACTACAACTTTTCCCGTGCAAGCAATTTCGCCGTCAATTTCGCCATCAACTCTAAAATCTTTGTCGGCAATAACTTTTCCAATAATTTTACTGCCGTGAGTGAGCGAATTATATACTATGCCTAAATCTTTGCCCATAACTATTTAAATTTTTGGTCAAAGTTACAATGATTTTTTAGAAAAACAAAAATTGCCGAGAAAAATAGTTATTTTTGTCGTTGAAAATAGAAGTATTTTATTTTCTCGGACTTTAATAGTTGAAAAAACTTTTCGGAAATTTATACGAAAAACACTGTATTTGAGTTATTTTTAGAGATAGTTTTTTAATCAAAAAAATGACAAGCAAACAACGCTACGAAATATATTGCAACCATCATCCCGACATTCCGCTTTTTATGCAGGCGTGGTGGTTCAATGCCGTGTGTTTTCCCGATGGGAAGGATTGGGATGTGTTGTTTGCTGAAGAAAAAGGGAAAATCGTAGGTGTTATGCCGTATCATTTTTTGAAAAAAAATGGATTTAAAATTGTGCTGCAACCGCAACAAACACAATATAACGGCGTGTGGATTGACTATCCAAAAGAAATGAAATTGCACAAACGCTATTCGTTCGAAAAGCGAGTGATGGATGATTTGATAAATCAGCTCGATGCGCTGAAACCATCTTTTTATTCTCAAAGTTTTCATCATTCTTTCACAAATTGGCAACCGTTTTACTGGCGTGGGTTTCGGCAGACAACGAGATATACTTACCAAATAAAAGAATTGAATGACTTGGAAAAATGCTTTGAAAACTTTTCATATGCCAAACAAAAACACATTAGAAAAGAAAATGATGATTTGCAGATTGACTTTTCACTTTCTGCCGACGAGTTTTATCATTTTCAAAAAGAAACATTAAAACATAAAAACGCAAAAATTGAATACTCGTACAATCTCTTTTTATCCATTTACAACGAAGCGGTTGGGCGAGAACAAGGAAAAATTATTTCATTGAAAGATAAAAATGAAAATATCCATTCGGCATTATTTTTTGTTTGGGATAAAAATTCTGCTTACGCATTGATTTCGGCAATAAACCCAAAGTTTAAATCTGCCGGCAGTTCTACTAAAATGTTTTGGGAGACAATTAAATTTGTGTCAGACAAAACGAAAGTGTTTGATTTTGAGGGAAGTATGATAAAAGGAGTGGCGCAGTCGTTCCAACAATTTGGAGCAGAGCAAGTACCGTATTTTTGCATTTCAAAGAATTATTCAAAGTTATTTTCGATTTTAAAATTCGTAAAAAATGCAGCAAGTTGATAAAAATACTTTTTTTGAAATAACGGAAAACTTTGATTTTGTGCCTTATACGCAGAGTAAAGGTTGGTGGGCGTTAAATTCGGTTAAGGACGAAAATCGTTTTCAGTTTTTTGTTGATTCGTTGGAGAAACCGACACTTGCTTGTATGGGTTACACAATGAAACGCTTTGGATTGAAGTTGTTGCAAATTGAAGGTGAATGTTTGCTTGATGAAAAAAATATTAACAGCAAGAAAATCAGAAATTTTTACAAAGAAATATCGCAGGCGGGTTTTGATATTGTTGAGGTAAATTCGTCATTGCCTTATAGTGCGCTTTATGAGATTGGAATACGGCAAGCAGGATTTTTAAAACCTGTGGGACTTTTTTCTACGTCTTTAACCATTTTACTTGATTTAAAACAACCTATCGAGTATGATAAAAATTGGCAAAAAAACCTTCGTAGAACTGAAAAATATCAACTTAATTTTGTGCCTGTAATAAGCCCAGTAGATAAAGATATAGATGATTATATTTTGATGCACAGTGAAATGACGAATAGAAAAGGCTTCAAAGATGGACTTTCTTATGAAAAATTGAAAGTATTGTTGCAAGACGAAACCTTCGTGCTTTTTTTTGCTGAAACTGCTGAAAAAGAACGTATTGCAGGAATAATCACTTGTGCAAAAAATCAATTTGCTATTTCAATTTTTTCTGCTACCTCACTAAAAGGAAGACAAATGTCATCTTCTTATTTCCTTGATGACAAACTCTATCATTATTATCAAAAACAGGATTATTTTTCTTTTGATTGTGGACGCATTTCGCCTTCGGCACACAAAAAAAATGATATTTTTCTGTTTAAAAATGGTGTGAAAGGCAACTATGTATTATGTTGTGGTGAATGGAGTTGGTATAAACGACAAATTTACCGCCCGTTGATGTATTTTGTAAAAAAATATTTGTTTAAAAGAATAGAAATTTAAAGTGAAAATTGTATTTGTTTTAACCGTACATAAACCCGATGACGACCGCGTTTGGTATCTGCAGGCAAACACTTTGCGTGAAGCAGGACACGAGGTTTACATTGTTTCGGCGAGAATGAAACGTTCTGATTCTCAAAATGTTTATTGTTTCGACAATGAGACGGATTTTACAACTCGAAAATTAATGATTGCCAAATTTGAGGAGTTTTTGGAACAGATACATCCCGATGCCATTATTTGCGATAATCCGGTAAGTGTTTTAGCAGCGAGAAATTATAAGAAAAAATCAAAACGAAAATCAGTCAAAATTTATTACGACATTACGGAATTTTATCCCTCGAAAATTCATTTGCATCATACTAATTTCATCAAAAATCTACTGAAATATTGCCTGCTTTATTGCATTTCAATTTATATTGGTTTTTGGGTTGATGGGTTCATTTTTGGGGAGTATTATAAGGCAAAACGCTACAAAAGAATATTTTTTTGGAAAAAATCTGTGTATTTGACGTATTATGCTTCGCTTGAACACGTTAAAAACTTTCCGACAAATAATATTCAACAAAAATGTTCTTTTTTTTATGCCGGAAATTTGACCGAGAAATCAGGTTTTCTGAATGTTGTTAATGCTGTGGTGGCGTGTGCGCAGCATTTTGCGGATATAAATTTTATGCTGTATGTTATTTCAAAAGATACTGATTTTCAAACACCTAATTTGAAACAGGAAAATCTGAAAATCGAAATCAATGCTTTTATGTCTTTTCCTGAATTTTGCCAAACGTTTGGCAAATGTGATATTTTCTTTGATTTGCGCCCGACTGATATTGAAAACACGCGCTGCTTGCCGATAAAATTATTTTATTATATGGCAGCAGGTCGCCCTGTTGTTTATTCAAATCTAAAAGCCATTCGCAAAGGCGTACCCGAAATTAATGAATTCGGTTTTTTGGTAAATCCTCAAAATATTGACGAAATTGTTGGAGTAATCTCGCAATATATTGAAAGCAAAGAACTGTATCAAAAACATTGTGCTGCAGCAAGAGAATTGGCAGAAACCAAATATAACTGGGAAAATATTAAAAATCAATTTATAGAATTTATAGAAAAGCAAGCATAGTATTTGAGTATGTAAAATCACTATTTTAAAACAATCACAGAGTTGTTGAAAATCATTTTTTATACCTTTTTCAAAACGAATATGACATTTAAACATTACATTTTCACTCGATTTAATTTAATTGACGAATCGTGGTACAATACAACTATTGACTATGCAAATAGCGATGAGTTTTTGTCGGCTCGTTTTTCGCTTTTTGAATCTTTTTGTTTTCCTTCTGTAAGGAAACAAAATAATCAGAACTTCACTTGGTTTGTTTTGTTTAACGACCAATTGCCCGAAAAATGGAGAAATAAATTGGAAGAATACAAGCAGCAATTTCCAAACTTTGAAGCTCGTTTTATGTCTGCCGAAGAAACTAAATCGGCAAATTGGAATAAAACCCTCAATCAATTTGTTTGTAAAGAATTGAACGATAGCGGAGACGATGTGGAATTTGTTCTCACAACTCGCTTTGATAACGACGATGCTATTCATTTTTCTTTTGTTGATTCTGTACAAAAATATTTTTTGGAACATCAAGAAGAAATGCTCATTAACTATGCAAACGGTTTGCAATACATTCCGCAGTATAATGTTTTGAAAAATATCAAAGTGATAAATGGTCATTTTGGTACTTTGGCAGAAAAAAACAACAACAAGCTGAGAACAGTTTTTTCATTTTCTCACAATCCTTTGCCCGATGATTTACCTTCGATTAGAAGCTTGAAAGTTAAAAAAAGAATTTGGTTAGAAGTTCTGCACAGCACAAATGTATTTAATTCACCGAAATTTCGATTGAGCCATTCTCTCGGAGATTTATTTTTCATTGGATTTAGACACAAAAATCTAAATGACTTTGGAATAAAGCAAGACCTTCCGCGTGTTAATTTCTATATTTGGAAAGTGTTTTTTGAATGGATTTTGACAAAATTCAAAAAGAAAATAATTGATAAGTTAATTCGCCGGTGAAGGATAAAATACAACATATAAAATCATTGTTTCAAAACAACCGCAAGGTTGCCGAAAACTATTTTTTTATAACTTTTTTGCACGGTGCAAATCTGCTCATTGGTTTATTGCTTTTTCCATATCTTATTCGTACGCTTGGCAAAGAGGCTTATGGAACTTACGTATTCATTCTCTCGAATATTCAATTTTTTCTCATCTTCGTTACTTTTGGATTTAATTATCCGGCGTTGAAAAAAATATCGCTCCATCCAACCGACAATCAAATAAAAAGTCAAACGGTTTCCGAAGTTTTTACGGCAAAAATTTATTTGCTCGTATTGTGTGCCGTTGTTCTTTCCGGATTGCTTTTTTTTATTCCTTTTGTTCGTGCTAACGCTGTTTTTTACATCGTTATTTTTACATCGCTTTTGGTTAATATTTTGTTTCCTTCGTGGTATTTTCAAGGAATTCAGAAAATGAAATTTATAACTTATGTCAATTTTACGGTGCGAATTTTGACTATTCCGCTGATATTTATTTTTGTGAAATCGCCTGCCGACTTGCTGAAATTCGCGTTGATAGTTACACTTTTACCGGTTGCTGGTGCTGTATTTACATTTTTTTATCTGCAAATCAAAGAAAAAATTCAAATACGCTTTGTTCCGTTTGCAAGTTTAAAACCTGTTTTTGCCGATGCGTTGCCGTTTTTTTGGACTTCGGCATTTAACACATTTAAAAAAGAATCGGTTACGCTTATCACTGGTACGTTTTTCAGTATGGGAAGTGTTGCGTTATGGGATTTGGCTAATAAAATTATTACAATTCCGCAATTTATCACAAGCAGCATCAACTCGGCTCTATTCCCCAAAGTGGCAAAAAACCATAATTCGGAGAATGTGAGAAAAATAATAAAATATGAAACTATCATCGGTTTGACAATATCCGTATTCATTGCCGCGTTTGGATATTGGGCAGTACTTATTTTGGGCGGCGAAGAGTTGTTGGCGGCTTATCCGCTGGCTATAATTTTGAGTTTTATCATATTTGCTTCGTTGATTGCGAGTTGTTACATTAATTTTGTATTTGTGCCTCATAATAAGTATTATCTCGTCGCCAAAAATCAATTTGTAGCTTTGGTCTCATTTCTGTTGCTTTCAGCAGTTGGACTTTTGATTTCTAAACATATTGCTGTTCTCGTATCGGCTTATACTTTATCACACATTGTGGAGATTATTTATTGCAGATACTTAACAAAAACACACAAACTATTATGACAACATCTGCAGTTTCTATATTGGTTCCTGTTTACAATGCTTCGGACTATATCGAACGTTGCGTTTATTCGTTGTCTCAGATATTGAGTACCTGTTGTGCATTTAAAGAAATATTTTCATACTTGGATTAAAAACCTGATTTTCATTTGATTTTTCAACAAAACAACCTAAGAAATTTGAATGAAAATTTCCACCTAATCTGACTACTTGACTAATTTTTCCTAAAAAATCAGGTGAAAATCAGGTTGTTGTCTAAATATTTAGAAGTGTTTTTTCTAGATGCACAACGGGTTTGAATATGTTTTTGTAGATGATGGTATGCCTGACAACAGCATTGAAAAGCTGCAAAAATTATCGAACAATAACAAACCATTTTACCGCTACTAAAACAAACATTAATGCACAAACAGCCTCAAAAACAAGTATACACTACGAAAATGTGAAGCTTTTTTACGAACTTTTGGAGGGTTTTTGAAAGAAAAAGGAGTTTATGAAAAATATGCTGATGTAGTAGCACAGAGAAAATAACCTTGTTTTTAGTTCATTACAAACAATTTTTTCTTACTCATTTATTTCTCAAAGCACTTCGTTATAAGAATAGAAAACATTAATGTGCAAATATGCTAATGTGCAAGTACCTAATTTTTTGAATTTGCACATTAGCATATTAACACATTTGCATATTATAATCCGTTTTCTTCTCTATAACTATCAACCGCTTCTTTCACTGAGCCGTTCATCAATAGCAATCGCTGAGCGTGTTCATATTCCAAGCCGAGTTCGTCCATAATCATTCGCGTTCCTCTGTCTACTAGTTTTGCGTTTGAGAGTTGCATATTGACCATTTTATTACCTTTTACACGATTCAGTTTTATCATAATCGTGGTGGTAATCATATTCAATATCATTTTTTGTCCTGTTCCCGATTTCATTCGCGAACTGCCTGTTACAACTTCCGGTCCGACAATCATTTCAATCGGAATTTCGGCTTCCTGCGCAACAGGTGCATTCGGATTGCTCGAAATCGAAGCGGTCAAAATACCGTTTTTGCGTGCTTCGCGCAATCCGCCGATAACGTAAGGCGTTGTTCCCGAAGCAGCAATTCCGACAACCGTATCGTTTTCGTTTATGTCGTGCGCTACCAAATCGTTCCAACCGGCTTGCATATCGTCTTCGGCATTTTCTACCGGATTGCGTAACGCGATTTCACCGCCGGCAATCACGCCGACAACCAATGTTTTCGGCATTCCGAAAGTGGGCGGAATTTCCGATGCATCCAATACGCCCAAACGACCGCTCGTTCCAGCACCGATGTAAAAAATCCGACCGCCTTTTTGCATTCTCGGAATAATTTGACTTACAAGTTTTTCGATTTGCGGAATTGCTTTTTCAACTGCCAACGCTACTTTTTTGTCCTCTTCATTGATGTATGTAAGCAATTCATGTACCGATTTTTTTTCCAAATCGTTGTACAGCGAAGGTTGCTCGCTTATTTTAATAAATTCCATTTTTGTTTAAATTCTGATTAATTATTTTTTCTTTTGACTGTATGTTTAAATTTCATTAATGCGAAATTGATTTCAATGCTGGTTTCGCTGTCTGTAACTTGCAATCCTTCGCCTAAAATATCGGCAATTATTTCGCCACCTTTTTGCATCAGCGTTTTTTGCGAAAATTCCTCAGTTGTTTCCGAAAGTTCGGCAACTGTGCGCGAAAGTTCGCGGATTTTGGCAAAAGCCTCTACGATTGCAATCGTAGTTTGCGTGGCTTGCGGACTTTTCAGAATGGTTGCGAGCATATACAAACCTTTTTCGGTGAATGCATTAGGCACAACAGAGGAGTGTTTTCGAGAACCAAGCTGGTCGAAAATTTCGACCGGTTCTACATAACTGTCTGGTTTGTTGCTGTTTGTAGAAAGTAAGGCAACGCGCACATTACGCCATTCATCTCTCGAGAGTTTCAGAATATATCCTTTTGGAAACTTGTCGGGATTGTTTTTTACAGCTTCGTTAATGCGCTTCGTTTCCACACCGTAAAGAACAGCAACATCACTGTCCAAAAGTACTTTTTCGTTTCGGATAGCAATGATTTTCTCGTTTACATCACTGAATTTGACAATATCCATTTTTGTAATTTTCTCTAATTTTTTGCACACCCCAAAAGTCCCTCTCTTGTGGAGAGGGATTTAGGGAGAGGCTTTTTACTTTTTAAAATGCTCAATCATTCCATCCATTGGCGATTGCGAAATTACGCCGATTTCAACTCCCAAATCAATTGCAACTTTTTTCAAAACGTCCTCGTAGTGATATGCCACCGAGCCGATAAGCGAAACTTTATTGCCTTTGTATTCATATTGCATTACGTTGCGCTTAAAAAAATCGGCAAACGAATTGTAAACCAAATTGTAAACCGCTTCGTTGTTCAAATTTTCTTTGATAAAAGGCGAAACAGTTGCTAAAAATTTATTCGGCAACGGCTGACGATACACTTTTTCGATAATTTCGGGATAAGTAATTCCGATGAAATCGAAAAAACGCGCTTTCATTTCCTCCGGAAACTGATTTTTTATCACCGCGCCGATAAACAATCTGCCCAACACCGCGCCGCTTCCTTCGTCGCCGAGAATAAATCCGCCCGGCGAAACATTTGCCGTAATTTTCTCGCCGTCGTAGTAGCACGAATTCGAGCCTGTTCCGATAATGCAAGCAATTCCGGGTTTGTTGCCAAACATTCCGATTGCTGCGCCGAGCATATCGCTTCCAACTTCGATTTTACTCGCGTCGAGGCTCAAAGCATCGGCAATTGCCAAGCGAACTGTTTCGATTTTTTCGGGCAAAGCACAGCCTGCACCGTAAAAATGCACACTATCAATTGTGTAACCTGCCATTTCGGGCGTTAAAACTTCTTTCAATTCCGCGCTAATATCTGCTGTGTCGCGAAAAATGGGATTTGCACCCTTTGAAAATACTCTTTTTACTAAACCGTCTTGACCAACCAAACACCAATCTACTTTGGTTGAGCCTCCATCTGCTATTAATTTCATATCTTAAATTTTTTTATTTGTTTTATATCTTGATATAAATCTGTTTTTTGTATAAAATATTCGCTATAATCCAGTTGAAACCGACAAAAAGCAAGGCATAAACCAACGAAGTGAAGTAAAGTCCAAACCAAGGCTCAAAAATCGGCTGCAAACCTTTGATATAAATAACGCCTTTGAGCGTAAGAATTTCGTCGCCGAACGGAACGCGAACGTTGCCGAGCAAAATAGTAAATATCGCTGCTGCCACGTACATAAACAACGGATTGATACCAAACGATTCGAAAAATACACTCCAACGTTTGTGTCCTTTTACATCGATAATCCAAATCAGAAGCGCGAGCAAAGTTGCTGCCATTCCGCAAGTGGTGAGTACAAAAGTAGGTGACCAGATTAGTTTGTTTATCGGACAAGCGTAACTCAAAAGCAAACCTGCAAAAGTCATAATTGCACCAACAATGAAAAGTTGCTGAATACGCACAAAATTATCTTTTGTATTCATAATAATTTTTCCGCACATAAAACCAATCATCACGTGAACCGCCGCCGGAATGGTACTCAACAATCCTTCCGGGTCAAGAATTCTGCTTCCGCCCCACATATGATTTAGTCCCAAAACCGTTCTATCAACAATAGAAATAATACTGTATTCACTGTACTCAAATCCGTTGCCGAGAACAAGCAAAAGGAAATATCCGAAAAGCGTTATGCCGATAATATACGGAATGTATTTGTGTTTCACCAAAATACCCACAATCGCCGTTATGCCGTAAGTGAGTGCCAAACGTTGCATTACGCCGAGAATACGGAGATTTTCAAAATTTGTTGCTGCTTGGAAAAAACGTGCGAAAAATCCAAGTTCCTCAGCCGCAAGTCGGTTATACGTTCGGAGTGTAAGCGAAAACCACGCAATTCCAACTCCGATTAGGAAAATAACCACAACACGTTTCATTATTTTCAAAAACGTGTCTTTGCTCCATTGAAAATTATATTTTTTCAACGAGATATAGGTCGAAATTCCCATAATGAACATAAAAAACGGGAAAATCAAATCCGTCGGTGTCAGTCCGTGCCATTCGGCGTGTCCGAGCGGTGCGTAAAGCGTTCCCCACGAGCCGGGATTATTTACCAAAATCATTCCCGCAATGGTAATTCCTCGCAAAATGTCGAGCGAAAGAAGTCGACTGCTACTTGTATTTGTCATAATATGAAATTTTGAATTTTGAATTTTGAATTTTGAACCCTAAATTTTTAAATTAAAGTTTTTCAAAAATCAAGAATTCAAAATTCAAAATTCAAAATTTCTTGTGATTACTGATACAACCAATATTGCTTCGACATTTGTCTGAAAGGCTCTACATCGCGAGTCCAGAAATCTCTGATATCATCAACACGATGATTTTTCGAGAAATTTCTCCGCACAGAACCGCAACCTGCAACTTGGTCGAACATTCTGAAACGACGCTCGTTTGCGTGGTCAAACACTTTGCGGTCGGGATACAAAATGGCGAGTTCCTGCATAACGTAAAACTGTACTAACGAAAGATTAGCTGCGTTGAAATCCATAATATGAACTTGCACGCCTTGTACTAATTCGCCTTGCGAAATTGCATAAAACGGACGGAAAAATTTCGGACGGAAATGCAATCCGGGCAAATTCAATGCGTTCATTCTATCGGCTAAATCGTTAGCGTCAATCCAATAAGCAGCAAATACTTCAAAAGGAGTTAAATAACCAATTCCGATTGTAATATAGCCAAGTTCGCCCAAAATTCCCGATACAGGATAAAATAATGCTGAAATCGGATGCGGAATGTGCGGCGAAGCCGAAATCCACTGCAAACCTGTGTCTTCGTACAACATATTGCGCGTCCAACCTTCCATCGGAACAATGTGCAAATCAACCTGAATACCGTTTGTCAACATTCTTTCGCCGTTCAAAAGCAATGCCGCTTCGCCCGGCGTTAATCCGTAAATGTACGGAATCGGGTACTGACTTACGAACGAAATATATCCGGGTTCAACCAATCCGCCTTCAACTTTATGTCCGCCAAGTGGATTTGGACGGTCGAGAACTATGAATTTAATTCCGCTTTCGGCAGCGGCTTCCATCGCCAAACCCATTGTGCTGATGTAAGTGTACGAACGGCAACCAACATCTTGAATATCGTACACCAACACATCGATACCTTCCAACATTTCGGGCGTTGGTTTTTTGTAGCGTCCGTGAAGCGAATGAACTTGCACGCCTGTGATTGGGTCTCTTTTGTCCTGCACATCATCGCCTGCGTGATAATCACCGCGCACACCGTGTTCGGGTGCAAAAAGTGCCACCAAATTTACGTTCGGTGCTGCGTGCAAAATGTCAATCGTTGATTTCAAATAACGGTCAACACCTGTCGGGTTGGTAATAAGACCAACGCGCAAACCTTCGAGAATTTCAAAATTCTGCGACCTCAATACTTCGATACCGGTTTTAACCGTTACACCGCGCTCAGCGAAATAAACACGAGTTGGTTTGCAATCTGCTTGCGTGCACGAAGCAAAAACCAACATTACCACTGCCAATCCAATGAATTGGGCTTTTACATTTCTTAGTTTCATTTTTAGTTTGTTTTTTAGTTTGTATGTTTTTGAAATTATTTTTATTCAAAAAAAAAGCAAAGTTAATTATTAATTGACAACTAACAAAATTTTGAAGCATTTGTACTGTCGAATTTTCAGTGCTTGTTGCATAACTAGCACAAGCAAACAATTTCATTCAAATCTCTTGTTTTTGAAAGTATCCTTAGTAGCACTTGTGTTTCTTTTAAAAAAACCCTTATTCCTTTATTTGTCTGAAAATAAGCGAATAAGAGCTTGTTTGTGTAAGTTTCTACTACTAAGGGTACTTTTGAAAAATAAGGATTTTTCTTTTTGTTTTTAGTTGTGCAACAAGTACTACAAATTCGGACGGACGGAGAAATGACCGTCTGAGAGGACGTTCGTCGAGAGGCGCGGTGAGATTCGAAAATGTGCGTTATCAGGCTATTTCTGATACGCCGATTGACCTCTACACAAAAGTAACGGGAAACAGAAGACGTGCAACCGTTTATATCTTTGTGTCAAAGGGTTATGAAAATTTTATTACATCAAACAGCCATCCGATTGTTGCCTCCAACGTCAGAGAGTTTTTGACTTCGCTTGCTCAGGAAGTACAAGAGTACAAGCTTGAAAATCAAATTTCTGCACAAGAAAGAGTGGTAAGAGATGCCAGAAGAAACCACGAAAGACTTGTGCAAAGACAAAACGACTTGACGCGCGACCTCCAACGCTCAGAAACCAATTTGAATAATGAACAAACCAAATTGGACAATTTGAGAAACACTCGAAGAAGGTAGTTTTTTGAAAATATAGTTTGCAGAGTGTAGTTTTCAGATTATTAAACTACACTCTGTATTTTTACCTCGTCAATTGTTTAAAAATATCCTCCATCGTTTTTTCAATCGGTTTCAACGCTAACAATTTGTTATTTGTTCGCACTGCGAAGTCGAATATTTCGGCACGAACATCGGTATTCGCAATCAATGTGAAAGTTTTTTCTGTCGATGAATTTACGCTTTTTACGTTTTTTATTGCTTGCAAATCGACAATTTCCACCGCGTTTAAAAATTCCGCTTCAAACTGTAACTGTCCTTTTTCAAAGGCGTTCATTTCCGAGAGATTGGAATAATCGGCAGCAATTTCGCCTTTGTTAA
>Ga0123355_10002578_pt1 | contig 25700 bp, 19 predicted proteins | sample TergutEmb28metaG_3_FD_89872 | JGI IMG/M metagenome (GOLD analysis project Ga0123355, IMG submission 89872) | Embiratermes neotenicus P1 segment gut microbial communities from Petit-Saut dam, French Guiana - Emb289 P1 | ecosystem: Host-associated > Arthropoda: Insects > Digestive system > Gut ...
AAGGCAGTAGTTTGGGGAAGGTAGTAGTTTGGGGAAGGTAGTAGTTTGGGAAGGCAGTAGTTTGGGGAAGGTGGTAGTTTGGGGAAGGCAGTAGTTTGGGGAGGGTAGTAGTTTGGGGAAGGTAGTAGTTTGGGGAAGGCAGTAGTTTGGGGAAGGTAGTAGTTTGGGGAAGGTAATAGTTTGGGGAAGGTAGTAGTTTGGGGTAGGCAGTAGTTTGGGGAAGACAGTAGTTTGGGGAAGGTAATAGTTTGGGGAAGGTAGTAGTTTGGGGAAGTCAATAGTTTTTGGAAGGCAGTAGTTTGGGGAAGGCAGTAGTTTGGGGAAGGTAGTAGTTTAGGGAAGGCAGTAGTTCGGGGAAGGCAGTACTTTGGGGAAGGTAGTAGTTTGGGAAAGGCAGTATTTTGGGGAAGGCCGTAATTTGGGGAAGGTAGAGCTTTGGGGAAGGCATTAGTTTGGGGAAGGCAGTAGTTTGGGTAAGGCAGTAGTTTGGGGAAGCTAGTGGTTTGGGAAAGGCAGTACTTTGGGTAAAGCGGTAGTTTGGGGAAGGCAGTAATTTGGGGAAGATAGTAGTTTGGGGACGATAGTAGTTTGGGGAAGTCAGTATTATGTGGAAGGTAATAGTTTGGGGAAATAGTAGTTTGGGGAAGGCAGTAGTCTGGGAAAGGCCCTAATTTGAGGAAGGCCCTAGTTTGGGGAATGCACTATTTTGGGGAAGGCAGTAGTTTGGGGAAGGTAGTACTTTGGTGAAGTTAATACTTTGGGGAACGCATTAGTTTGGGGAAAGCAGTAGTTTGGGGAAGGCAGTAGTTAGGGGAAGGTAGTAGTTTGGGGAATGTAGTACTTTGGTGAAGGTAGTACTTTGGTGTAGGCATTAGTTTTGGGGAGGCAGTAGTTTGGGGAAGGTAGTAGTTTGGCGAAGGCAGTAGTTTGGGGAAGGCTGTTTGGGTAAAGTAGTAGTTTGGGGAAGGTAGTGTTTTGGAGAAGGTAGTACATTGGGGAAGGCAGTAGTTTGGGGAAGGTAGTAGTTTGGGGAAGATAGTAGTTTGGGGAAGGTAGTAGTTTGGGGAAGGTAGTAACAGCTAGTTATAGTGACCCTAAATTCTATCCATCATCCTATTTATGATTCGTTTCACTTTTATCCCTCACTCTGCTACCGAATGCGGGAGCACTTACCGACACCGTCTACCCTCTGTCACTAAGTGTATCCGAGTCCATCTAGCACACATTACAGACATTCCTTTTCACGGAAAGTTATCCATCTTTTACGGAAACAAATCTCCATTACCATTTTTTAAGAGGCCCATACAGTTGTGATCTTGTTTTATGCACTTGTTACAAAGAAGGCACTCAAATGTTAACAAAATATACTTCCAGCGTAATTTCCAAAAATACAATATTCAATGTAATATAGTGACGTGGGCCACTCTTAAGAAAAGTGTTCCTGATGCACGCAAAATTTCCATTTCTTTGACATGCAAAGTAGAGAAACTGTCTTGATACGAGTGTTGCTTGCTAGTTTTATTCCCTTATAATGAAAGCTGAAATCTTAGGGAAGGGTTGCCTTGCTACATTTAGCAGTAGTCTTCTTAAACTTCTGAGCGAAAGAATTACAATGACCCGTCATCATGGATAAAATTGATAACTATCTGTTACCACGGTGACAAAATAACTTTGGGAAAACAAGTTGCAAGCACGTTACGAAAATATTCCAAACAGTTGAGGGAGATCTGTGGAAGAGTGGCTTATTGACACGATTTATAAGAATTATTATTGTTAAGGTTTAGAAGTTTCAATGGGAAAGTTTAATATTTATAGTTATGGTTTCCATAAAGATACACATTTAATTGATCCACAGCTATACATTTTACACCTTCAGGTATAATATGAAATCATAAATTCATTTCATGTACACGCAATGAACTTCAAATTCTTTGAGACGGAACAGAGTTCCATTAGATATGAGGAGTTAATTGACCAGCCGAAGAACTGTTATTACCTTCTTAAGAAACTTCCGATCTACGAAGTCAGATAGTTAGATAATCAGTTAATCAGGTTTTATATTTCAGTATAATTATACACAAATTGCGCAAGAGCGAAGAGTAGAAGCAGAAGGACATGTGGCAACTCGTGCGGAGATTCAGCGAAGACTAAAAAGTGATGATCCTATTATTGTTGTGAGAGAAGATAGGTTTAGGATGATCGTGGGCATTAAACAATCTGTGGGCACATTAGGTTTTATTTTAGAAAACTGTAAATTTTCGTCCCGTTCAAGAACCCTGAATATCCGACTATACAGAACCAAAACACTGGACTGTCTACCGTGATAGAGTGAAGAGTGGCTTGTTTAAACTATAATAATTAACTAACAAATGCACAATCTTCGTAGTTACACAGTTCTACTATATTCAGTGTGTACACCGATTATTTCCCTTAAAGGCATTATCTGACATCTCTTTGAAGTAGAGACGGAAGTTCTTTCTCCGTAAGATACAAAATGAGCTTTATGTAAAATTTAGATTAATTATGTTCTTTCCTCCGTTGCATTCTAAATAGAGCTGCTTTCCCGTTGCTGTATCCTGTTTACTTCCCATAGCTCTACTTCTACATCTCTCTACTGAAGGACTAAAGGCCACTACCTGGATACTGTGTCAGAACAACGTTGGAGAAAAAAGAAGATACACAGGCAGATAGGACAGCCGGTCTGTAAGAAGCCAGGATTTAAACTCGGATTCCCAAGAGTACTAAGCACGAGCATGCTTACTCGTACGATGAATACATTTCTTTTTTTAATAAAACTTTGTTTTGTATATCAGATAAACCATAACATCATGCACCAAACTTCACTTTATGAAACTGGATTGTGGGAAGAGCAACATACAAGAAGATACGCATAAATAAAAACGACTAATAATGTAATAATGACCACGGTGCGTCCTCAGGTTGCGGATAGAGGAACGGCCTCCGATAAGGAGGGTAGCTGCAAATAAATTGAATAAGCAGTCGCGGACAGCCGACGGGGGGTGGTCCTCCAGCTTGAGGGTTGGGCGGGGTGCTAACAACCCCTCCCTTAAAAACCTTTGTTAAGAAACACTAACATGCGGGATGATTGCTCTGGAGACAAAGATTTGTACTCCTCACCAATAATGTGCGGGTGATAAAATCAAGAAGAATGAGATGGGCTGGGCATGTGGCGCATATGGGTGAGGAGAGGGGGGTGTACAGGGTCTTTGTGGGGAAACCGGAGGGAAGGAGACCACTGGGGAGACCTAGGCGTAGATGGGTGAATAATATTAGGACGGATCTCCAGGAGGTGAGATGTGGGTATTTGGACTGGATTGAGCTGACCCAGGATACAGACAGGTGGCGGACGTTTGTGAGTGCGGTAATGAACCTTCGGGTTCCATGAAACGCGGGGAATTTGACTAGCTGCAAACCAGTTAGCTTCTGAAGAAGGACTCTGCACCATGGAGTAAGTAAGTAAGTAAGTAGGTAAGTAATATAATAATGGACTGCGTACCGCATGACGCACAGAGTACCACGACTGTAAGATTAGCTGCCCTACAATATAAACGCATAAGACAAGCTAGGTTACACAATTGAAACGGTTTCGTCTTTGATTACATGGCTTCAACGCACTCCTGTGCTCTGCTGCGTGTATTTATGACGACGCCATTCCACATCTCACATTAATTTGCCTTCTGCCCCACACTCATCTCGTATGTAACGACATGTGACTTATTTATTAATCTGTCCAGGTACGGGTAGTGTGGCGTAAACTAAGGCCATGTCTTGTACAAATTGAGAGTGATGCTAGCCCGGTCAGAATAGTGCTCAGGCAATGGTCTCCACCACCAGAGGACTAGGGTTAGATTTCTAGCAAGGGCAAAGTTTTTCTGTCCTTCATATTGTCCATAACGGCTCGCGGACCCACACAGCTACTATTTATTCCGTAGTGGGAACTCTCTCTTCGGCGACAGAGTGACCTGGGGATGAAGCTGCCCACTCATTTCAGTACAGAGATACAATTAAATACAGCTAATGCACCCACTTCATTGTCCACACATCGAAATGGTGTGATGCTGAATTAAGAACAAGAAAAATTCAATATTCTACCTGACTTTCTTACAAGATAAGCAACTTAGTTTCAGAGTGACGTAAGAGAATTATATTTGCAAATTCCAGGCTTTTGATTCCGAAATTTAACACTTCGTAAGTGCCTCCAAAAACACGGTTACAGATCGTTACATCTATACCGACCGGTACGGTTATTACTACCTTTATATCGGTGTTCACTTTACAGTAAATTACGTACATGGAATAAAGCAAATATAAAGAAACCCATAGGTTACTTCTATACGTAATTACTTTGGTTTTAAACATCGCGTTTTGAGTGTAACATAAGAGTAAAAACTTGTATGAGTTTAACACAACTCGTTCTACTGATGTAAGGGAAGTCTAATATAGCTACACGCTTCAGCTTCAAATAGAAATCTTCAAAGGAAAAATTCAAACAATTACCAACGAAATTATCATGACAATGGTGGTCTAATTCTAGAACAAGTTAAAGGCTCATCGTCAAACGTAATGTCAACCATTTTTGTCTCATGTTGGTACAAAACCATTGTGTAGAACACGCCATACTTAGGTTAACGTTTAATAATGTTCACTGCTGCGTTACCATTTCATTAATTGTAACAAAATTTCTCACTGGTGACATTACTCCTCTCACACAAAACCGAGTGCTGTTCCGGACTGCGATCACTACGAGATGACAAACGAAGGAATGCGCTTCAGACGGAAACTAGAATTCACGATGCGCACGAGAGAAATCTACCACTAGAAACGTAATAAAAGTAGCTTTGTGCCATCAACCTTGTCTCTAAATTGTGCGGAGCCTGACAAAACTATGAAACCCGTTTCCAAGGTCTGAAAATGCAATATTCGGCCGGGGATTTCTGTGGTCCTTCTTAGTCTCCAGCTTATCTTTTAGAATATGATAGGAAACCATTCTGTCTGATTTTTGTACTTATGTTCATTACTTACTGTTTTTGTCCGTGTGTAACAAGGGTCTATACTCGACAAGACGCAATATCAATTTTAGAGGTACTATGGCTTATATTAGCTACATATGTTTCCAAGTCCCTTCTCTGTATTAGCGAGTCCTGACTTTAAATTAGTACAACACTTGGATCGTGTTTTGATGGTCGGACACAGGAAATTTGCCTGGAAACTGTTAACAATCATCTGTTCAAGGAAGGTAGATTTATTTAGCTTGATATCTACTTATCAGTTTTAGCACTGAGCTAAGGCTGATACGGACATTGCGGATTATTCTGGGCCTATGGTACCACTGTTCGATGAATGAGGGGTGCAGAGCATTAGTGAAATGATAATCGGCAGTGGAAGACTGAGGTTTCGGGAGATTACCCTTTTGTCCGCCACAAATACCATATGCATTACAGTGGGATTCCATATGGTGTTTCGGCAAAGAAGCTACCGTCAAAAGATGGAATTAAAGCACGATAGTTCGGTACTTATTTTAAAAAAGCAGCTAAACCTGATTACTCAAGAAATAACAACCTAGCTCACCAATTTCATTAAGGAAAGGTGTATATGCAAACCTTAGAGTTGGTAAACTACTCAGGGGTGTCTCCGTCATGAAATTACATGACGGATTGCGCAAAGGACTGCTGGTTACTTACTTAACAGTTAATTACTTATTTAAGATTACACATACGGCAAACCTTTCACAGGCCTACAGATTTCCCAGAGCCAAATTTTTATAAACGATACACAAATTCTACCACTGGCTTTTCTTATATACATGGGTCCGTGCATCGTGAATCGAATATAATAACCGTCCAACAAGATGCGAACTATACAGATTATTACATTTCTGTAGGCAGCTCTACATGTTTCGTGTGTTGACACCCATCATCAGGAGCTCGTACAACTGTAATTACAGCTTCTGTTATTGATTAACTGCAATGAGTAAAATACGCTGCTACTAATACTAATATATAATTATTGGTAGTATTAGTAGCAGTGTATTTTATTCATTGCAGTTAATCAATACCAGAAGCTGTAATTAGAGTTGAACGAGCTCGTGAAGATGGATGTCAACACACGAAACATGTAGAGCTGCCTACAGAAATATAATAAACTGAATAAGTCGCATCTTGTTGGACAGTTATTCTACCACTGGCATAATAAAATAATCTCGCTCTGTCTGTAGGCTGTATTAGTGTATAAAATGTAAACAGGCTTACAGACATCTGAGATACGACAACGTGTGAACTGGTATATAATGTTACGACGTATTTTACTAGCTCCACCCTGATGATGGTAGTAGAAGAAGCCCGAAATTTTAGTGCCATCACACTAAATATCTTCATATACCAAAAGGACATAATTTCGGCACTCATCGAATTGAGAACTTCCACCTTTGCGGTTCTTATAGTTATTGAGTCATAGGCTATTTAACGGAGCTGTTGATAACAAGCAGGATTGTGACCGTAAAATGTGATACAAACAGTGCTAACACTGTGAGAGCAAGTGACCCTCGCAACTGACGTTTAGTCGTCAAACGTTATAATTTCCGGAAATAGAGCTGCAGCTTAACTAACGTGTTCAGAAAATTTCTTACATTTTTCTTATTAACTCTCCAACGCCCAGTGATATAAGTAACTACACACACTACTAACCGATATTTACCCCACGAAGCACATTTGTGATTTCAATGTTGTGATCTTACAAAATATAACGTTTACCTATCTAAGCAGCATTAATTGATAGGATTCGTAATGAAGACGCACAGCTTTCGATATGCTGTAGAAATTTCAGTTTTGTATGTTGCTTAGATTAATTTCACGCTTCATACTTCGGGTAGATTCTCATAATACCAAAGACCGTTGCTATGCGGCAAATTCTTCTGCGCGGCTGATTTGGAAGTACTCTAAACAATGTGCTGCAGGAATTATCTGCTGTTCGCAGTATACGCCACCTATTCGAATCTTTATTTTGTTACAATACAACTAACATCTGAAGGCAGCACAATACATTCAAAAACTATTACAATAAATTTGAAAAAAAAGAGAAAACGACGTACATTAAACATCAAATCTGTGAACATCTCTCTAATTCTTAACACGAAAGTTCAGCACAGCTAACTGGGTATACAGAAAACCTACCACTGGACACGATCCTCAGTCAGCTTCAGTCGTGTCCTGACAACAAACATCTTGGTCTTACACAGATCCTTAAGAATTGTTTTTGCACGTTACTCCTATTGTACAATCGGCCTTGTAAGCTGACGTTCTCCAAGAAAATGCAATTAACAATCTATTTGTGTAACGTATCTCTCCACTAGGAGATACTGCAGAGAGTCATGTGCGTAACGATAGAGAAAATACATAAAATAAAGTAAAATGGTCCCAAAATAAAACCTGAGAAAACTATAAACAGAAGGCAAATAAAGTAAAGTATGCCGGAGGATTGTGATTTGAAAGAAACCAAGATAAACACAAAGTGCATGAGAGTTATAAATTATAGAAGGAAGATATTAAATTGAGTAAACTACTGAGGAGAACGAAATAAGAAATTAAGTAAAATAAATATAGAAAACGAAAGTATATACATAAAAAATAACAGTAACAATAATAATGATGTACTAAGATAAACACAAGAACATAAAGAAAGAGAAATCGAGTACATTTCAGAACAAAAACACAGAGCAGAAAATACACGGTAAGAAAATCAACGCAAACACAGGATTCCCATAACCGAGTTCAAAGTCAGCAAAACTTCCCCGTGTACCATCTGTCCCTTTTGCGATTAGTATACTAGGTTAAACTGACAATTAAAACTGTAATAAACCTCAACGCATCAATCATCCAAAGATGACGACAGCAAATGACGCGAGTCTAGCGATAAAATGCTAATTAGCTAACTTAACGCGTACTGTGTGTACCGTGATTAAATTACACGTGTCTGTCATGTTGCAACTCGGCTTGCTATATATAACAGGAACTTTTCTAAATTAATTTCAGTAACCACTCAAAGCACAGAGTTAATTATGCTTACAGCTACTTTGACTTTAAGAAGCCCTGCCTACTAGCAACAACACATTATTGTGTATTTAATAACTGTCAAAAAACAACGACCATTTCTATAATCAGCCTTAAACTGTTGGTCTTCGCAGTGGAAATGTAGTGTGTTTTCTTGAGGCAAGTGTTGTATTCCTAAATAAAGTTTGACGAATTTTATTCTTCAAAGGTTTGAGTACCTGCTCTCAGCGAAAGGCGATTTTCTTCGTTTCTAGCTTCGTCCAATGTCAGATATTTTCCAATAAACATATTCGTTACTTGAAGATAAAACGTATGTGCGTTGATATAAGAATGTATTTTCTTTCCTACAATGGTAAGATGTTGCAGCACTTCATTTTTTACAAGTGAGAGAGCAGGTACGAATCTAAACTACACTGCTGTTTATCCTCTTTATTTTTCGTACTTTTCTCAATATTTTCTCAAACAATACATAACGTTAGGAACACAGGTAAATGGACTTGACTTTACAGCTATGCCTGTCGTATGAAGGGAAGTATCGAAAGATACGTTATAAAACCTCCCTTCGAAAACCGGACCAACTAAATTAGTACTGTTCTGGGTTACGATAACCTTTACTCTGACAAATGGAAACGCAAGAATCGGTGGAAAATAAAGCCCCCTTCTACACAGTGAGGTTGTCATTATTCAGAAGTTACAATACAATTTCACTGTCATGGAGGGTAGCAATTCCATGCCTTGGACTAAAAAATTTGTTCGATACGAAAAACAAGAAAAATTAATTCCCCAATTTTTCAGCTGTCATTCTCTTCCACCATAATGTTTGGTCTTAGCCGTCGGGCTCGTAACATAAAATGTTACTGCAGGTGCCTGGAAGGCCATTTTGCGTAGGCCGCGTCGATGTGGGAAAGCTGTTACAAATGATTAGCAATGTTATACATTGTTAACACTGAACAGCTGCCAATTACAGAGAAACACAGTGTTGGTTTGATAACGTATAAACAATTTATAATTAAGTTAATAGAACGCACACTAGATACAGCGTAACAGATGTAGACACGTGTGCGCGCTTAAATAAACACACTGCGAACTTGGCTTGCAATGGCAGTAATATTCAATCAGTATCAGGTGTGATAAATATATTTATGTTCGATAACTGCTTCGTCGATTTCTCTATCCCTTTCCCCTTAGTAAAGCTCTCTCTTTCTCCGGAACATGGCAGCAAATTCTTGTGGCTAGCATTAATTTCATTATATCACGGCTACCGTGATGTTTCATTTCGTACTCTAGACTTATGCATATGAAACAGCGTCGTTAATAAAAAATGCTGGATGTGATTATAAAAGTGCTGGGTTTTTATGAGACCTGGGCTTCGTTTGTATCATAGTGTCATTGGGCTTCGTTTGTGTCATAGTGTATTGGGCTTCGTTTGTGTCATAGTGTATTGGGCTTCGTTTGTGTCATAGTGTCACTGGGCTTCGTTTGTGTCATAGTGTCACTGGGCTTCGTTTGTGTCATAGTGTCATTGAGAAACATGTGTACCGATAGGCTAACAATATAATTACACAACCATGCCGTTGATATCGATATTAATTTATAAGTTTATAGGATAGGGAGGGGTATAAATTGATAGTCCAGGCACAATTTTTAATGAACTGCTCACAAAATAATTAACACCTACACCGACGATCAGAAAGTAACAATGCGTTATGTTCCATACAATTCAGTTTAACTAAAGAACCTACAGTGATACTGCTTACGTCACAATCATTTGTGATCGAACGATCACCATCTGCAGTCTCAAGCCTTCTAGGATGTGCTGCCTTGTTACTGACTGTGTGATTCCCGGCGTTTCGTAGAAATATACTGCCCTCGTATTGAGGGTCAAGCTTGATGCTGAAAATTAACCTTTCAAAGCCTACTGGTTATGTGATGCACCAACAGGTCTAACATTCAACAACTGCACGCTCTGCCACACTGTATTTATGTGTTTTGTATTTATCTGAGAACAAACAGTGACTTGTGACACTTACAGCACAAACTGGTTGGTTTTTATAACCGAGATGAAAATGTTTACTACGCGGTACGAACTGGGGCTTTAAATAAAGCTGTCTGCGCTTTGTCTTTAAAGGGTTAAGGCACCCGATTCTTGTTGAGAATTTGATTTGGGTTTATTGCAATTTCACTGACTATAAATCTTATTGTAGCGCCGTGCATTTTCGTAGAATCACTTCAATTTATCAACCAACGAATGCACACATAATTTCACATAAAACACTTTAAAACACTCCGACATGTTTCCATCTTGTCAGATCGAAACATGTCGGAGTGTTTTCAAGTGTTTTAAAAGTGTTTTATGTGAAATTATATGTGCATTCGTTGGTTGATAAATTGAAGTCACTGACTATTTTAATCAACTGTTGTTAGTCCGTGCTGTGGGGTTGCAACCTTTCACTGTCTCATGAGTGTTCACGTGTAAGAAATAGTATTTTGCTATTTCCTCAAGTTCTGCTTGCAACTGTAAATTAAGAACAGCCTTACAATTTTTTTTTGTGTCAAAACGGTTTGAGGTTTTAAGTTAGGTCTTCGCTCTACTGGGATGTTACCCAACATTGAGAGGTAGATAATCATAGACGTCTCGGGACAGCCTGTCAGTCACATCCTCCAGAGATAAACAGTCCAGAACTGCTTGACCCTTAACATGTTACCGATAGACTGTCTCGATATTTCGGTAACTAACTACCCATAAACGCCGCGTAAATTCCCGGAAGAGCGCAGAATCATTTACGCTACGGCAGGAACATAAGATGACTCAAGTTGAAGTTATCAAATGTAGATACGGCTTGAGAACAGATGCCCTGGAACAATGTGATCTGCACGGAACAACACACTAAAATATTTTTATAATTCATGAAGTATTGCGCCCGTCCAGAGATCGGTGTTAAACGGCGAAGTGGCCACTCAAAGTCGAAGCACACACGGGATACCTATCGTGGGACATCACGTTGGCTCCTTAGGAACCCTGCATCGGTGATAGATTGGTAAGGAGAATGCGTAGATTGAGGAATGACTAGGAAAATCGACACGTACAGACAAACCCAACCCAGGACCCCTTGGTCCTTTACGTAGGTCGCATGGGGTTTCAGAATGAAGAATTATTTTACTGGGGTCCTAACGTCACATTTGACGGTGAGGTGTGTTACAATCCTATTCCGTAATGGCAATGTCTATCCTGATCAGGACATCGGCTACCCTGAATAGGATCATGGTAGACTTGTTCAGCCCATTTGGTTAGTTTACTGGAATAATACTCTACCTGAAACTAAACACCGACAGGCTTCTGCCAGGTACTTTGCAATCATCATCTGCGAAGAGGATAAAATTATTTGACATTACATTATCTCAGATAGGAATTGGAGCCTTAAATAACGCATGGACAAAGAACAGAATGAATGAAATTCTGACGTCCCACAACTCTTACGTTATTCGTAAATTTATCCGCGCGTGTACTGATACATTGTTTCACTGGGCTTCTCCAAAACAGTGATGAATAGTGACCCGACAAGAATGATAAGAATAGAGTTCTGGTAGTTTGCGTTCATATTTAATGGAAATTATCAACGTAGATATTGCACAATGTAAGTAATTTTATGACAATAATTAACAATGAAATGCAGTAAATACGAAAATAATAATCATGGTCCATTATAAGGTAATGCACAAGAATTTTCCTCAGGTAATGACCGAAATTTCGGAAAGCATCACTAAGGTAAATTCTGTTCCGGGACGGATGACCTGATAACCTTCAGATTAAGAAGCATGGATTTCAAACACTCACTCTCGGGTCGGCGGACAACGAGTACGTTGCCCCCTTAAATACGGTCAAAGAAAGCGTATTTAGTGGAGTACAAAAAAAAATTACTTCTTTGAGATCTGAGTGTCAAACGGCGGCCAATATTCATATCGTGATCTTCCGGCTGTAGACTTCTGCGATAGATCCATGACAGTGTTCCTCCAAGACACTGGCTGCTACATATATGAAATACCACACAGCATATCATTCGCGAGGACTAAAATTAGGGGATTTAGCTGTGCGATATTACAACTGACTGACAACAGTGCAGTTAAAGTGGACCAACAAATACATTCAATGAAACAGAGTTGGTATAAGTTTTTTTTTTTTTTTTAAATACAGGTTGATTGGTAATTTTACTGTACAATGCACATCGTTAACTTTGTCTGTCAACCGGTGGGAATATTTCGCTGTACTGTCTGCTGCAACGTTATTCAGCAGCCCATTGAATCACAAAACTGTATACATTTAAAATATTTGTTGGGATAATCAACGCAATGCTCATTGAAAGCAAACATAAACAAAATCTGCAAATTATTTCATTAATTTCATAATTCAACTACATAAATATAAGACTAAACATAAAGCCCTATTGTACAAAATTTCCCCTTCTATTTGTTCAGTAGGCTGTTTTTCATGCGTAGATGGACGCAGTATGAAGTTTCAACGCGCCAGGTTCTGACATGATGTGTTCCTGTTTGATCATCTGATTGGAAACTCTACGGGAACTTTCCTGTAACCGTCAGATGGTTTCCATAGCAACAGTCAATGAAACACAGCTAGGATAATGTCCGTAAACTGGATGGAATGAACATATGTTTCAAATCGAAAGCTACTGGTAAGGACATATTTTCAACAAGTCAGGTAACGTACTGCACGCACACATGTAGTGACAAACCGGGCGCACTCAGGTTCGTTTCCTTTAATACAGGGTTATTCATAAGTCGGTGAAACATGTTAGAAAACTGGCTGATGCCACAGTTGAATGAAGACAGTAATAATTACATCTTTCAACAAGGTGGTTCTCCGGCTCACTAAAAAGACGTGCGAGGGTATCTCAATCGAAACTTGCCACAAAGGTGGATAGGACGCACAGGAAAAGAATACGATGCGTTAATTCGGTGGCCACCTCTGTCCCCGGATTTAACCCCGTGCGACTTTTTCTTCTGGGGGTTTGTGAAGGACACTGCCTTTGTGCCTCCACTCCCCGCTAATCTTCAGATTTTCGCAACCGTATCACTGCTGCTGTGGCTCTGGTCGACCGTGATATGCTGACACGCGTGTGAAACGAGATGGATTATCGCATAGATATCTGCCGTATTTCAAAAGGTGGACAAATTGAGCATCTGTGAAATATGTTAAAAAAAAACTTGGAAGGTTTGTCTCTCTATCGGCGTAAGAACTACTATGTTCCGTGGAGTAGTTTATTTGTTGCGAATTTTTAAAATGTTTCACGGACTTATGAATAACCCTGTACGTCGGAAGAAAAATATTATAAATGTTTCAATAAGTAACAGCTGTAGCAGCATGTTCAAATAATATTTACTTAAACGTGCACTATATAGGTGCAACTAAATTCAAGGGAGAGGAAGAAGCGTTGGTGTATTCGTATAGACACTAAGCTATGGAATTGAAAGCCTACGAAGAGATGTCTTTTCTGTAAGTGTGAAGACCGTCTACAGAGCCCACATCGCCTGGGAATCAACGGGAGCAGGGCCTTATTTCCCTGGCAGTAAAGCGGCCGAAGGTTCAGCTGCCCAATTCATTTCTCCCTACAGATATCTGAAACATTTGTCACTGTCACTCGCACAGTCAGTCAGTCACGCCGCCTACGTCCGCAGGAAAGCATGGAGATCCTCACGTCAAGTATCCGATATTGGCCACAAACTGAATGAGTCAACAAAACTTAGCAAGATATCGTGCAAAAGACTTAGAGAAAGCTCTGGAATCTGGAACAACAAAAAGAAGCAGAAGTGCAGAAATGCGGATGTAGCAGGATATGTACGAGGATACTGAGCGATTAGAAAATTTAAATTGCGCATCTTTGTGTCTCTCTTACCGAATATCTTAGTATTATGAAATGCTTTATTGTCCAGCTAATGCACTCACTTACATAAAATCATTAAATTGTTAAAAACCAATTAAACCTATAAAAGCCGCTCCAACATGTTTCGGTTCACGCAGAAACCATCATCAGGGAGCTACAACCAGTGTTTAGCTAAAATTACAAGTCTTGTTCAACTGTACGTGTCGGTACAGACGTTGTGAGTGTTATGACGGCATATTGTGACTGTAATAATAAGTTCCTGCTGTGCGTGTGTATGGTTCACTGTGCAAAGAAGAACTGTGTGGGGGGATACCTTATAAATCACGTGGTAAGCGGGCCAGCTCGAATCCACTATTCCAGCTGGCCCGCAGGATCCTTTTATTACAGTCAGAATATGCCGCTATAACACTCACAACGCCTGCACCTACACGCACTGTTGAACAAGACTTGTAATTTTAGCTAAGCACTGGTTGTAGCTCCCTGATGATGGTTCCTGCGTGAATCGAAACATGTTGGAGCGGTTTTTATAGGTTTAATTAGTTTTTAACCATTTAATGATGCTTATATAATTGAGTGCATTAGCTGGAAAATAAAGCATTTGATATTATTAGTGCACGTTGTAACCATGAAGATCTTAGTATTACTTGTGTCACGAAAACGTGCCGACGTTCGAACTGACGGGACAGCCCACATTTGAAGAAACCGAGCGAATATGAGGCACGTATGTAACCGCTTGCTGGACATACGGCCTATTAAATGACTGTGTCACTCCATCAGTCTGTAGGCCTCTAACAAAAACGCACAATTTATTTTCATTGTATCTAATGTTTCAGGGTCTGATATTTCCATTTCCCCACATGTTCATGGGGTGCTGATGAATTAAGAATAGGAAGAGCATTTACCAATCTGAGATACAGACATGGTATAATATTTAGATACAGACGTTAAACTTCTTATTACTGTGACCGTTACAGGACACTGCCTACAATTCACTGCACGTTTAATTACAAATCGTTGTACTTCCGGTGAAAGTAAGGCACAATAGGATAAAAATAATAAACGAATAATAAAATATAAACTTTTAAAGTACGTTATTTCTAATGTTAGAAATGGAAGCCACTTGAATAGTGTTTAAGACGTGAGATAGAAATTTTCAGCGGCAAAGTTTGAAGAACTGTGTCCAGGCGATTCTTTGTAAATCGTTACAGACCAAGAGAAACGCTGCTATAGACCAACAAAGTAACTTCACCCTGCGTGCCTTTTCAACTTCCAGAGCAGCACAGTTCCCAACAAAAGAACATTTGTCAATTAAATCTCCAAACAAATACGTAATTTGTGCTCTGCATAAATCATAATGCAAATATATTTTTTTAATAAAATGGACTTCACAGACTCTTTTCAGCGGTAATAGGTTTTAAATTTCCATTAGTTTGTTAAACGTATCAAATAAATTCCACCTTCAGTCAATAATTTAACTTTGCTGCTGCTCTAATTCCTTTTAATACTGACTAATAAATATGTTCTTAAGTACAAAATACCTTTGAAAATGCGACATTTAAATTGCAACTCAGAATGTCATATTTTATCATGCTATGATTTGGTGAATGACAATGGCGATGAATAATTCTTTGAGCACATAGCGTGGACGAAATGGCACTCTCCAAACTTCGATCATGTACACAATGAATTAAACTGGTTACTTACCGCACCTAGTTAAAAGAGTTTCGTAACTATTTTCGCGTCTACCTATCATATTGACACAGCAGTTTCAAAACTCGATTATCACTTATTAGTTCCAAAACATTTAGCCGATATCTTAACAGATTCATTATTCCGTTTCTGTGTGTCACTCCCAGCCCTCCTCTAATATTATCATAATTTAGACAAAATTAGATATTAATACGTAACATCTACTTAAACTTATACAGGGGTATTCGAAATGATTGTCGGGGTTTTAACAACTTGTCGTAAACAATACACTTGAGATAGGAGTATATGTTTTTTTATTTAATAGAATAACACTCCAAGTTTTTGTTATATACCTTACAGGTCCTCAATATGTTCCTTCTTTGTGATTCTACAGGGTTATTCGAAATGATTGTCGGGGTTTTAACAACATGTCGTACACAATATACTTGAGGTGCGTGTTGATGTTTGTAGATTCACAAAGGGTGCAGATATAGAGAGCCTGTAAGGTAGGTAACAAAAACTTGGAGCATTGTTCTATTAAATAAAAAAAACAAATACGCCTATCTCAAGTGTGTTGTGTATGACAAGTTGTTAAAACCTCGATAATCATTTCGAATAACCCTGTATATATATATATATATATATATATATATATATATATATGACGACGTAAAACAGTTTCGGGCGAGAGCCCGAAATGGCATTTAAAGCACGAGATTGATCTCAGATAGTATTTGCAAATGCAGTTCCTACTTCTGAGTAAAGGCAAAGCGTCTGTATTGAAGAAACCAAGGAACAGACGTTGTTAGATTAATAATGGCTTTCTATTCTGAGAATCATATGAAACACATAAATACATTCCTAGCAAAATGCACAGATTTAATGCTAGGATAGTGTTATTCAGCTTCAAGTGGTAAAACATAGGATGAAGCACAAATAACAGAGTAAAATGCTATGGAATGAACATATAAGAGAGAGAACACAAAGGAAATTATTAAAATCTCTCTACCGAAAATTAGGTGCAATATATTATTAAAAAGGTTATTTCGAAATTTAATGCTTTGTTGACCGTGTATCGTGATGAATCCATATAACATGAACCAACAACATGCACTATTTTCTATTAATTTATTTCAATAGTAAGCCTCTGCATGTTTCGAGTAGGCTTACTGCTCATCATGAGGAGGATCAACTCTGTATAAACACCAATTGCTGTTTATACAGAGTTGATCCTCCTCATGATGAGCAGTAAGCCTACTCGAAACATGTAGAGGCTTATTATTGAAATAAATTAATAGAAAATAGTGCATCTTTTTGGTTCACGTTATACGGATTTATTTCGAAAATTAGGCGAAATAAATCAGAAAAGACTATATCAACGTGTTTCTTCGCAACGACGCTTCGCAGAAGCATACAGAATACAGAAAGAATCCATTTTGATACCCCATCTATTATAAAGGAGCTCCTAATTTATTCTAACAACAATGCACTGGACCCCGAAAAAAATATTCTCATCAGACACACAAACACGAACGGCAAATATGTATAATGAACAAACAATGCACACTTGACTGACAGTTTATCGCACTAATCTGTACTTATCGCTCTTACTACGTACATGTCTCAACGCCAACGTGTCATCCTCGGGGAGCTCTCACTCGGTGCCTGCTAAATGACATAAAAGTATTCAGACAGTCTTGGTATATACACCGGGCCGACGTAGTGACAACATCAGTACACAGACTGTATATACGGCCACCTGAGAAATTTCCTAGAGCTGTCACTACAATATAATTTATTACAGCTAAGACAGTTTTAATTTGACGTTCATAGGGCAGTGCATCGTAATACAGTGTGATTAAAAAAATATGGACTAAATTTCGTACGTCTATATTTCCTGAACTATATATGGCACGTGAATGATGTACATAACATTTGAAAGAGAAGGCCCTAAATGTTCCAATACCACCGCTAGAGCGCTCGTTTAGCGCACAGCCGTGCAGTAGCGTCAGTTGAGAGCAAAATGGCTACTATGCAGCACAAGATTTCTGGCGTTCGTGAATTCATTAAAAGTGAGTGGGCGACTGCTGTGCAGCGTGCGTTTTATCTTCGTTTCAACATTCAACCTCCAACGAGGAAGAGCATTTGTCGTTGGAATCACCAATTTGAGCAAATAGGCTGTCTGTGTAAAGGCAAAAGCTCCGACCGATCACGTGTATCATAGGAGAACTTGCGATGCATTCAAGAGAGTTTTGAGCGTAGCCCACCAAGTCAACCCGCAAAGCGAGCAGAGAACTTGGAATACCGCAACCAACGGTCTGGCGTGTGTTGAGGCGCCGTTTACTGTTCAATTGAGTCCATCTTTTTGAATCACCCTGTATATTTCTGTAGTAAAACCAAACAGATGCATCAATGTCTCAAATTTATTTTATTGGAGTAGCACTCTATATGTTTCGGACGGTCTTTCCGTCCATCATCAGGAGTTAAAGACTGTACATACAGCAACAGGCGTATGTCAAACAGATACTGCTGTCTACTTGCTAGCGGCAGTTGACAATATCTGACACATGGCTGTTGCTGTATGTACAGTATTAATTCCTGATGATGGACGAAAAGACCGTCCGAAACATGTAGAGTGTTACTCCAGTAAAACAAATTTTAGACATTGATGCATCTGGTTGGTTTTACTATAGAAACAGTTTTAATATTTTAACGATTCTAAAAAAGGAATTTAAAAGATTTTAAAAATACTACCAAGACTGCATAAACACGTTTGTGTAATTTAGCAGGCACCGAGTGAGAGCTCTCCGAGGATGACGCGTTGGCGTTGAGACATGTAGGAGCGATATAGTAAAGATTAGTGCGATAAACTGTCAGTCAAGTGTGCATTTGTTTGTTCATTATACATATACGAGTAGTAAAATATGCACGGTAAAGGGTAAAATAACGAAAGGCAAATGTTTTCATCACACAGAGAAATCTTAGCAGTGGATTCTTGTATATCAGACCTCCTCAGATATTTCGGCCAAGTCATACTGTTAAATTTTCCTATCATTTTATTTCTTTTACGTCATATGTTTATCAGATTTTCGATGTCTGTACACACACAATTATCAGTGTCTATATCAGCCCCATTACTTTACGTGTATTTGCCTCTGTTAGTCCTACTGTTACTATTAACAACAATGTTAACAATGTAAAACGCATAACCCAATACAGACGAGAAAGGCACTGATCAGGACACAAATGTAGGCGTCGAAATGTGTGTGGACGGCTAACGAAAGTCAAAGTGAGTGACGCTGTTTCATAATTTACTGTATCACGACCACACGGAATGCAAGAATACTGTTTACATCGGTAGAAACACTGCGCCAATTCTCTTTCGTGTCGGTTGTTTCTCAGAGGCAGAATCTTGCCGGTATGTGGGTCAGTCGTGCGAAGCTTGGAAACGTGACTGAATTTCTGTTACGAAGCTCCTCAACCCCACGGTACAGACACTGAGGACTCACGAACTATGAGTACAGTTGATCTAGGTCCGTGTTTCCCAAAATATTTTCCATAAATAAACCACTATGATTATTTTTCACATTACGAGAAAACCCCTCCTACGTAAACGAAGGCAGAAATGTCAGTTGATAGCGCGAGGAGATAAATCAAATATTGGCATTTGCAAGCGAAAAATTCCCGCGAAATTTCCAGTTATGTTTGGAAATTTTAGCGATACTTCAAAATTTATGTTCTTCTTTTACAAAATTTCTCGCGGAAACCATAGTGATGTTGTGCGAAATACTAACTGGGAGACATCTTAAAGTACACCAGTGGTGTGTGTGAGCAAAACCTTGTAACTCTCGCGGCAGGGGGTGATTTTCTGTCACAGAGCTCACCAGCAATGAGTGGGAGTTGATTACCACAAAAACTAATCACGCTAGTAATTTACTGAAAGCTTCAAGTAAGTGAATAGGCCCAACTGGTATACATTACATCGATTACTTTATGAAGTAATTAAGCGGCTGAAATGACAGGATAGAATTCCAAAACCCTGGATCCAAAAACTGCTATATTGCTACAACAGTCCTACACTTCATGCTGGGAAGTACAGGGTATACACAAAGGAATGGGGCGGTTTCAAGAGTTAACAAGAAATTTATTTCTCACCTTACACGGGCACAACTTACACCGTCAGCAGCAGCAACTGTCCAAATTAACAGAGTTACCAGCATTTCGTTTCTCATGCTTACTGTGGGGCTCCGGGGTCAGTTTCCAAGATAGCGTCGCAGCAGGAAAAGGCTTTCTGTGTGCTCTGTTTTGAGGTGTCCAGATCAGTGATGAGAGTTCAGCGTGAGTTTCGTGCACGGTTTAGAAAAGACGCACCTCCGAGGTGAGTCTTTTCTAAACCGTGCACGAAACTCAGGCTGCAATGTAATCACAGATCTGGACACCTCAAAACAGAGCACACAGTAATTCTTTTCCTGCTGCGACGCCATCTTGGAAACTGGACCCGGGGCCCCGCAGTAAGCATGAGAAGCGAACTGTTGTAGCGCATGAGAAACATGGACAGATGCTGCTGCTGACGGTGTACGTTGTGCCCGTGTAGGGTGAGAAATAAACTTCTTGTTAACTTTTGAAACCGCACAATTCTTTTGTGTATACTCTGTATATAGGATGCTAGGAAAATTCGCGAAATTATAAAGAAACCTCCTTAACGAAAAGTGTCATAAATTGTGAGTAAGAGCCTCCCCATAACAAAACCAATGTCATATGTGTATATATCGTCAAAACACAACTATACTTATTAGTAGTATAATAGGGTATCTACTACATTAGACACAATAAATATAGAATGTTCTCAAGTCAGGTAACAGCTCGAGCAGTGGCGTACCCAGGAACTTTCTTGGGGGGGGGGGGTCAACAAATTCAGCTGAGGACAGAGGACAGAGAGAACGGGGATCTGGGGGTGGTAGCTCCCTAGTCAGGGGTTCTGGAGGCAACTATAATTTGGTATAAGAAATTTCATTTCATATAGTAACATTTTCTTAATTTATTTTAAGACTATTTATGATGACAACCAATTTATCTGTCATTGCTAATGTAAAACAATTGCAAACCTAGGTCTTTTAGAATTTTGCTGCCTTTTTCCCGAACATCTTGGCGTGTTGGCGTCCTAAATTCAGAAATTTTTAACAGTTTTTCCAGTCGGGTTGAATTTGGCACAATTTTCGAGGTCGTTCGGAATTTCGAGGGGGGGGAGGGGTGTTTGAACCCCCCAAACCCCTTCATCCCTCGGTATGCCACTGAGTTGGAGAACAGCTCTTCCAATTGCAATGAAATTCTTATTTTGAATTTACATTAGGATTCGTCCAAACGAAACTCTTATTAAAAATCCGACAATAATAACGGGAATTTTACAAGTTGACTTAGGTGTATGAATTAGTTCGCGATTTTCATGCGCAACCTGCTACACATAATTTCAAACATGCGTTGGAGAAAAATAAACTGCACATGGTGTTATTAATCCACGTTATCGGTAAGATATACAGTAAACAAAGGTAAAGCAGTCCCATTACAGGTCTGGACAGGCCCAGAGGGTTCCAAGAATTTAAATTTCCCACATTTTGTGACAACGGCACAGGATGGTGGTAGATTGTCAGCCATACGCACCGGCCGCCTTTACCCCCAAGAAATACTCCTGGTACTCATTTCTGTTAGAGGCTGAGCCGACCCCAGAGCCATAGTGCGATCGGAAGGAATTTATGTCAATGAAAAATTCCAATGACACCACCTGGGATCGAACCAGCACCTTAACCACTGTACTACTGCCGTCCCCTCACCCATCCAAGTACTAACCATACCCTGCGTTGCTTAACTGCGGTGATCGGAAGAGAAATGGTGTTTTCAACGTGGTATGGTCGTTGACAATATCACAGTATCATACTTAATTAAAACGGAGGAAATTTTGCTTAATATTTTCGTAAATCGAGAAGTAATTGACTGATTTTGGCTGCAATAATCCATCTCTTTTAATCTTTTTACACCTATAAGAAAACATCAAAGTAATTAATCACAAATTGTAATTCTAATAACGGAAACAGAGCCAAAGTTTCAAATTATTTACGCTTATCCTACAGTTTCCAACATACTGTTGTTGTAGCAAGCACAAACTAACACCTTAATCCTTATGGTTCTTGGTGATTACTTTACTGGCATAAAAACTTTTAACATCAAACTTTGTTTGAAGAGAAGACCATGCGTAGAGGAGGAAACGCGCGTGACTTTCGTGTCTGTGAGATCTATAGCTTCCAAGGCGACAAGCGATATCATGTCATACATTCTACACAAAAATACCATTTTGCGGGCTGATAAAGGAGGCAACAAAATGTCCCGAAACGTTGGTGCCTTTCCAACAGGCGTCATAACCCAGACGAGAGCAACCTTGAACTTGAGATTCTTTTTCGATTCCTTCGCAAACAGCTTCAAAGAGTAACTACATGTTTCATCAAATAGGTCGGTCCATCCTCGTGACCGTTTAGAACAACACGACAACCACTGGATGACTTTTAATGAAATTCTGCGTCAAAGATTTTTGCCAAAATTTGTCTGTAAAATCAAATTTTATTTACAAATGGGGAAAAACACTTTACATAATACGGACCGACAATTAAGGGGATACGAGAATATCACCTTTCAGTACACCAACGCCTTCTTATAATGTACGGATAAAATAAAATAAATTCCTGATTGAGTGCAAATCCGCCCTTAAGATAAGAAGGAAACGTCTTATGGCTAAATATCGAGACAAAGTCGCTGTGACCGTAAATCCCTTGCTAAGGCACGATACAAATAACTGTCACGTGCAAAGAAAAGCGGTAATCGATTGTAAACATTTTGGTACGGGACGAATTAATCCTATAATGCGTTTTGTATGAAACGTGAGAAGATTCATTAAAAATACTCGCGTTTTCAGTGTCTTTCTTAGAATTAATCAGGAACATAAAACCTATGAACAATAACAAAGCGACTTGGCCAGATTTTTTCCACTCTGCAGATATCTGGTTTAATCGAATGCCACTTGCATTACATAAGTCTGGATCCAAACACGCACAAAGATCGACAGAAACATACACGAAAATCTACCTTTCTTCTAACAGACACAATTTTATGTGCACTAAGTCACACTCTGTGGAGAACTCGCTTTCGAAGAGGCTACAGACTTGTCGTGACGCAGACTACAGAGTGAACGAATGAGCAGTGAATTCAAGAAGTCGGCAAAATGGTCATTTGGCATTTAGGTCGCACAATTAACATTGACTCTACTAGAAATCTCTATGATACCGATAGATAAGATAATTATGTTAAATTTTAAGCTCGTGGTTCCGTGCATCATAATTCAATGTGCATAAAAATCCAACAGAAGCAACAGTATGCAGATATTTATTTACTGCAAAATTACTCTACATGTTTCGGGTGTCACAACACTCATCATCAGGAGTATGAAAAACTGTACCCGCAGCCTCCGGTACAGGTCATACTACTTGTACCGCTACTGCCCTTCAACGTGGTTTGATCGGGACTGGTTTGTGCGAGTCGCGTGCGACTCGCACAAACCAGTCCCGATGATGCGTGCTGTGACACCCTAGATATGTAGAGTAATTTTGCAGTGAATAAATATCCTTATACTGTTGCATCTGTTGGATTTTTATTCACATAATTACGTTAATGGCCCTCGTGCCTTCACCCTTTTCCATTTCGAAAATTTTTAAATAACTTTATGATTGAATTCTTCGATGTCTGTACATTAGCCAAAAGAAGGCGGTTCATATATTCGTAGAGCGAAGAAACATGCAAGAATGCACGAGGGGGTTCTCGAAGTATCTTGAAGGATATTTGGGTGTGGAAATTACATGCATATAAAATTCTTTATTCGTATGTTATGAAGGTTCATTCTTTAGACCCAATTACTAATACAAGTAATCAAACTCAACTCATTTCCATTAAGCGACATTTCTGAAGTAATGTGGAGAAGGACATAGCGATATTAAAGGCATTCCGTGGAAAAATGCGGCAAAATAAGAACAAGAAACTTTAAGTAACGTGATTATTTTTAGAGGAGTTTACAAGAAGACAATGAACATTACAAGTCAGAGATGTAAGAAATAATGCCAGAGCAGTGCTTGCACGGCAAAAAATTCTCTAGAAAGATCTTGCGTGCCAAATCTGAAAAAGTACAAGCTGACGCCACAGGTCTTTTGGAAGATAATTACTGATATTTTCCGCAGAACTACACAAACTCGAATTCGGGCCTGTCCTTGTAGTAGGAAGATATAATATCAAGGTCAGAAAGTTACACGTGAAAAACGCATACCTGTGCACAAAGAACTCTAAAACTATGCTGTACCGCAGATCATTAACAAGGTCATAAAGCAGTTTTATTTTAAAATTCTATGTAGATAAACCCAGGGTATAGCTTACACTAGAAAGTTATTACGCAGCAAGTAGTGGTAAATATTTACTGGAGTTTGACCCTTTAAGGTGGGAACAACAGGTTTTCCTCGAAACGTCGGTAAAGAACTACCACTACTCGCTGTGTAATAACCCAGATGAACTCAGTTCTCCACCACTTCGTGGCGGAAGCCTCAAATCGTGCATAGGAAGATATTACAGTGAGTATTAGAAAGGGTTTACATGAAAATAAACAGACAGAAGTCCAAGCAAAGCTTGTATCACAGGCTGTTTTCAAGAAGGTCGCCTATATTTACTGTAGGACTACACACACAAAACAAGAGTTGTGTTTGAGCTAGAGGGTTATTAGTCCGAAGGTCAGGAAGCATACAAGTGAAAACATACATACATACATACATACACAACTCCACAGCAATACTTGCATCACAGACCGGTTTTAAGAAGATCCTGGATGTTTACTGCAGGACTACACACACACAATTGTAGCCATTGCGGTGTTTGCGCTAGAGGGGACTTGGTATGAAGTTCAGGAAGTTCGTAGGTGAAAATATACACAGACAATTGTAGGGTAGTGCTCGTACTACGAGGGAACCTGTGGGCCAACAAAACCAGACATAAACATACCTCCTTGTATTATTTAACTACCGCCTGTGTTACAGGAAGTGTTCACCAACGCCACTGAAGCTCAGATGTTGGAACCGTTGCGTTTCACAGAAGTAAAGTCCTGAAAGAATACATACAGTATTTATGTTTATACAACGAAGTGTACGGCATTCGTTGGTAAGACAGTGAAATAATTTAAGTTGTTTATAATCTCTGATTTTGGGGTCGAAACAGAAAATAATGAAGACAAGAGTTACACAGTTTTCTACAACACACATTCATACTTCATTCTCGTGAACGTCAAACTAACACTAAATTATTCTTACTTGTTTGTGAATTCGTGCAACACGCATCTTGTATTTAATGTCGTGGCTCTGAACGGTGACACCTTGCCAACTATAAATTGGTGCCAGGAGAGACATGAGCGCTGAACATAGATCGTTTTACACATTATTCAAGAGCGCGTAATATAATACACAAACCCAAATACGATACTCTGAAATGGAGATATTTAGACCGACTCTAGGGCACATATAGCATCGTATTCAAAGGGAACCGGGGGTTCCTTCCCGCTGACTATGGGGCCGGAGCTTTAAGCTAACCTTTCTTCTACATCTAGTGCACAGGTTAAAAAGTAACTCGAACTGTGCCTTTAATCCGCCATAAGGCTTCGCGGTCTGTTGCTTTACTAAGCACAAAAACAATTTCATATGAATCTTTACTAATGACAGTAACTGGTTCTGAACCTGAAAAGCTTTCACTTCGTAATTTATCTGTCTGATCACTGGCACAAAGAGACAGTAATGTTTGAGGGTTGTTTGACCGTGCATCTTCCTCATGAAACTAAGTGACGCGCCAACTTGATGCAACTAGGTAATTTTATTGATGTATTCTTAGCTCGACATGTTTCGGGTACATACGCCCATCATCAGGTGCATTGGATGTTGAGTTGCAGCATATGGTTTTCTGCATCGAGTTTTTGGATGGG
>Ga0123355_10002579_pt1 | contig 25697 bp, 19 predicted proteins | sample TergutEmb28metaG_3_FD_89872 | JGI IMG/M metagenome (GOLD analysis project Ga0123355, IMG submission 89872) | Embiratermes neotenicus P1 segment gut microbial communities from Petit-Saut dam, French Guiana - Emb289 P1 | ecosystem: Host-associated > Arthropoda: Insects > Digestive system > Gut ...
AATCCCCACAACACTAGGATTCTTCTTCAAAATCATGTCTGCAATATGATCCTTACGTGTCCGATTTGCATCAACAATTGCCTTGATAATATTATTTGGAACATCTGAGTAATTAGCACAAAGCTGTTTGGTATCTTTTGGCAAACAATAACCACCATAACCAAATGACGGGTTATTATAATGCGTCCCAATTCTAGGATCAAGCCCGACACCCTCAATGATTTGTTTGGCATCAAGTCCTCTAATTTCAGCATAAGTATCTAATTCATTGAAATATGCTACACGCAAAGCAAGGTATGTATTGGAGAATAACTTGATTGCCTCTGCTTCTGTTGATTCCGTGAATAAAATAGGAATGTCTTCTTTTATAGCACCTTTTCTTAGTAATTCAGCGAATTTTTCAGCACGATCAGATCTTTCTCCAACGATGATTCGTGAAGGATATAGGTTGTCATACAGTGCTTTTCCTTCACGTAAAAATTCTGGTGAAAATATGATATTATCTGTCTTGAATTGTGCAGTTACACTTTTTGTATATCCAACTGGTACGGTCGATTTAATTATTATTGTTGTTGTTGGATTGATCGTTAAGATATCAGAAATGACAGTTTCGACGGTGGATGTGTTAAAGTAATTCCGTTCTGGATCATAATCTGTTGGTGTTGCAATGATCACAAACTCAGCATCTTTGTACGCCTGATTTTTATCAGTGGTTGCTGTTAAGTTTAATTCTCTTGTTGCTAGATACTCCTCAATCTCTAGGTCAACAATGGGTGCTTTTTTTTGATTAATCAACGCCACTTTATCTGGCATAATATCTAGAGCAATGACTTCATGATTTTGAGCTAATAAAATAGCATTCGATAAACCGACATAACCTGTTCCTACTACCGTAATTTTCGTACTTATCACAACCTCTTCCTTTTTATTCGAATATTTCATAACTATCAATCATACCTAAAAAAACTGTTGGCTGAAAGGAAAACTCCAAAGTTACATTAAGTAAATTATAGCATATTTGGAGAAATTTAAACACTATCTAACCCGTTTTTTCTATTCTAAGTATCGTTTTTCGTAAGCGAGAAATAACAGACTGTATAGAAATCCCCTAGAGGAGATGTTTTTTTTATAGACATCTTTTTATTTCGTGCTTACACAGTTCCTACTGCCAAACCTGTAGTCGACTTTCACCATCTAGTCTTCGCTCATGCTGGGCACACCAATAAAAAAGTGTGAAACCGCAGTTTAAATACGGAAATCACACTTTAGTTCATGATTCTTTTTTTTATTTGTCAGTTCAAATTATTTTACTGTATAGTAATAGTAATCATTCATGATTCTAGCTCTAATCACACAATGAGTGTGACTGTTGCAATATCTTGATTAACAACATATTCGAGGTGATCAATCGATAGCAATTATTAATGTGTAAACGATTCCACCTTCTAGATAAACAAGATCCCCTGTGATAAAGCCAGCTGTATTACCTTCTCTTAAGACCCATTCACTACCTCCAGCAAAGAAAACCAATTCATCACTAGCAAGATCAGTCGCAAAAGATGTGAGTACACCACTAAAACGGCCATCTGTTACCAAATGACTTGGGATACTAAAGGTAATAGTTCTTTCATCTTGATCTATTTCTCCTTCAAAATCACCAATTGTTAACTGTGTAATCTCTCCTTCTACTACGACTACAGGTTCAATGACTAATGTATAATCTACTCCACCTGCGACAGAAACACGATCTCCTGAAACAAGGCCAACTGCGCTGCCTACACCTAATGGCCATTCACTTCCGCCTGCAAAGAAAATCAATTCTTCAGCATCTCCTGCTTCAAAATCTGTAAGTACACCATTAAAGCGGCCATCATTTAATAAATGACTTAGCACTCTGAAGGTAATAGTTCTTTCATCTTGATCTATTTCTCCTTCAAATCGATCAATTACTAATTCTGTAATTTGCCTTCCTAGATCTGGTTCTTCTACTTCAATAATCACCGTATAATCTACTCCACCTGCGACAGAAACACGATCTCCATTTTCAAGACCAACCGGACTTCCTAGCCCTACATTCCATTCTTGACCTCCAACGAAGAAAATCAATTCATCAATAGCAGGGTAAGTTGCAAACGATGTAAGTATACCATCAAGGCGGCCATTATTTAATAAATGACTTGGTATACTAAAGGTAATAGTTCTTTCATCTTGATCTATTTCTCCTTCAAATCGATCAATTACTAATTCTGTAATTTGCCTTTCTAGACACGGTGTTTCTTCTTCAATAATTACCGTATAATCTATTCCACCTGCGACAGAAACACGATCTCCAGTTTCAAGACCAACCGGACCTCCTAGCCCTACATTCCATTCTTGACCTCCAACGAAGAAAATCAATTCATCACTAGCAGGGTAAGTTGCAAAAGATGTAAGTACACCATTAAAGCTGCCATCATTTAATAAATGACTTGGTATACTAAATGTAATAGTTCTTTCATATTGATCTATTTCTCCTTCGAATCGATCAATTACTAATTCTGTAATTTGCCTTTCTAGACACGGTGTTTCTTCTTCAATAATTACCGTATAATCTATTCCACCTGCGACAGAAACACTGTCTCCTGAACTAAAGCCAACCGGACCTCCTAGGCCTACATTCCATGCTTGACCTCCAACAAAGAAAATCAATTCTTCAGCATCTGCTTCAAAGTCTGTAAGGACACCATTAAAGCTGCCATCATCATTTAACAAATGAGGTGGTATACTAAATGTAATAGTTTTAGCATCGTGATCAATATCACCATCAAACCTGTCGATAACTAAAGAGTGAATCAATACATCTCTAATTGGCTCAAAAATAATCCTATATTGAATACCAGCAGCTACGCGTACATAGTCCCCAGCACCAATGTCAACAGAATCACCTAAACGATGCTCCACACCAGAGAAATAAACCATATCAGAAGGAAGTCCAGTAATAACCCCTTGGAAGCGGCCGTCTGTTAAGAGATCTTCAGGGATTTCGAACATAATCGTTCTTGCAGCATGATCAATATCACCATCAAACTCATCAATCCTTATACAACGAATCAATCTACCATCAAGAACCGTAACAACCGGAAGCCTATTAGCATCAATGTCAACTCGAACAGTCAACTCTGCAATATTTGCTGATTCGTTCACCAAACGAATAACTTCCATTGCTGTTGGTATAGCAAGAGTTTCAAAACTCGTATAAGGTCCTGCTTCTATCATTGCTATAACTGCATTAATATTCGCAATAATCTGATCTGCTTGTACTCTTGTCAACTCAAGATACATTAACTCATTGCGCACTTGCCCAACAAACTGCTCTGATATAGAACCCTCTGTACCAGAAAAATTAATCGGCTGTTGCAAAGCAGCTAATATCTCAATATCAATAGGACTTAAAACTGGTTCCGGACAGTAAGGAGGAATAGAATCCCAAGTCCATGTTTCTGTTGCAGGATTATCATTATGATGACGCCATAGTTGAGCTGATGTCAGCGAATGCAAACCTTGTGAATCATGCCAACGTCCATCCTCTGGCACTGGAGGTAAACCAGGATTATTTACAAATGTAAAATCTACACTTAGATGAAGCTCTTGTAAAGAAGTTGCACCGTTAAACATATTCGTTGTTGTGGGGTTTGCATCCGCCTCCCATCGACCTAGATCCAACACTCTCAATCTTGGTGCATTTTGAAACATATTGTTCATAAGTGTAACATTAGATACATCCCAGTTGCTTACATCTATGCTCTCCAACACAGTGAGGTTTCGAAACATTCCTGACATATCGGTAGCACTAGAGGTGTCCCAGTCGCTTACATTTAGATTCTCCAAGCTGCTCGCACCTAAAAACATCTGATGCATACTCACCACGCTTGATACATTCCAACTGCTCACATCCAGTGTTTTCAAGCTTCTCATATTAGCAAACATATTATTCATTGTTGTGACATTTGAAACATCCCAGTTGCTTACATCAACACTTTCTAAATTCGTTGTACCTGAAAACATATTTGATGTGGTGTCCGCACTCGATAGATTCCAACAGCTTATATTTAAATACGTTAACTCTGGCATTTCTCGAAATACAGAAAACATACTACCTACGTTTGATACATTCCAATTATTTAGGTCTAGTTCTTCTAAGCCAGAAGCCCTAAATATTCCTGCCATTTGTTCAAGACTATCAGTTACATCCCAACCGCTTATATCTATTTCTCTCAGGTTAGGCGTTTCGTAGAACATCGCAACCATGTTTGTCGGGTCTGAAACAACAAGGAAATCTAACCTTTCTATCCTTTGTACACTTGAATGCGCAAATAAACCAGAAAACACACCATCTACTACTGTTATAGGTGCTGTAAATCTAATCACATCTACGTTAGCAAACTCAGGTATAATAGGTTCTATACCCTCTCTAAATGTAGTATTTCGAAAATCAGCATCGGTAATAAGATTGTCAGTTAGATCAACCTCTCCTCCGCCAATCTCGACCACTCTAAGAGGAGGAAGGCCACCGATTAGTCTACTTTCTTCTCCTATTTCATAATGAATTGTCCATTGTGGTGCATCTGCTCCTTCTCCGAGCGTTCCAGTGGCTTCATATGCCCTAACTGTTAATGGTAAAATTAATACTGCTAATAGCATCGTTAAAAATATAATACTACTAGTTTTTAAAGCTTGTTTTACTTTTTTCATCTTTTGAATCCCCTTTCCTATCATATATTTTTGTGCTTTTTATGTGCTTCCCAAGAAGCCACCACCTTTACAATGCGGTGTGAAACAATAATTCACCACTTATCCTACACATTAAAATCAGCATTCCGCTAATCAGCTGTAGCTGTAAGCTAAATGGTTACTTACCTCAAACCACCTCCACTATCTCTAAAAAGAATCAACTTTTCACAAATGTTGTATAAGATTATTCTTTTAGATTAAGATTGTATTAATCTCTAATATATCTACACAAGACTTATTCTCAAAAACCGAGGTGAATCATGAACAAATCACAAAAATATCACCAAAATATACATAATGTAAGGTGGTGCAGATGATAACTGAATCTTTGTTAATCTTTGTTTATATACCTTACGAACAAAATATTCTGTCCAAACATTGCAAATACAGCAGTGTCACTATTACTACAAATGTAAAATAAATTGTTTAGAGCTGGATCAGCTTCTAAAATAGACTTGTGTAGATATCTGAGTAATATGCTTAAATTCTAGCATATTTCTTTGTTAGAATCAATATCTTTAAGCAGATAAAGAGCGAATAATGTCTTTGTGCAGGGCAAATGACGGATGAACCGCTTACTTATACTGAAAAATAAAAACTACCTCTATTCGAATAGAACGACTAGTCTAATCGAGTGGCAGCAGAATTGCTCTGATATATCAATCAATGAATAAACTTTAATATTTCCATTATTTTTATTTCTTTATCAGAACTCATATTTAAAGTTAATACATCCAAACCTTCTTGAAAGGGCCCTTTAACTATCTCTAAATTATTTTGTCTTATGTCAAGCATTTGTTGTAAACTCTCATCTGATAATGAATCAAATCTATGTCCTTTTTTATTTCTTCTTCGGATCTGTTTAATAACTTTTTGTTTATCTAGTTCACAATTAATAAATAGGATATCACTAAATTTTTTTCTTAATTCTTTTATTAATCTCTTGAAAATAAAGTTTTGCTTAATATTTACATCATGAGCTACAGAAGTCAACATTATGATAAATCCTTGGTCTAATATTAAATAGCCATCACTTTCTTTATTTCGCTGTTTAATTAGCCATGAATTGAAAGTAATAAAAGTAATAATCCTTCTAACTCTTGCTCTATCTATCTTATAGGATAGTATATACAGAATAATTAAAATATTAATAACTACATTTTTGAGATTAAGTAAATCTATTAAGAATTGAAAACGTGTACTATTTAAAAAAATTTTTCTATTCGGATATGCAACATCACTTGTTAATAAATTAAGCTCTGGAAAATTCTTCTTTATATCATTTGCAAGAGTAGTTTTACCACAACCAGGCAAACCAGTTAATTCTATTATTTTCACACCATCCACCTCAACTCTCAAGCAACATGTGTTTAAATTAGTAAAATTTACGTTTATGACAATTCAAGAATACATTCCCATTTCTTGATTAAATTATCTTCATGAAAATCATAAATTCGCTTTTTGGCTTGACATTTAAAAAATTCTTTTTCATCTTTGTTTTTTAAAATTCCAATCACTTCATTAGCCATGAACATTTCTTCTTTTGTTAATTCAACATTGCAATCATATTTTGTACCATCACAAACAGGAAGTAGAATACCATATCGCCTTACATCTTTTCCATAATGAATATCTTTATTAACTTCCTCAGGTGCTAATAACTCTCTTGGACCTGATAAACAATCGCTTGAAATAACTGGGATATTACAAATCATCGCTTCTGCTAAAGAATTAGGGAAGCCTTCAAATAATGAAGGAAAAACAAACACTTCTGATTTTGCAATGTATTTAAAGGGATTTTCTTGAAATCCTAAAAAATGAACATCTTGTTTTAATCCTAAGTCACATGTTAATGAATGTAAATATTCTTTTAAGGGGCCGACTCCTAAAATAATCAATTTTGCATCTGGGCATTCTTTCTTTATTTTTTTAAATGATCGTATTAAATGCCACTGTCCTTTTTGATCAGCTAATCGTCCAGATGTTATGACAACCGGAGACTTGAAAATTTCTTGCTCTTCATATGTCAATTGTTCTACACACATTTTTTCTATTTTCTCAATTGCATATGAATTATGTATAACTTCAATTTTATTCCGATCTATATTAAAATTTTCTATTAAATCGATCTTTATGGCTTGTGAAACTGCTATTATCTTATCAGCTTTATTATAAAAAAATTTTATTATTAGTCTATTCACAAATCCTGAAATTCCATTTTTAAATTTAACTGATGCATAATTTCTTACAGAAATTATTGTCTTTCTTTCTGTTCTAGCCAATATATTTAAAACATTTGGAATCTCAAGAAAGCTTATTACAACAACATTTTCTTCTTGTTTTTCTTTTTTGATTTCCTGAACTCTACGATACATTATTATTATTTTCGAGAATATATTTTTTCGATTACAAGTATCTAAATATCTAATTTTACCATTAAAAGGATACATAATAGGATTTTTTTTTGAAAACAACAATAATTCTGTTTCATTTTTTTCTCCTATTTTAAAACTTAGGTTCGAAACAACTCTTTGAACTCCACCAACGCTTAAATTACTCATTACAAACTTAACCCTCTTCATAATAACTAATACTCCTCAATTATTTCGTGTTTCTAACAAAGCATTTAAATAGAATGTTTCATACCAGCGAACAACAGATTGTATATCATAGCCCGCCTCTAATAGCTCTTCATACGTATCTCTTCGTGTTAATTTCTCTAACAATTCTTTCATCTTTTCAGCCCATTCTATTGCAGATTTGCCTAATTCCAACATTTCAACAAAATTGGTTATTTTTACTTCACTTGACATTTCAGATGAAACCAATGCAGGTAGACCTGCAGCTTGAGCTTCGAGTACAACACCAGGTAAGCCTTCAAAAAGTGAAGGAAATAAAAGCAAATCTATTGCTTGCAAAATATCTTTAACATCCTTTCTTAATCCTAAAAAAAGAACATCCTTTTCTAAATCTAACTCTTTAACTTTTGACTTAATAATTTCTTGTAGAGGTCCAATGCCAATGAGCATTAATTTGGCTGCTGGTTGTATTTTTTTATACTGTACAAAAATTTTTAACAAAAAATCATGATTTTTTTGCTCTACAAATCTCCCTATATGACCGATAACAACTTCCTCACCAATATTGAAATTTCTTCTCATTTCTTCCCTTTTGGATTCAGAATATTTGAATTCAGAAGCGTTTATTCCATTTTTAACTATTTGAACATTTTGTTGATTTACAAGTTTATCACCATATATATATCGTGCAGCTTTTTCTGAAACTGCTAGCATATGAGTTGATTTCGATTGAATGCTTTTTTTCGAAAATTTAATATACATATTTTTTAAAAAACCAGTCTGCATTGAATTTCTAGAATGTGTAATTAAAATAGGAACTTTATTAGCTGCAACAGACAAGATAGACTTGGCAATGCTTGTAGTGTGAATATGAATAATTTCATACTCAGGATGCTTTACTAAAAATGTATTCCAATATTTTTTATATTCTTTGCTTTTATAAACCTTGTATTTAGGAAAAGAAAAAACTAAACTCCCTAACCTTTTTACTTCTTCATCATAATGCCCTTCTTCTTGTATATGAACAACAAAATCAAACTGAATTTTGCTCCGATCAATTCTCCGATAAACATCCATTGTTCTATTTTCTGCACCACCAACATCTAAACTTCCAAAAACATGCAATACTCTAATTGCTTTTGCCATTATTATTACTCCTTCGATTGAGTTATAATGTTCGAAACCTCTTCTAAATAGTGCCGAACAACAATGTTTCGATCAATTCTCTTTCTACCTTAAGCGACTTTTCGCCCCATCTCTCTGTTCTTCTTCATATCTTTTAGATGAGAATGATTCCACTTTTAGCAATACGATAGACACTATTCTTTGACTCACAAATAAATCCATTTTCATCATCATCCACCCTGCCATGATAAATTTTAAATGCTTATATAGAGAAGTGACTTCCATCTGTTGAACTTTTATTTCCTTTTAGAATATAATCGTTCAATTTCATTTAAAAAAGCATGCTCTTTTCTGTTGAATCCTCGTTTCAAAATCCGTTCTGATAAAAAAAGCATTAGATACTCGATTTTTTTATCAATACTATATATCATTTCAAACTGAGCAAACATATTTAACAATAAATCATCATAGCTACCATTATAGTATTCTTTTAAAAATAAATAGTTTTTCTCTACAAGTAAAACAGTTTCTTCGCAAATAAAATTGAAAAAGTCATATATAAAAACATAATTCCCAGAACGCTCAAAGTCAATAAGCTTTGCTCTTTTATCGTCGATAAGAATGTTCCCAAAATGCAAATCACCATGCAAGAAAACTCGTGGGTGTAAAACAGATTCAAAACTAGGAATAAGTAAGATTCTTTCGATACGTGCGTATATTTTTTCATCCACTTCATCTTTAAGTTTTTCACAAATATCTTTTACTGTTAAATACTGAATAGATTTAGAATCAAGTTGATTAAAATATTCCGTATACTTCAACATTAGATCTTGAAATACATCATTCTTTTCAAAATCAGTTAATTGATCATAACATCTTTGATTTTCTTTTTTTCCAATTAGTTCTTCAATTAGATAATTATTCTTAGAAAAATAAAGAATTGTATGGTCAAATGTTGGATTAAATACATCAAATGCCAATTTGATCTGACAAAACTTCTCTTCATCTTGATGTTTTGTTAAGACTCGGCAAGTTTCAAAATCAAATATTTTAGTATCACCATTTAGAGTCATCATAATAAGTTGTCCAGAAAAATTTTCACCTTGTTTTTTATTTTGAGAATTTGCCACTCTAAACTTAAAAAATAAATCGAACCAAGGCACAATTCCTTTTCGATAATTCTTAGACAAATTCTTATAATGCTTACTAATAAAATCGGTAGTTTCTTCATTTTTCAAATAAACAATTGTTTTTCCACAGGTTAATAAAGCATATTCCCCTTCAGATAATAAATCACTATTTCTTGAAATAATGTGCTTCAATCTTAGATTGTATAGTAAGCCATTTTTTTCTCGAATTAAAAATTTATAAGATTTTGAAAAAAATTTAAACATAAAAAATTCACCTTTCCTTATTAATTGCAATAGAATTCAACATACTATATAATTTTAATTTTTCACAAATTTGCTTTTTTAAAATTAAATCCATATTTAATTATAATATGGAATATACGCTTATGAATTATCAAAAATAAAATTAAACAGCCTATTTTAACATATATGATTTGATTAGGATATAATACATCAACAACAGCTATAGCTAGCATTAAAGAAATTATACATAAATGTTTTTTTATTGAGAAACCTTCCCAGACAGAAAAAGATAAAAATGTCAATAGTATAAAGTAAAAGACATAGGAAACTCCAATTGCAATTGCCGCACCCAAAGCTCCGAGATTCGGAATAAATAAAATATTCAACAATAAATTAACTAAGAGGCTCGCTATTGCAGCAATAACACTCAAATAGTTTTTTCTTGAAAATCTAATACCTAGCTTTGTAGTTGTCATTAATGTAAACATAATAGGATAAAAACTTAAAAAGCCAAGTAAATATTGAGCCTCATCAAACTGACCTGAAATGAATATTGCAATTACTGGCCGCAAAAATAATAATGCAAGAAATACAAAAGACATAACAGCTAATACTATCTCACTAACAAGCTGATAGTCTTTCATTTTTCTTTTTTCTTCATGCCATCTATAAGCAATGGGCTTCCAAATAAGCATGAAAGAAGCTTGTATAACCATTAACAGATTTGTCACTTGATTTCCAATTGAGAATAATCCCAATTCTTCAAAATCGCTAAAATATCTCAGAGCTATAGTGCTAGAACTTTTCAACAAGTTTTCTACTAAAACCGAAATAACAAGCGGCATTCCGAAAAATAATAGCTTTTTTTTTAATTTTTTGTTAACTTTAAACATTGATATATCAGAGCTATCAACATAACGAAAAACTAAAACGCAACAAATAACCATTTGTCCAATAATTTTTGCGTACACAATAGAAAGAAAATCAGTCCTAATAAAAATAATAAATATAAATGTTAAAAGAAAAATAATTATCTTTAGAGCAAAAGTGAAGATAGAATATTCTAATGCTTTTTCCTCCATTCTTATCTTTAATAAAATAAAACGCTGTAAAACAGTTGTAATAGCTGAAAATCCAATTAAAATAACCACTAAATTATAATTATCTTGATCAAATAAAATCCTCGAAAAAAAAGCTGAGTTTATTGTAAAAATAATAAAGACAAGAACCGCCAAACTAAAAGGAAGTAGCATCGAATTTAATAAGAGATTCTTCTTATCATCCTCAACATAAAATTCACGTGTATATGCTTGATCCAAACCTAAGCAAATAGTTGGCATCAATGCTTGAACCATTGTAAACATCCCTGCTCTTCCGATTTCTTCTGGTAATAAAAAATATGTTATAAGGGGCACCGTAACAAAGCTGATAATTGCACCAGAAATAGGTCCAAGCGCAAATTGTAATAATTTCTTCATAGCATGATTCACATTGTTAACTCCTTAGCTAATACTAGTTATGAGTATCTTTGCTTTTACTTTAATAAATGTTTCCTAGCAAGTAAACTATTACCCAAAAACTCTTTGTATGAGCATTTATTATTTATATGAGAATATAATATCATATCCAAATTCGTTATTTAAATCTTTTTCCCCTCAACCATAAACAATACAATAGTAATCATGGTAATATTGAAGCGCCAGCTTATCTATATAGAAGATTCTTTTTAATTTTCAATCCCTTTTCATTCTAATTTATAGTTTTCTAAGATATTATTTCAAAATTTTCAACCCTTTTAAAAGTCTTCTAACCAAGGTTCTCACACTTTGAGGCAAGAACAATCCATAAAAAAAACTGATATATAAATAGAGGTATGCACTCAGCGGCACCTTTAGTCGCTTAATCGCACTTTTCCTAACTTTAAAGGAGCCAATTAAGTACTTTAGCCTTTTCTTATTTTCGAATGATTGATTTTGGTGTATTCTTTTTGAAGATAATTTATATGGAAAATATCCTAATAGATAATTCTTTTCAGCCAATCTTATCCATAAATCATAATCCACTTGTGATGACAATCCTTCATTATACCCTCCACATTCTTTTAAAATATTTGCTTTTATCATAATTGAACTATGGCTTAAAGGATTCCTATATGGTAAAATTTCATTTACAATTTGAATATTACCCTCCTGATAATCAATTTCTTCCCAAGAAGGTTTATTATTTCCTATAATAAATTCGCTATCCGTACCTATGAGAGCACAGTGTGAATTATTTTCAAAACACTTTAATTGTGTTTCTAATTTATTTGGATGAACTGGATCATCTATATCTATATTTACAATATACTCTCCTTTTGTCGATTCTATAGCCAAATTTAATGCTTTTGCACGACCAACACCTGATGTCGGCAACAATTTAATTCGTTTATCGATTGCAATAAAAGCTAAAACTATATCTATGGTAGCATCAGTCGAACCATCATCCACTACTATCATTTCCCAAAACTTATATGATTGGTTAATTATACTTTCTATAGTTTCCTTTATAGTATTTTCACCATTTTTAACTGTACAAATAATAGAGATTTTCATCATATGCCACCTTATATAATATCAATAGAGCCTCTAGCTCTCTCAATTTTTTTCCTTTCTTAAATTTCCAACAATTTTAACCCTACCATATTAGACCTTTTCTCTTTATCAGTCGGATCGTAATCAACCTAGTTGTATACACTTTAGCTCAATCTTGGAGTTCCCACTGTACTTTAGAAGGCTGATTTTCATTGAAGGTATTAAGAAAAGAAAATCTATTTTCTTTATTAATAGTAATTAATAACGCTAATATCATCCAAAATAATGTCTGCCTGATTCCGTTATGTGTTAATCCATAAATGAAAATCGGAATTAAAGGATAGGAGAACTTTATATCACTTCTTTTAATTATATAACATAATAAAAGTAAAAATATTGAAAATCCAATAAGGCCATAAGAGAAAAACATTGAACCTATTGTAGAGTGCAATTCTAGTCCAACAATACTATTATCAAAGCGCCAAAATTCACCTTCTCCTGCTCCAAAAACAAGGTATTCTGGATAATTAAAAATTCTTTCGTATCCTCTCCCGCTTAATAGACCTCCAGGGTTTCTTTGACTATTTGTTTCAACCCTCTGAATCAAAAAATCTAGATGAGGGTTGTGACCTTGAATATATCCCGGTCTAGAAAAAACAAAGAATGCTGCTAATAAAACTCCTCCTGTTAATATGCCTAATTTGAATTTTGTTCTCCGATCATGACTTTCAAAAATTAAAAATAAAATTATTAGTATAATAAAAGATACAATTGCACCTTGAGAAACCGATAAAATCATTAAGTAGCTTGAAAACAACAAGTAAGTAATCAATAATGTACTATTTATTTTTTTAATTCTGTAAATGATGAATAGAACAGATGACATTAAGAGTACAAAAAATGCTAGCTGATTAGGATTATTAAAAAATAATACTACTCTTGATCGATCACCAACATAAATCATACTTATAGCAAATTGCAAAAAAATAGAACTAGCCACTCCTTTTAATAGAATATTGAAATAAAAGGTAGGATTTTTATTGATCTTTTCCGTCATAATTAGCATCACTAGCAAATTATAAATTAAAAACATAATAGGCATAATAATCACTGAGCTTAATACTATAGACCAGATCATATTTACAATACTTACATAAAAAATTAAAAACAGAGAAAAAATCCACATTTTGCTAAATTTAGAGATATTCTTAATAGTAAAAATCGATATGATCACAAAAATCATTAATATGAGATCTGCAATCTGTGGCAAGCCACTTGACCATAAATAAAATGGTGAAAGCATAAGATATAAAAATAAAAGAAATCCTAATATTTTTTCTAATTTCATTTCTATTACAAACCTCTCTAAAATAAAAATAGCTTCTCTGAAATTCTATTTCCTGATAAATAAAATTCCAGAGTTTGATTTTTTTTCAATCTTTACATTTCTTATTTGACATAACGAAATGAAATTGCTAGCCAAATTTCTGAAAATTTAAAAGTTATATCTTTTGACAAATAGACTCCTAATTCTAAGATAACGACATTTCCATACCCTTGCTAAGAGTGTTTTATCTATTAGTCCATCCTTTATAATCCGAGTCCGTTATATTAAAAATTAAATTATTATTCTGCCTCTATTTGATTTGATGTAAACATCGCTTTAATACCTGTAATATTTTAACTAAAATTTATCATCACATTTTTTTCAGCATTTTCTTGATACCATCTTATAGCTAATGTTATTCCATCAACAAAACTATATTGTGGGTTATAGTCAAGCAGGTTTCTTGCCTTACTTATATCAGCATTACTATGCTTAATATCCCCCGCTCTATCCGGTCCATACTTAGGCTCTATATCCTTCCCCAAAAGTTCGCAAAGTTTTTTATAGATGTCAATCAAATACTCTTGTCCCCCATAAGCAATATTAAATGCTTGTCCAGCAGCTTCTTTAGATGCTAACATTCCTTTTAAATTGGCTTCAATTACATTATCTATATAGGTAAAATCTCTTGATTGCCTTCCATCACCATTTATGGTAGGAGCTTCACCGTTTAACAGAGCCTTAATAAATTTAGGAATTACTGCAGCATAATACCCATCTGGATCTTGCCTTCTACCAAAAACATTGAAATAGCGAAGTCCAATAGTTTCAAGACCATATAATTCTGTATATAACCTTGCATACTCTTCATTCGTCTTTTTTGTTAAAGCATAAGGAGATAGTAATTTTCCTTCCTTCCCTTCAACCTTTGGAAGGTTAGGTTCATCTCCGTATACAGACGAACTCGAAGCATATACAAACTTCTTCACACCATTCTGCCTCGCAGCCTCCAACATGTTCAGAGTGCCTTTAACGTTTATATCTTCATATAGCAATGGCATTTCTATACTTCTAGGTACACTTCCCCAAGCTGCTTGATGCGAAACATAATCCACACCACGACAAGCTTGTACACACGTTTCTAAATCTCGAATATCTCCCTCAATAAAAGTAAAATTCTCATGTTCTTTAAAAGATGAAATATTTTCCTTTTTTCCAGTTGATAAATTATCTAGGCATCTCACCTGATAGCCCATTGCGAGAATAGCTTCACACAAATTAGAACCAATAAATCCAGCCCCTCCCGTTACTAAAAACGTAGCATCTTTGGGGAATAAGAGTTCTTTATATCCCATACCTATAGCCTCCAATAACTAAAAGAGCAATCCATGTCTTCTCGATTTAGGATTCCTTTCACATCAATCATAACTTTCTTCTTATCATTTTTGTAAAAGCCATCCCATTTGCTCAGTGAATATGTTTTAAACTCATCATGATTAACCGCTACAATAATTGCATCCAGATTATTCATATGATCAATAGGTGTCAATTCAAAACTGTATTCTTCCATGGCTTCTTCCTGATCAGCGACAGGATCAAAAACTAAAGGTTCAATACCATATCCATTAAGTTCATGAACAATATCAATCACTCTCGTATTACGCGTATCTGGACAATTCTCTTTAAAAGTAAAACCAAAGATTCCTATTTTTGCTTGCTTGATTAAAATATCAGATTGAATCAGTTGCTTTATTGTATTTTCAACAATGTACTTCCCCATATCATCATTAATTCTTCGTCCAGATAAAATAATTTGAGAACGATAGCCAACTTGATCTGCTTTATAAGTTAAATAGTATGGGTCAACACCAATACAATGTCCGCCAACTAAGCCAGGCTGGAAATTTAGAAAGTTCCATTTTGTTCCCGCTGCTTCTAATATTGATTGCGTATCAATTTCTAACTTGTTGAAAATAATGGCAAGTTCATTCATAAAAGCAATGTTAATATCGCGCTGAGCATTCTCTATTACTTTTGCCGCTTCTGCAACTTTAATACTCTTAGCACGATGTACGCCTGCATCCACTACGAGCTCATAAATTTTTGCAATCACATCTAATGATTCTTCATCCATACCTGAAACAACCTTCACAATTGTCTCCAAGCGATGAAGTTTATCTCCCGGATTAATTCTTTCTGGAGAATATCCAACTTTAAAATCAATGCCGCATTTCAATCCCGAAACCTCTTCCAAAATAGGAATGCAAATATCTTCTGTCACACCAGGATATACCGTCGATTCATAAACTACGATGGATCCTTCAATTAAATTTCTTCCCAACAGCTTACTCGCTGAAATGACTGGCGTTAAATCTGGCGTTTTATCTTCTTTGATTGGCGTTGGAACAGCAACGATATGAAATTTTGCTTTTTTAAGATCCTCCTCATTAGACGTAAAAAAAACCGTTGTTTCTTTTATCGCTTCATCTCCAACTTCCTTTGTTGGATCAAGCCCTTTTTTATAGGTTTCAATTTTCTCATCGTTTAGGTCAAAACCAATAACATCTACTTTTTTCGCGAAAGCAACTGAGATGGGCATCCCTACATAGCCTAGTCCAATTAATGAGATTTTTTCTTTTTTCATTACAATATCATTATATAAATTCAAATTCTTCACCTTCTACGTTTATTTTGATTAATTAAGAGAATCAACAACTTCTAAATAAGCATCTACAACGATTTGTCGATTAAATTCTTTCTCAACCTTTAATCTTCCATTTTCTCCCATTCTTTTTCTTTCTTTATGATCCAAACGAAGGAATTTTTCAATTCCTAATATCAATACTTCAGTATTTTTCGGCTCAATAAGAAATCCAGTGATACCATCTTCAACAACTTCATTACAACCACTGATATTGGTTGTAATGTTAGGGCGGGCGCTTGCTGCACTTTCCAATAAAACATTAGATAAACCCTCATGATAACTAGGAAGGATGGTGCAATGTGCAACTTCAAATATTTTGCGAATATCCTCAACCATCCCAAGATATGTAACTACACCAGCTTCTTGATATTCATTCAAAACTTCTTCATAAGATTCTTCACAAAAACCACAAATATAAAACTTTGTATGTTCATATTTAGCTCTTATTACTTTTGCAGCTTCGAGGTAATGGTCAACCCCTTTTTCTTTCATTATCCTTGCAATAAAAACAAAGGATATTTCTTCATCATTAGGAAATGGTAAGGGGCTAAATTTTGTTAAGTTAACACCTGAGCCAGGCAATAATCTTCCACGCTTATGCGTTATTCTTTTGTTTTCAAAAAACTTTAAGTTCTCTTCATTTTGAAAAAAAATGAAAAACACCTTTTTAAATGCAATACGATATAAGAACACTATTATTTTTTGCATCAAGCCTTCGTTTTGAAGTACAGAACCTAGTCCAGTAATATTTGCAATATTTGGAATTTTTGTGATGCGCGCTGCAATTCCCCCATATATATTTGGTTTGATGGTGTATGTTAAAATGACAGAAGGATTTACTTCTTTTATTAAGCTAACATAGTATTTTATCAGTTTTAATTCATCAATAAAATTTGTTCCATGCCTATCCATTTTAATTTCGTGATAACTACAACCTATTTTTACTAGATCATCTATTCTACTACCGTAGGGACATGAAATTATTACTTCATAACTTTGTTTGATCAACTCTTCTAGAAGTTCTCTTCTAAAATTATATAAACCAACATCATGGTTTGCTAAAATTAAAATTTTTTTCTTCATGGAGACTCCTTTTTATATTAGATATCTTTCTGGCAGGACACCCAACATACGTACTAGGCTCTAACAAATCCTTTAAAACCAAAGATGCAGCACCAATTATAGAATCACTACAAATCGATATATTATTTACTATTGTAGTTCCTATTCCAATCCAACAGCATTCACCTATTTTGACAGTTCCTGCTAATGAGACCGATGGCGAAATATGTGAAAAATTTCCAATTACATTATCATGTTCAATTAAACATCTAGTATTTAATATGACTCCGTCACCTACAGTGCTATCAGCGTTAATTACGACAGCAGGCATTACAACAACGCCAAAACCAATTTTAACTCTTTCACTTATTATTGCACTTGAATGAATCAAAGTTGCTATCGTACATCTTCTAGCCTTAAGCTTTTGGAGAATTATTTTTCGGTTTTGATTGTTACCGATTGCAACAAAATAATCTGAAGAATCGGTGTAGTTGACAAAATCAGATACTAAACCTATGATTTCTTTTGAAGAATTATCATCCTCTTGATACCTGTCATCCAGAAAATAAATTTCATCCCACTTATTCATACTCTTTGCAACATCAGCACAAACTTTTCCATGGCCACCTGCACCAATTATCAAAAGCTTTTTATTCATATTTAATTCCCACCTCTGAAAGATTCCATCGTGACAGAAGTACCTGAATCAATTCCTTCTCTTGCAAAAACCTTCTTTATAGTCAATAAAATTATTTTAACATCTCCGATAAAACTAACATTATCAACATATTTAATATCTAATTCAAATTTAGACTCCCAAGAAATCGCATTGCGGCCATTCACTTGAGCTAAACCTGAGAGTCCTGGCCTAACCGCATGACGCTTTTTTTGTTCTTCATTATACAAAGATAAGTAGCTTACAAGTAGAGGACGAGGTCCGATTAAAGCCATATCACCTTTTACAATATTGAGTAATCCCGGTAGTTCATCTAAACTAGTCGATCTCAATAACTTACCAAATTTAGTTAGCCTTATTTCATCAGGTAAAAGATTACCAAATTCATCTTTTTCATCAGTCATTGTCCTAAATTTATACATCCGAAATATTTTCTCATTTTTCCCTGGGCGTTCTTGTGTAAATAGAACTGGACTTCCTAATTTAGTTCTAACCAAAATCGCTACAACTAACATAACAGGACTGAAAAAAATAATAGCTATTAGTGCTAGGGTAAAATCCATTACACGCTTCAAATATCTCTCATAGATTTGCATACATAAATCACCACCCTACTAACTTGTTTTTATCTTTGAAGGAGCAAATATCTCGCTCATTTTTTCAGGGATGTTATTCTTAACACACAATAGAGTTTTTTTGTAGAAAACATCTTTAATAATTTTAACAACTAATTCCAATTCTAAAATAGTCATTTTCGTATCAGAAGGCAGACATAATCCATTGGTAAATAGAAATTCAGACACATGAGTACCAAAAAAATCATAATTCTCAAAAACTGGTTGTAAATGCATCGGTTTCCAAAGGGGTCTAGATTCAATATTCGCCTCTTCAAATGCTGTAATCAAATCTATAGGAGTAACCAATCTCTGTAAAACAATACAAGATAACCAAAAATTCGGCTCATCCCATTCATTAATCGGTATAAAAGTAAGACCATCCAAATCTGAAAGCTCTTTCTTGTAAAATTCAAAAATTTCTTTCTTCTTAGCAACACGTTGTTCTAAAACCTTCAATTGGCCCCTTCCAATTCCCGCCGCAACATTACTCATACGGTAATTAAATCCGATTTCCTCATGTTGGTAATGACGTTCATTCTCACGTGATTGCGTCGCCCAGAATCTTGACTTAGCAATTTTTTCTTCATTATTAGAAACAAGCATCCCACCACCAGAAGTTGTGATAATCTTATTTCCATTAAAACTGTAAATTCCATAATCACCAATCGTGCCAGTTGCTTTTCCTTTATAGAAAGAGCCTAATGATTCAGCTGCATCTTCAATTAAAATCGCATTGTTTTTCTTACATAGTCTGGCGATTTTATCCACATCTGCCGCAAATCCATAAAGGTGAACAACAATAACAGCCTTAGCATTTGGGTATTTCTCAAATGCTTTTTCTAAAGCGATTGGACACATATTCCATGTCTTAATATCACTGTCAATAAAAACTGGTGTAGCATTTTGGTAAATAATTGGGTTCGCTGTTGCTGAGAATGTAAAACTTTGGCAGAAGACTATATCTCCTTCGCCAACTTCAGCTGCCTTTAGAGCAAGATGAAGTGCTGCTGTACCACTACTTAATGCTGCTGCTGACTTTATACCTACCTTTTCTGCTAATTCTTTTTCAAAATTATTAACATTTGGCCCGAGTGGCGCAATCCAATTTGTATTAAATGCCTCTTGAACATATTCTAGTTCAAAACCTTCATCACTCATGTGTGGCGAGGAAAGCCAAATTTTATTAGACATATGAATCTCTTCCTTTCCATTTTATGCGAGCTAATGATTTTTATTAAAAAAAGCTTTCTGGTTGTTCAGTTGAATTCATTTCAACTGCTTCATCTCCAGTACTTTCTTTATCATTAACAAAAAAATTAGCATAATCAAGTAATCGTTTTGGAAGTTTCCCATCATTAGCTAAACTATCGACAAAACTCATTACTTCGTCTAAAGGCGTAACTGGTACATTTCCAATGAATATCTTTTCAAAAACTTCCTTACCAGTAGCTTCGGAATCAAGCAATAATTCCTCACATAGTTTCTCTCCTGGGCGAATCCCTGTTTCAATAATTTCAATCTGACTTTCAGTATAACCTGAAAGACGAATTAAGTTTTTAGCTAAATCAAAAATCCTAACAGGTTTCCCCATATCTAATATAAATATTTCCGCCCCTTTCGCCAACGTCCCGGCTTGAATAACTAGCCTCGATGCTTCCGGAATGGTCATAAAGTAACGAGTCATATTAAAATCTGTAATCGTAATTGGTCCACCTTTAGAAATTTGATCTTGAAATAATGGAACCACTGAACCACGCGACCCAAGAACATTACCAAAGCGTACTGAACAAAATTTTGTACAATTTGGTTCATTCAAACCAGTCACAATCATTTCAGCAATTCTCTTCGTAGCTCCCATAACGCTAGTAGGATTAACAACCTTATCTGTAGATACCATTACAAAGTTTGCAACTTTTGAAACTTTTGCTGCTTCTGCCACATTCTTAGTTCCAAAAATATTATTCTTAACTGCCTCAATTGGATTACATTCCATTAATGGTACATGTTTATGAGCAGCAGCATGATAGACAATACTTGGTTTATAACGATCCATAATCTCAAAGATCTCCTCGCGATCTTGAATATCAGCGATTATAGGAATTATTTCAAACTTAAATCCATATTTATCTATTAATTCACGGTGAATCAAATAAATCGAATTTTCACCATGACCTAGGAGAATTAATTTCGATGGTTTAAACTTTGCCACTTGGCGACAAATCTCTGAACCAATCGAGCCACCAGCGCCAGTTACTAATAAAACTTCATTCTCTAAAGACGAAGAAATTTTCTGAATATCAAGCTCAACTTCATCACGCCCTAATAAATCAGATATTTCTATGCCTTTAAGTTTACTTTTCGATTTATCCATACTTAAAATTTCATTAAAAGGCGGTAAAGTGTTTATTGTTAATCGAAGTTCATTACAAACATCAACCAATTGCGTTAACCTATCTACAGGTAATGATGGTATTGCAACGATAATGTGTTCAACCTCATACATTTCAACAAACTTATGTAAATCTGCAATTTTCCCTAAAACTTTACATCCGTATAAATAAGTTGATCGTTTCTGATAGTCATCATCTAGGATTCCAATGATTTTATAAATCTCATCTTCCATCTTAAAATGATTGAAAAGTACACTCGCTCCCCATCCGGCTCCAATAACAATGGTACGTTTTATATTCGACACTTCATAATGAGTTTTCAACTTGTAATTATGACGATATTCCATAAAAATTCGCCAAACCATCCGACTCCCTACTAATAATAGATTAATAAACAACATACTTAGTGTAAAAACTCGCCAGCTAAGATAATTTGGAAAAGCAATTCCATAAACTAATCCAACTGAGCATGCAACCACTACCGAAAGAATGATTAATGATACTTCTCTTGTACTTGTAAATCTATTAATAATCGAATAAACTTTTAATTTAAAGGCGGCTAAAAGATAGGATAGGGTTACGAGTAATCCCATTAAAATATATCCCTGAATTGGTACTAAAAGATAGCGTTGCAAATAAAAATATGTTAATGCAAATGATACTGCAACAAGATAAGTATCCATTATTATAAGCACTATTCTTTTCTGTTTTCTAGTCACAATCATCATCCTCTTTTATTCATCAAATTATAAATCAAATCGACATTTTATTTATGTATAAAAATGTCAATTCTAATTATAACTTTTTATTTTGCATCACAATAAATGTTAATCAATGCCATAATAATAGTAATCATCAACTTCCTTTGGCTCAACACCATTAAAAATAGCTCCAATTAAATTAATGTTAGTTTTATCTAGTAATTCTTTGGTTTTTATTAGATCTTTCCTATCGACTGTATGACTCTTTAAAACAAGAACAACACCATCACAAAAGCTACCTAAAACTTGGGCATCGGTAACTGCTAGTACAGGTGGGGTGTCAAATAAAATGAAGTCATATTTTTCTGATAATTTCAAAATCAGGTCTTCCATTGCTTTTGAACCTAATAACTCTGCTGGATTTGGTGGAATTGGTCCTGATGGCAAAATATACAAATTTTTAACTTTTGGCGCAGGCAAAATAGCCTCTTTTGAATTTTTTTTCTTGGTTAACAAATTTGTTAGTCCATGTTGATTTTTAACTTCCATGATTTTGTGAATCGTAGGTTTACGTAAGTCTGCATCAACAAGTAAAACCTTCTGACCTTGCCTAGCAATCGTTACTGCTAGATTAGTAATCGTCGTCGATTTTCCTTCTGACATTGTTGCTGAGGTGCATGCCAATGTTTTCAACTCTTTATCAACCATCGAAAATTGAATATTAGTACGAATTGTACGATATTGTTCTGAGATAGGAGATTTAGGGTTAATCGCAGCTATCAAGTTTCTTCCTGGAGCTTGTGATCCAGAATTTTTCTTCTTAAATTTCAACATAATTCCACCCTTCGGCTAGGTTAGCTATTTAGTTTTTTTATCTTTACCTTTTGGATCTTTACCTTTACCTTTTTGTTTTTTAACTGTAACATCTTTTGCACTCATCATTGGTATCACTCCAAGCACTGGGATATCAATTAATTTTTCGATTTCTCGCTCTGTTTTAACTGTTTTATCTAGATAATCTAGCATAAAGGTTAGGAATAGGCCTATTAGTGTGCCCACTACAAACCCCATTGCGATGTTCAGCATTAGTCTAGGGCTCACAGGACTAGTTGGGGTCTGTGCTCGTGCTAAGATCCTCACATTGTCCATATGAAAATTCTCTAGAATTTCCGCTTCAAAAACTTCTGCTGTTGTATTTGCAATGCTACTTGCTAGCACAGGATCTTCGCTTCTGACTGTGAGTGTGATGACTTGCGAGTTCGATCTGTTAGCAGCACTCATCATCGACCTTACCCCACCTACTGTTAAAGGCAAACCTAACTTTTCAATTACCTCATCTAAAATCATCGGACTCACGATAACTTCATTAAAAGTATTAATCATCTGAAGATTGGCACTAATTTCACCTTGAGTAAAAGGAGTCTCAGCGCTTGGTACTAAAACTAGCTGAGTAGTTGCTTGAAAAATTGGTGTTATAAAAAAATGCGTTAATATACCACTTGCGGATGCTGCAACAAGTGATAACATAATAATTAAAGCTAGATGTTTCTTTAATACTTGAAATAACTCTTGTAAATCAAATTTTTCTTCCATTGCTTTCACCATCATTTTCTTTTGAAAATTATAAACTATTGGTTAATCTTTAATTATACCTTAATCGTCTTATTTTTGCAACATCTTATTAATTTCGATTAAATATAGATCTCACGCCTGTAAACCTGTAAAATTAACAGAGGAATATCTTCCTGTATAGCATCTTCCATTAGTAGTTATGCAAATTTCTCAGCACGATCAAATCTTTCATCAATAATAATTCGTGAAGGATGCGAGTTATCACAAAGTGTTTTTCCTTCGCCACTTCTTGTGTAGGAACAAACTTTGTGTAAGATAAATACTAAGCTCCTTGGTAATTAATCCACTAACTAGTATATCATAGATTCAAATAGATTCAAGCAAAATTTGCAAAATTATGCAAAAAAGAATACCTTTTGAGTTACAATTCAGTGACTTATATTACCCTTTCGGTAAGTAAATAAGAGGGAAGAACGACGCAATAAGTGGGAATCTTCTTGGTGTTCAGTTACTCAAGTAGTATATCATAGATTCAAACAGAATAGTGCAAAATCATGCTAAAGGGGGGGGTTTTTGCGGTCAAAAGATATTTTTTAGCAGTTTCGCCAAAAATAACAGATCTCTTAAGGCTAATTGACGGATTTTATTGTCAAAAATCGACATTTATTGATAGGAAATCAATAGTCCCGAAAATATGAAAACGCCAATCAGAAAACGTTATTATTTATAGTATAACAAAAATGCCATTTTTTTTGACGAAGTATGGATTCCTCATAGCCATATCCATAAAAGTTCGCTGATTTTTTATGCTTGTTAAAATTATAACAGATGTCGACATTTTTTACAATCATCTTTCGCTACAGAAGTAATCTGATGGGAAGATTGTTAGTTGGGGTATAAAAAAGCGCCACTTTTTGTGACGTTATCGTTGAGTTTAAAATTGATTGAAGGGGATGCGTTGCCGAGTTCTGGGGAGGGGGTGTTTTCGTTCTTTTTGTGATGGAAGGCGATTTCCTTACCCTCGCTAGCTTGTCATTTCATGGATGAGGGATTTTACCACGCTTCTGCACGCGCTACCGCTTATGTGGGTATTGATTTGCTATTATTGTGAGATTCGAATCATTCGGTGAATGATTCAACACTTACAAATAATAGCAAATCAATACCGCAAATGGGGGATTTTGCGTTCTCTAGTTTAGTTTAAGGGGGATTTTTCATTCCCCGATGCTATGCAATGACCTAAAGTCGCCAAATTAATATGATCGCCGAAAAAAAGTTATCTCGCACCATCACCTGTAAAAATAACAGCAACGGTCTTCAAGATAATTTTCAAATCAAATAATAAAGAACGGTTTTCGATGTATTCGATGTCAAGTACTAGTTTTTCTGCTGGGGTGATGTCATAGCCACCGTTAACTTGTGCCCAGCCAGTTAAGCCTGGTTTTACAGCTAGTCTATTTATGAAATCTGGCAATTCTTTGTAAAATTCTTCAGCTAATTCTGGTCTTTCAGGTCGTGGACCGATTAGTTTCATGTGTCCTGCTAAAATGTTATATAGTTGTGGGATTTCATCAAGTCTTGTTTTTCTGATAAAATTCCCCGTTTTTGTAATTCGATCATCTTCAGGTTGAGCCCATTGAGCACCATCTTTCTCGGCATCTATTCGCATAGAACGGAATTTGTAAATAGTAAAAGTATGCCCATCTTTTCCTAGCCGTGTTTGACTGTATAAAATGGGTCCGCCGTCTTCCAGTTTAATTGCTATTGCGATTAAAAGGATGAAGGGTAGTGCTAGGATCAGTGATATCAATGACATTATTTTTTCTATTAATTGTGTTATGATATCATAGACAAGCTTTTCTTTTACTTTTATTGAATAATTTGGTTTTTGTTTTATGCCGAGGTAACTAGACATAACTTCACGTCCTATTTAATTGTTTCCCAGCTTTTGTTTGATTAGTGTTCCTCATTCTTATAAAGGATCAAAGCTGAGTAGGAGAAGATTTGTGCTGGACCGTCGCTGAAGTGTGATAGTTGATATTTAATATCAATCAAATCATCAATTGCTATTTCTTCTAAAAAATCATTAACAGCTTCCTCTAAATCTTTCTCATGTTCTTCATCAAAAATTTTAATCTTTGCATTCATCATATTATACCCCCATTGTTTGTTATATATTATCCATGTCGCACTAAAAAATATTTTTTCTTTCCACGACGCACAATAGT
>Ga0123355_10002581_pt1 | contig 25688 bp, 22 predicted proteins | sample TergutEmb28metaG_3_FD_89872 | JGI IMG/M metagenome (GOLD analysis project Ga0123355, IMG submission 89872) | Embiratermes neotenicus P1 segment gut microbial communities from Petit-Saut dam, French Guiana - Emb289 P1 | ecosystem: Host-associated > Arthropoda: Insects > Digestive system > Gut ...
CGCTCGGCAAAGATATACTCTGCCATTTTGGGGTTCCAGCGCCGGGTTTGGTGGCCAAAATGCACACCGGCCTCTAGCAGCTGTTTCATGGAAATTACGGCCATTAGGCACCTCCTGGTTTTTTCCTCCATAGAATGCTCGGGTACCGCCAGACTTGGGTGGGCCCAAGAACCAGTTTGCGGCGGCAATCTATGTGTGTAGTTTTTCTACAACAGGCGTCATTATAGCGTTTGTGCAGTGTGTTGTCAAAAATTTCTCGCCAGCAGTTGCGTCACAGCGCATCTAAAATCCTACACCAAACTGTTTAACGTGTAGGTTTGCATACTCTCTTCCGCTCATGGCAAGGCTACATTGTAACCTGTGGCCAAAAACACGTTGAAGCGTTCGAGATTTTCGGCTTGGGCGAGGCCGTTTAAAGGGGGAATTGCTATATGTGTTTAGAATAGAAAGGAATATGCCTATGAACGAAAAGTTTGAAGGATGGTATTACAAGCATCAGGCAAATATAAGCGTTACCGGGGCAAGTAAATCACTGGCGGTTATCCCAGGCAGGGCCGTAGATACTGCTTTTGTGCTGGTTATAACCGACAATAAGTCCTACCATATCTCTTACCCTTTATGTGAATACCATAAAAACGGCGGCCGGCTTCGCATTGGCAATAATACCTTTGCATCTTCGGGCATATCCCTTGATATTACAAGGCCGGAGTTAAACCTGTCCGGTGATATTGTGTACACCGGCCTTACACCAATTAATGGTGACATTATGGGGCCGTTTAAATTCTTTCCAATGGAATGCCGCCACGGGATTATAAGCATGAATCATTACTTGCGGGGCTCGGTTACTCTAAATGGTGAGACGCATGATTTTACCGGCGGCAAGGGATATATAGAATCCGACAGCGGACGGTCTTTTCCGAAATGGTACACATGGGTTCAATGCAACGCATTTGATACTGATTGCTCCATCATGGTTTCGGTTGCGCGGATACCCTTTTATGGGCTGCGTTTTTGGGGCTGTATTTGCGTTGTGTGGTTAAACGGACGCGAGTACCGCCTCGCAACATATAAGGGCGTGAAAATCTTGCGCTGCCAAAGGGGTGCAATCGAGTTAAGGCAGGGGAAATACAGGCTTGTGGTTTCCCCATGCGACATTGCCGGGCAGCAACTGCCCGCGCCGCAGTCCGGCAGAATGAGCCGGTTTATACGGGAAACCCTGTCCTGCCCAGCCCGTTTTAGGTTTATGGAAGGGGATTCTTGCTTATTTGACGGGAGAAGTGATTATGCGAGTTATGAATATATGATGCCAATCTAGGTATGAAGCTGTTATTGCTGGGGATTGTGTGCGTAAAGAAACGAGCCGTGTTGTTGGGGGTTATTGGGTTTTGGAGTTTAGCGGCTGATGGTTATGATGGCTACATAAAAGCCTTGATGAAGTTCTCGGAAGGTTGGGAAATCAAATTTACCAGATACGCTTTTCCTTTCCGATACTCGATTGTTCTTGCAATGTGCGCCCCTACCACATACAAAAGCCTTTTTACATCTGATAGTATGGCGATTTTTTGCCAGTCTTCCTCGTGCAGCGTTTCATCTGGATTATCTTTAAAATAGTGATAAATGTCAAAATATTCTTTTATCAGACAATCTAATAGCTGTTGGTCTTGGAATGAGATGTAGTCATTGTCGGTATTCATTGCACCTTCTTGTAGCCTTATATTGAGCGCAGCATATGTACCCATACCTTCAAGATGTGTTAAATATTCGATAACGCAAGCCATTTCCTTGCGGCTTGAAATTTCAAGGGATGGCATAAAGCCTTTAAGCGCGATAAAACCGGCATGGTGCAATTCATGAATTGCATAGTATTTCATTTCGCTCATGTCTCTTTGCAAAAAAATCGGATGAGCCAAGTTTAGGCTGCAATTATCCCCAAATGCAACTCCTATATCATAACCAACGGTAAAGAATAAAGAGCCCGAAAAAGAAAAGCCTTCCGGTAAAAATTCCAATGCGGTTTTTTCAACTATGTAGTGATTTGCAATATGTTCTTTTGCATACTCGAGGTTTCTGATGATATGAGGCAATGATTTTTTGTGCTTTTGTATCGGGGTCAACAGGTGTGTAACAAGCTGCGGCTTTGATTTTGTTGGTACACCGGTATTAAACCGCAAGGCGTGGTTAAATATGTGGTTCGTGGCATCTAGTTCTGATATTTTGTTTAGGTATTCAACGTTGGCGGTTTCAAGGAATTTAATTGCCAACTCTGCAAAGGTAAAATTATACACCAGACTCATATAATCCCTCTCCCAGCCGTTTATATATTTCTCAATCAACATCCTCACATAAGTGAATATGCTTCGTTCGTAGGTTGATTATATAGTCATTCCGCCTGAAAACCACCCCGAGGCGGCGATGATTTTTGTCGTAAGACAAGGAAGTGCCGACGACGCTTGCCCATAAGGCAAGCAAGGAGGTGCTGACGCAGGATTACGGCAAAAAGACTGCCGCATCGGGGTGGTTTTCAGGCGGAATGATTATAGCATGATATGTTTCACGATAACAAAAAACGGCCTGCCATTTAACCCACTGGCAGACCGTTTAACGTTATACGCTTATTAATAATTCACAGCACGCAGTTCGAAATACCCCTGTGGATGAACACATACCGGGCACATCTTTGGGGCAGAGGCTGCGTCTACAAGATGGCCGCAGTTTCTGCATAGCCATACCATTTTTTCCTGCCTGGCAAATACTTGGCTTGTGTTAACATTTTCAAGGAGTTTTAGGTATCTTTCTTCGTGCTCCTTTTCAATTTGGGCAACCTGGGAGAAAAGATACGCGATTTTTTCAAAGCCTTCCTCTTTGGCTTCTTCGGCCATGCGGGCATACATTTGTGTCCATTCTTCGTTTTCCCCGGCGGCGGCGGCTTTTAGGTTTGCATCTGTTGACGGTATTTCCCCGCCGCATAGCAGCTTAAACCATATCTTTGCATGTTCCCTTTCGTTGCCGGCGGTTTCTTCAAAAATGCCCGCGATTTGTTCATAGCCTTCTTTTTTTGCCTTGCCGGCAAAGAAGGTATACTTGTTGCGGGCCATGGATTCACCTGCAAAGGCTTCCCATAGGTTTTTTTCTGTTTTTGTGCCTTTTAAATTCATCTTGGCTCCCCCTTAGGATATGATAAGTAGGGCATTTCCCCTTGAATTTCAAGCAGAAATGCTATAGTTCAACCTGATGTTTACAAATCATCCAGGCTTTTGAAAGTATAACCCAGCTTATGGCATTCGGCAATTAAGTCATGCAATATATCCGCATTGGTCGAACTGGTAGAGTGCAGCATGAGTATGGCGCCTGGGTGCAGCCGCGGCATAAGTTTCTCGAAGGCGTACTCCCGGGAGGGCTGTTTTTTTGTGTCCCAGTCAACATAGGTCACACTCCAGAGGATGGTTTTATATCCCTGTTCGTTGGCGGTTACCAGATTAGCTTCGTCAAAAACCCCTTCCGGCGGCCGGTAATATTTTGGCGCAAGGGAGCCTATAACCGATTCGTATACCTCTTCAAATTTCTTAAGTTCTGACGTGAAGCCTTCGGCGGTTTTTTTTGTCATATTACCGTGAGACATAGAGTGGTTTCCTATGGTATGCCCTTCGTCAACCATTCTTTTAACCAGTTCCGGGTTGTGTTTTAAATACGAGCCCACCAGGAAAAATGCCCCCGGCACATTGTTCTCCTTAAGGGTGTCAAGGATTTTAGCTGTATGCCCGTTTTCATAACCGGCGTCGAATGTTAAAAACAAGGTTTTCTCGGCCTCATTATTGGTGCCGTGATAATAGGAGTTAAAGGCTTTTAAATACTCGGCTGTGGCGTTACCTACCGGCACTTCCCCGCTTTTGTCATATCTAAGGCCCCATCTTATTACAGACGATGCGCTGGCCTGGATACCAAACACAAACACAAGCAGTACTACACATACTGCCTGCATATACATAAATTTTTTTATTATCTTCACCTCCTGCAATTCATCTTACAAAATATTCTGCTCTTATTGCCTGTTATTATTCAACTGTGTTTTCGCATCCCCACCGGGCAATTCCTCGTATGCGCGGCTCAGGATGATTGCTGCATTCTTGTATTAGCTTGCGGTATCTTGCATCGCCTGAATTTATCATACAGCGCAGGGCGTTACATTGCCATGTCAGAGTTGCGTCTTTACCCGCAAACCAAAAGCGCGGATACACTATATTTGTGTATGTGTCGTCGTCCATTAAAAGGATTTTCTCAGGTTCAATATGTTCTTCGTATTGGGACAGCAGGGGGAAATCTTCTGTGTTTGTTAATTTCCCTTTGTTCATTGGGCATACATCCTGGCAAACATCACAGCCATACAGCCACTGGCCCATTTGCGCTCTTAGTTCACTTGGCAGGGGCTTTTTTTCGTACATCAGATGGGTTATGCATTTGCTGCGATCCATGGAGAAATCGCCGTTTAGGGCCTTTGTTGGGCAGGCCTGTATGCATTTGCGGCAGCCGGCTTTGCAGCCCGGCATTAGATAGTCGGCGGCGGGGTTACCATATTCAAGGGCGGTGTCCACTACCCATGTGTCTATATGGGTATGGGAGCCATGCTGGTTTGTGAAAATAAAATTGTTGCGCCCAAACTTCCCAAGCCCCGCTTTTGCCGCCGCCCACCGCACAGGCGGCGGCTGAGATTTTAGTATCCCTATCCCTGATACTTGTAAAAATGCCTCGAATTCAGCCTTGGCGGCAAAGGCTTGGGAATAGGGTATCCCACCGTGGAACAGATAATACTTGCCTATGTGCTTCTCTAATTTAGGGGGGATTTTGTAGTGGTTATACCCTCTTACGCATACGATTATGGATTTGCTGTTTGCAGGCGGCACTGCGCGCCCTGCTTGGGATTCGTAAAATTCCTTTGACTCCGGAAAGGACTTTGCGCGTTCATCCAGGGATTTATTATATTCCTCAAAAATTTCTGCGGGGATTATCCCGCATCCGCTGTAGCCTAGCTGTACAGCCTTTTCTTTTATTTTGTTTGTTAACATTGGGGGCCTCTTTTCTGGTTTTGTGTGAGGTTACTGCAATGGGCTAATGCTAAACCTCGCGTTTTTAAGGATTATACATATATGCCAAGTGAAATAAAATCCCGCATAAAGCGGAATCGCGAGAAATGTTAAAATGTCTTTACATTTCGGCAAGGGTACTGTAAACTGAAAATGTAAAGACCTTTTAACATACATTTGAATTACAGCAGTTTAAGCGTGGTATCGAAACTACGCTGTATGAGGTGACAATGAAAAATGACATAAAAGAACGCCGCAAGAACCTAAACCTGCGGCAAGAGGACATGGCAAAAATGCTAAACGTATCACGCCAGACAATTATCGCCATAGAAAATAACAAGTACAACCCAACATTGGAATTAGCAATGAAAATTGCCAAGTTACTGGGCGCACCGGTTGAAGAAATATTTGTATTGGAGGAAAAATGATGACAGTCATATCGGTTATAATATCTATCTGGGTAGTTGTTTCGTTCTTTTGCGGGATAGGAGCGGCATATACGGCATTCGTCAGCAAAAAGGATGAACGTATGAAAATGATTGTTATAAAATCTATGGCACATTCATTTGCCGCCTTGTTAACCCTTTACACAATACAGCTAATAATAAGGCTTGCACTTTGGGAAAACTATGCCACATGGTGGGACAATTTCACATCGGGCATATATATACACCCGCTGGCACTTTGCCTGATTTTCCTTGGGACTTTTACAGTTATTAACACGCGCCGGTTTAGCGCCAGCGAATAAGAGATTCGGACCGCCACCATGGCCCCCGCCATGACCCTGTCTCGCCTGGCCTGTACACCCTTAGCCGGATATTACTAACCCCAGTTGCGGCTGTAATCTCGTTTTTAAAGCCCAAAGTGCGCCGGGCTACCTCCTGGGCTGTTAAGTTTTCTAAATCCGGGTCGTAAAGCATTATTATGAAATTGGATAACGCAAATTCGGCAGAATCAAAATTCCACCTACCGTCCAGCCTTATTTGTACAATTACAGGGTCGTGAAGGTATTTGTCATCCCAAAACGGAGCGTTTACCGCAGACTTAAAAGTTTGCAGCGCATCATAATCTGCTTGTCGCAGTGGTGTAAGATTGCGCCTAAGTGGCAGCCAGCCCATGCCCAAGGCATAGGATAATTCTAAGTTAAGGTTATCTTCATCAATGCCGGTATAGGACAGGATTGTTTCTTTTAGCGCTTGATGACTATCTGCGTGATGCTCCTGAAGCCCTACATAGAAGCCCGAGCCTTCGCCTCTGGAACCTGCCGGAGACATGCTTATAATTACACGGTCCATTACAATGTCCCGCCGGGCACTGCGCACCGGCAATAAGTTCCAAAGCTGCCCCAACCTTTCGAACTGATGGTAAAACCGGTCATGCTCTTCATTAACCCGTAAAAAATCATGTTCCATATACCAGGAATGGGCATCCACCATTTCAAACTTTACTTCGTTTGCCGTAAGCCCGGCATATTCTAATATTTCATCTTTGATACCTTCCATGGCGTAACCATGGCGAGACAGCCCTATGTTAAACCTTGGGAAAAACCCCGACCACAACGGGTCTGAAGCGTCTATCATCCCAATGGGCTGCTGCTGGTGGGAGTCGTTAACCATTGTAATAATAATTTCATCCCGGTTGACGGTACCCCTGTTTGCTTCCATTGCAAACTCCATAAGGCGCAAGTATGGCCGCATAAAGTCATATACTGCTTGGTTGCCCAGCATATGTTCTGCACGGTAGCTATGCCCCCAAAACATGCCTACCCAGCCTGTATGGCTAAGGGAGATTAGTATGTTTTCTTCCGGGATACCGGTAAACGCCAGCATTTCTTCTATCAGTTCTGCGTTATTAAAATCGGCTTCGTGCATAAACAGCACGCTAAAATGCACGTCCGGCCTGAGTTGGTTGGTATCATGGCACCACATTTCACCCCCGCCTGGGTGGTATATAATGCCGCATATGCGTATATCGGATAGTTCTACCCCGCCGTCGTTTAGGGTTTTGGCAAACTCCCTTAGGCGGGTTAGTTGTTGGTTGTGTTCTGTAGTGTGGGGGGATAGTTCCGCTGTGGCTTCGGGTAATTGCAAAATGCCTTCTAGGTGGCGGAGGAAGGTGTTGCTTTCGGCTATTGGGACAATTGCATATGCCTCCTGCGCTTCTTCATTGGTGGAATTTCTGGCGCACCCAGTTAGTATAAGCACCATTGTGAAAATGCTTAGAACCAATACCCATATTTTCATAATATCATCACCTGCTCCTACAAAAACTAACTCATAATGTATTGGAACGCTTTTATTTGTGAAACGACACCTCTCGTCTTTGCGAAGAGCGAAGCGACGAAGCAATCCAGCAGAAGCTGTAGTTTTTCGGTAGTCTTGGATTGCTTCGCTACCCTCAATGCTTTTATGTTGACGTAATGTCAACAACTTAAGAAAAATATCGTAGGAGATGACGGTTATTGTTCTGTTGAATGGCAGATGATTCGGGTAGATTGTAGTCCGCCCTTAAACGAAATGCAACTCGAAATCCTTAAGTTGTTGACATTACGCAATGACGGAGGGGGGAAGCCTTTATCGGTACCATCAAAACCGGAGCCACCGCCGTCTGCCTGGGATACCCGGCCTGTACACCCACATACGGATATTCCTGACTCCTGTAGCGGAAACGATTTCGTTCCTTAAATCCAATGTATGCTGTCTTATTTCCCTGCCGGTCATTTCCAGCAGTTCCGGGTCGTACAGCATGATGTAAAAATTGGAAAGGGTAAAGTCAACTGTACGATAATTCCACCTGCCGTCAAGCACAATTTCTACAATTACAGGGTCATAAAGATATTTATCGTACCAAAATGGCGCGTTTGCCCTTAACATAAATGCCTCTAGTGCATCGTAATCCATTTGTTGTTCTGGGGTGAGGCTGCCTCTTCCGGCTACCCAGCCAAAGCCAAGCGGCCACATTAACCCTGAAATTTTATAGTCAATATTATCTTCATGGATGCCGGTAAAGACCTGCAATACTTCTTTAAGCGCAGTGTTATCTATATGATGCCTTGCAAGCCCTACCGTAAAACCATAGTCATCCGCCCTTGGGCCGGGAGGGCCAATAGAATACACTGTCCGGTCTATTACAATGCCGCGCCTTACGCTGTAAATCGCCGCTAAATCCGCAAACCGGATTAACATGTCGGTTTGCCGGTTTAGCTGGTTTAGTTCGTCGTTTTCCAACAAGAAATCAGCCATATGGCCGCTTATAAAGTGTGCGTCTTCCATTCCAACCTGCACTGTATCTCTTTCCAGCCCTGCAAACTCCAGCATTTCGTTAATGATTTCCAAATCGTCTGGCGAATTAGTTGAGAGCCATATATTAGGGGAAAGCCATATATTAAACCTGCGTGACGGACCCGGCACTGTCCTTATATCATGCAGCTGGTGCGTGTCTTCAATTCTTGTGACTATAATTTCGTGGCGGTAAGTAGTGCCGCTATTGGCTTTGGCCGCAAACTCCATTAGCCGTATGTATGGCCGGGTAAACTCGTATACTGCCCGATTTCCCAGCAAAAACTCAAATTCTTCTACCTGCCCGCCAAACCCGCCAATCCACCCGGTATCGCATAGGGTTATGTGTATTTCGGTTTCGGAAATGTCTGCGTAGTCCAGCATTTCTTTTATAAGTTCCGCGTTATTAAAGTCCGCTTCGTGCATGAAACGCAGCCCAAAAGATACCTCCATAACTTGCCTGGTTCTTTCGCATCTGACGCCCCATGTCAAGCCTCCTTGGCTGTTAATATTGGATATACGTATATCTGATGCTTCTATCCCGCCATCATTTAGGCTTTTGGCAAACTCCCTTAGGCGTTGTAATTGTATTTCGTGTTCCGTTGGGGCCGGTTCCTCTTGGGTTTCGGCCAATTGCATTATGATATCAAGTTGGCGCATGAAGGTGTTGCTTTCTGCTATGGGCACGGGGGGCATGTCCGGGGTGAGGCGGGTTTCCCGGGCTTCTTCCGAAATTATGGTGCACGCAGCTAAAAGGAATGTTATCGCAAAAATAATAAACAGGGATACCTGCTTTTTCATTGCATCATCATCCTTACCAGAAAGATTTGCCGGGGACGCCACCCAAGCCCCCTTCCATGGAACAATATCAACAATTTAACGGCTGACATAGGCTAAAAAGCCCCCTTCCATGGAAGGGGGTGGGCCCGCAGGGCCGGGGGTTGTTTGCAAATTGTTCAAACCTCAACCCCTTCGGCGGCACCCCCTTCTAATCAATGGGGGCTAAGTGCACCACCGCTTTTATCGGTATCATCAAAACCGAAAAAAGGTTTACCATTAGTATCAAAACCCAAACTTACATACTCTCCGGCGCGGCAATATTTAAAAGTTCAAGCCCGCTTTTAAGCACATCCCTAACGGCAGCAGTTAGCGCCAGCCTTGCCTGCCGTACCCCCGGCGCATCTTCCACCAAAATAATATGCTGGTGATAGAAGGCATTATATGCCTGTGCCAAAGCCACCATATGCCGCGCAACCAAAAACGACTCGTATTTTTCGGCGGCTTCCTTTATCCGAGCAGGATAGTCGTATAACAGCCGCATTACCGTAAAGGCCTCGTTATCGGCCAGGTGGGCGGTGTCCAGGCCTTGGGCTAAGTCTGTACCCGGCGTAAGCCCCGCTTTTGCCAGCACACTGCAACAGCGGGCATGGGCGTACTGCACATACGGGCCGGTTTCCCCGTCAAAGCTTAGCATCCTATCCCAGGAGAACATAGTGTCTTTCATGCGGCTGGTATACAGCTTGCCAAAAACCAGTGCGCCTATGCCTACCATCTCGGCTACGGCCTCTTTGTTTTCTAAGCCTGGATTTTTCTCCTCTATTATAGCCAGCGCCTTAGACACGGCTTCGTTAAGCAGGTCATCTACCTTTATTACCTGGCCCCGGCGGGTGGAAAGCTTGCCTTCCTCGAAAAGCAGCATCCCATAGGGCACATGCACAATCCCCTTTGCCCACTCGTTACCCATCAGTTCCACAACCTTTATCCACTGGGCAAAGTTTAGGGATTGCTCGTTTCCGGTTACGTACAGGCTTTTTGTGAACTTATACGTTTCATAACGGTCATAGGCGGCGGCTATGTCCCGGGTGGGGTACAGGGTGCCCCCGTCCGAGCGCAGTATTAAGCAAGGGGGCATACCATGGGCTTCCAGGTCTACTATTTGCGCCCCTTCGCTTTCTTGCAGCAGGCCTTTTTCGGATAGGGCACTTACCACAGCGTCCATTTTGCCGCTGTAGCGGCTTTCGCTGCTTATTTCATCAAATGCTATGTTTAGCCGGTCATACAGGCGGTTGTATTCACGCAGGCTTAAATCTATAAACCAACGCCACAGGGCAAAGCCTTCCTCGTTCCCGTCTTGCATCCTTACTACCCAGGCACGGGCCTCGTCGTTTAGGGATGGGTCTTTGTCGGCTTCTTCGTGGAATTTTACGTACAGTTTTACCAGGCCGTCTATTTCGGTTTTCTCTATTTCTTCTTTGCTGCCCCACTTCAGGTAGGCGGTTATTAGCTTGCCAAACTGGGTTCCCCAGTCGCCAAGGTAGTTGATGCTGGTAACATCATAACCCAGGAAGCGATATATTTTATCCAGGGCCTTGCCAATCATGGTTGAGCCCAAGTGCCCTACGTGGAAATGCTTAGCGATATTTGGGGAGGAATACTCTACCAGCACCTTTTGGCCCTCCCCTACCCCGCCGGCCCCATAGTTTACCCCGTCTTTAAGCACAGCACTAAGCAATTTGCCCGCGAATACGCGTCTGTTTAAAAATATATTTACATACGGCCCGGTGGCTCGCGCTTCGCTTATCCAGGGCAGGGTATCGCCGCCAAGGCTTGCGGCAATTTCTTGGGCGATTACGGGGGGGGCTTTTTTCATGGCTTTTGCCAATCTAAAGCATGGGAAAGCCAGGTCCCCCAGTTTTGGGTCTTGGGGTGTTTCTATTGCCTGATAAATCTCATCAAAAGGCAGGCCGGTATAATCGGCCAGCTTACCGGCCAGTGCTTGTTCGTAATACATGGTTTCCTCCTTGGTATTGCGAAATCAATGAGAAACAGTCCCCGCCCGAGCCGAAAATGCGAACGCTTCTACGCATTTTTGGCGACAGGCGGGACTGATTTCGAATTATTTCGCTATATGCTATGGTTTCAGCCTAGTATATCCACCGGCGGCTAAAAGGTAAACCCAAGCAGGGTAATCAAGTCCTCTATTAAATGTATGTACACATACCTACCCAGTAAAAAATAGCATGTAGCGATACAAGCAATATCCACCACCGGTTTGTACTCTTTAAGTTCATGCTTTTCTAAAATAACCCCGGCAATCTTTTGCAAAAACGCAATAAAAATTAATACGCCAATAAGTATTAAAAATTCCTCCATAACCGCCTCCTAAATACTCTTATGCAAGTATATGAACAAACCCGCTAATGCAGTCTATACCAAAGGGTTAATTAGCTGTTATAATCAAAAAAAAGCCAATGAAAGGATACAAAACCATGAAAATCGGAACAGTAAAAGAAATTAAGCGCTACGAATACCGGGTAGGCTTAACCCCAAGCAATGTAAAGGAATATGTAAACCACGGCCACGATGTATATGTGCAGGCAGGTGCAGGTGCAGGCTCATCCTTTTCATCGGAAGAATATGCCGCCGCCGGCGCAACCATATTAAGCACGGCCAAAGAAGTATGGGACACTTGCGATATGATAGTAAAAGTAAAAGAACCTTTGGAGGACGAATTCCCCCTAATGCGGGAAGGCCAAATAATTTACACTTACCTGCACCTGGCCGCCGCCCGCCCCTTAACAGAGGCCCTGCTGGCCCGTAAGTCCAAGGCCGTAGCCTACGAAACCATAGAAGACGCCCAAGGGGGCTTACCCCTACTGCGCCCAATGAGCGAAATAGCTGGCAAGCTAAGCGTACAAGCCGGTGCCCGGTGCCTGGAAAAACCCATGGGGGGCCGCGGCGTACTGCTAAGCGGTGCCGTAGGCGTAAAAAAAGCCGAATGCATAATAATCGGCGCAGGTGTTGTAGGCACAGCCGCCATGAAAATGGCCATAGGGCTGGGCGCCAATGTAACCATTTTTGATAAAAATATGGACAGGCTGGGCTACCTGGACGATGTATTCGGCAGCCGCATCCAAACCATGTACTCCACTCCAACCGCCATTGCGGAAGCCCTGCCAACAGCGGACCTTGTAATAGGTGCGGTACTGATACCCGGTGCAAAAGCGCCAAAGCTTATAAAGCGGGAATATCTAAAGCTAATGAAGCCCGGCGCGGTAATAGTAGACGTAGCCGTAGACCAAGGGGGCTGCTGCGAAACCACAACCCCAACCTACCACGACGCACCTACCTTTGTGGTAGACGATATTGTCCATTACTGCGTTGCAAATATGCCTGGGGCGGTAAGCCAAACCTCTACTATGGCTCTAACCAACGCCACAATAGACCTGGGGGTAAAAATCGCGAACTTAGGGCTGGAAGCGGCCTTGGCCCAAGAAAATGGGTTAAAGCCGGGGGTAAACTGCTATAACGGCTACCTAACCTGTAAGGAAGTGGCAGACGCCTTTGGCATGGAGTATACCCCCCTGGATACTTTGCTGTAATAACTCAGTAGGGAATTATCTTATGAAAAAAGGCAAAATATTTAATATTCAGTCGTTTTCGGTATCAGACGGCCCTGGAATCCGCACAGTTGTTTTTTTTCAGGGGTGCAACCTGAAATGCCTTTGGTGTCATAACCCTGAATCCCAAAAACAGAATGCTCCCGAGGCCTTCATCCGGGAAAAATGTATAAAATGTGAAATCTGCCGCCCAAACGGCGAATGTTACACGGGTGCAATAGTTAAAACATGCCGCGATTTTACGGCAGATGAACTTTGGAGTATTTTGTCAAATGATGTGCCGTATTTGAAAAACAGCGGCGGCGGCGTTACCTTCTCTGGCGGAGAATGCATGTTGCAAGCCGGCTTTTTGCAGGAAATAGTTAAACGCTGCAGTGACAATGGCGTGCATACTGCGGTTGATACAGCAGGCCATGTACCCTTTGAATTTTTTGAGCGTGTAAACCCTGATTTGTTTTTGTATGACATAAAAGCCTTTTCACCCGAAAAGCATATGGAATTCACAGGGGTTGACGGCAAACTAATATGGGATAACCTTGCCCGCCTAGCCAACAGCAAATACCGCATATGTGTACGTATACCTTGTGTTCCCGGTGCAAACTGGGATGAACTCCCACAAATTTTTAGTGAACTATGTAAACTTGGCATAAATAAAATCGAACTCCTTGCGTATCACAGCTTAGGAGAAGGCAAGGCTGAAATATACGGAAATAAGCCGCAAACATTCATCCCACCCACTAAAAAGGAGATGTCAGATTTATGGAGTCTGTTAGGCTTTCAAAAGAAGTAGTTTCACGCATAGCCGCTATGCATGATTCAAAACTTATAGAGAACAGCAAGAAATTACACAAGTTTGGCGGGCATTATAATACAGATGATCATGGCTTCATCTGGTTTGACGACTTTAATTTTAGCCCCGTGTATCCCGAAGGGTATGACATAATGTTTGGTGCACGTTGTGTCGGTGACAATTTAAAGCGGTTTTTTTCGGAAATTCCTGCATATATCCATCCAAAAAGTGCATTGGCAGGCGCATGGCCGGGGTTTATTAATCGCGATTTTGCAAATGTTGGCCTGCGCCCGGAAGACGTTCCCGTTCATCTTCATAAAACCCAAGATAAATATGGGATTTATTCCGGCATAGGCGGCATGAACCACCTTGGGCCGGATATGGAAATCGGCTTTAGGCTGGGCTACTTAGGGCTCTTGGAAAAGATTTGTTACTACGAGAAGCGTAATGCTCCTGCCAGCGCAGAGTTCTATGCCGGGGAAAAAGCGGTAGTAGAAGGCATTTTGCGGTACATTGATAATCATAGGGTCGAAGCCGAAAAAAGAGTTAATGAAACAACAGATGTATGGGAAAGAACCAACTACAGCGAAATAGCCGCCGTACTAAAAAATCTGCGAACAAGTCCGCCAAAAACATTTCGTGAGGCTTGTCAATTTCTCGCTGTTTTTCAAGCTGCGGATCGTTCTTACTTTGCAGGTGGAGCATTGCAGCAACTAGACGAACTGCTGCGTCCATTTTACGAAAATGATAAAGAGCAGGGCATTCTTACAGATGAGGACGCTATCTGGATGCTGGCAAGCCTATTTTACAATGATACCCATTACTCACAAGTAGGCGGGCAATCCCCCGACGGCACAAAGGAATTAACAAGCCCCATGTCGTTTTTGATACTGCAAGCCGCCCACGAACTTTCCATTCCCTATAATTTAGCTGTACGGGTTTTTGAAGGCAGTGACGACAAACTCCTGCGCCGTGCGTTGGAGTACATTATGGAAAAGGGTACAGGGGCGTGTTTTTCCCTGTCAAAAGGTGTCGAAGAAGGCTTTATCAAACAAGGGCACCCGGCAGAACTTGCAAGAATGCGCGCAAATGTAGGGTGTAACTGGGTGGCACTTCCTGGAATAGAATACCCGCTTCAAGACGTAACCAGGCTTAATATGGGGTGGGTCTTTCATCATGCGCTAAATGATTGCATGGCAGAAACGGAGCCTAGCCTGGAAAAACTATGGCTGCATTTTTCGCGGCACTTGAAGTTAGCGGTTGAATGTATTGCAGAGGGTTATGATTGGCATTATGAGGTAGTTTCACGCAATACCCCTGAGCTTATTTTGAATTTGTTTTGCCATGGACCTATCGAGCGAGGGCTAAACAGCGCATCCGGCGGTGTTGATATCATAAATTTAAACGTAGATGGCATTGCGTTAGCCACAGTGGCAGATTCCTTTGGGGCAATCCAGCAAAGAGTTGTCGAGGAAAAAAAGCTGACTTGGGAAGAAATGTATACAACAGTATGCAATAATTTTGCCAATGCGGAAGGGATTCGGCTAATGCTAAAAAATATCCCTCGTTTTGGTCACCCCGAATCAAGGGCTCTGCCTTGGGCACTGCGTGTACGTGATGAATTTGTAAAACTCGCAAACCAAAATCCCACCCCAAAGCATCGCCTGCGTGTCGTACCGGGTATGTTTTCTCACGGTGAGATTTATGAATACGGTGCAAAATTGCCCGCAACGCCAAACGGGCGCTTTAACGGTGATCCAATTTCCCATTCCAACGAGCCTGACCCTGGCTTTGCCGCCGATGTTATAAGTTTTTCACCTACACTAAAAGCCACAGCGGTTGCACAGGCCCAACCTGGTATGGGTAATTCTGCGCCTTTGCATCTTGATATCGACACAAATATGATTAAGGGCGCAGGCGGCGTTGATGCTCTTGTTGCGCTTATTCACACGCATAATCAAATGGGCGGTACAAGAATCAATTTAAACTGCGTCACTCCGGAACATATTATGGCAGCACATGCTAATCCCGATGCATATCCTGATTTAGTAGTTCGTGTCACGGGATACTCAGCCTTCTTTTCGTCTCTTTCAAAGGATTATCGGGAGCAGATTATAGAAAGGTATCTAAGAGGGTAGCACTAAACCGCCTAAAACAAACTTGCTTTGGCTACGAAGGTTGCCATTATGCAGAATGTTTTGAGGCAGGGCTTTCTGTGTTGAGGTTTTGTCTTTTGCGGCGGTTGATACAACCCTAGTGCGCCATAGCCCCAAGCAGAAACGCCTCAGCGTTGGCGCTAAGAAACTCCATCCATTCCAGAATCATTTCATCCAAGGTTACACCATATACATACTCAAAAAGATTCACATCAACATGTACCTGCATATATTTTTCGGCCCCGTATCTGTCTACCAGGTACCGTACAAAGGAGCCTGACGTAATATACGACTGTATCTTAGCATAATTTTCATACCACCGCCTAAAATGAGGGTCAGCCTGAAACTCCGGTATACTATGCGCAACATAGGCAAGAAAATGAGTGAACATATCATAGAGTTCAAAATCACTAATCAAAAACTCCCTAACTGCCTCCGCCACGGCGTAGCTTTCAAAGATACCATGCTCATAATAGAATGAAATAGCTGTTTCTACTTCCCCTGTCCACATCTGATATCTCCATGCATACCCATCTTTGTCATATAGCCTGTGCAGAGCCCCAATCTTCATAGCCAGCCCCTCTTCAAAGGGCTTGAAATCGCCGCCGCCTACCGCAAATGACAGCACATGAGATACTTCATGGGCCGCAGCAACAGCTATCATGTTAATAGGGAAATTCATCCAACCAACATCTGCCCCGGCACCGGTGCCAAACATCATTGGTATATGTGTCGCAATCGGCTCAAAAACTAAATCCGTATACTCTTTAAACCAGTTTTTTACGAAATTTATTGTGTCATCTACAAATGAAACGCTTCTCAAAAGCCTGGCTCTGTCCATATCATCTATGTCTAGCACTTCCCTTTGCGAATCCCATCCGGCTCGCCAGAAAATTTCATAAATAAAAGACGGAAACTCGAAGCTGTAATCCGCAAAATATGTACTGGCTGTTATGTTATACCCCGTTCCGTGAAACTCCAAACTAAAAAAGGTATCCAGATAATACCCTGAAAACAAGCTAAACCTAAATGACGCAAGCAGGTCTGCAACCTCCCTATCTCCGGTCAGGTATTCAAGTACCATGTCCGACAGATAGTCATTTTCAATTAAGTAATTTACGAAATGGTATGCTGTGCTAACAGCCTGCCTATGCCCGGCTGTACCCCATGAAAAAGGCGCAAAATACGTATCGCAAAGCCCGGCAAGGGGATAGTCAAAGCCAATGCCCCTGACAGACATCTCCATCCCAACAGAAAGCCACATTGGTATCCGCCCCATTGCCATTGCGTATATAAACCAGCCGTATGTTGCAGGGTCATTGGGGTTAAAAATAAGTTCTTCCCCCGGTGTGGCGCTAATACGATAATGCCGTTGGTCTTGGGTAAAAACAACCGGCAAATGCATGTCCAAAACCAGGAAATTACTAAATATGTAAGCAATATCTTCAAACTGGACAGCAAGGGCCATGTTGTATTCTTCATCCGGTGCTAGAAACATATAGGTTCTTCTGCCGGCTTGGGCGGTCATTTCGGCAGCATGGCGGATTCTGTCGCGGGCACTGGGCTCTGCAAAGTTTATGCCTGGTGGAAGGTATTCGTCATAATCACAATAGTAGTTTTCGGCATTGTCATAATTGCCTTCGGCATTATAATCTTCATCTGACGCAGTGCCGCAAGCCGCCAGCACAAAAAGGCAAAACAATATAATAGCACACACTCTTTTTAACATGCATATAAATCCCTTCATTTTTCAAAGCAGACGCAGGTCTGTTTTAACCCCCTTCCGGCGGAAGGGGCTTTAACATGTATTTGTGGCCGCTTATTTGGAGTTTCCGAAGAAGTCTACTGAAGGATTAATCGTTCCCCTGGTTCATTTGAATATATTATTATAACTGTCTGGGAGTCTAACATGTGGCCTATAACATACACTATTCCTTCAGACGGATAGTTAATAATAGTTTCCCTTGTATCTTCATCCGGTGTGTTATCATTAGCATCGCCGGCAGCAAAATCGTCATAGCTGCCGGAAAATGTGTTGAAAATTAAATTGCGGGAGGATTCCACGCTCATTAAAGATACCATGCCAACCATAACCAGTAAACAAGCTACGGCAGCGATCTTCTTTAGATTGTTTACAATACCCCTTCCTTGGGTATTGCCTTCGGCGTCCTTAATCATGTTCATAACCCTTGTATCAAAGGCATAAGAACGGGGGTATAGCTTATCCAACTCCTCACGGCTGGGCAATGATTCCATTTCCTTTGCTACCGATTCCTCAATAGCGGCAGCCATTATGGCGTCAAAGTGCTTCTCGTTGATGTTATTACCGTTTCGCTTTGAAACCGTATGCAATTTCTTATTTTTATTCATGGCTATCATCCTTTAATTTACTTATTACAGCCTTCCTGGCCCTGGAGAGTCTCATTCTTGCGGTGGAATCCGAAAGCCCAAGCAGTTTCGATATCTCTATACTGCTAAGCCCGTGAAGCAAAGACAGCACCGCAACATCCCTAAGTGCCGGTGTAAGGGCGTCTATAATATTTACTATATGCCCATGCCCCTCCTGACTAACAATTGCAGATAAAATATCCGGGTTATAATCTGCAATTTCATCCAGCATATCTTCACTGTCCGGGGCAATACGCTTCATTTTTTTAAGCATATCCAGGGCGGTATTCTTCACTGTAATAACGACGAAGGCCTTTGTTTTGTAACATGTTACATCACCAATTTTGTGTATATGACGCAGCAGCTTTTCGAAGCTGTCGGCAACAGCATCTTCCGACAGGGCGTGGTCTTTTAGTATCTTAATGGCAACAGACATCATTAACGAATAGTACTCCTCGTACAAGCGAACAAGTTTCGCGTGGTTTTCTTTGCGCTTTTTTTTATCATTGCCTGCAGCTAATATGCCATTAATCAATCTAATCACCACCCACGCCATTTATTTTTGCTTTGGACATATCTTGTTGAAGATACATTATGCTACCACGAATTTATATAACGCACAAAAGGAAGTTGTTATTTCCGCATGGTGCGAACTTAAACTACATTTTTAGCCCCCCATTCTGCAAAGGTTCAATGCAGAATGGGGGGCTCGTTTGATGTTTAAGTTCGCACTTGGTGCGAACTTAAACTACATTTTTAGCCCCCCATTCTGTAAAGGTTCAATACAGAATGGGGGGCTCGTTTGATGTTTAAGTTCGCACTTGGTGCGAACTTAAACTACATTTTTGCCCCCCATTCTGCAAAGGTTCAATGCAGAATGGGGGGCTCGTTTGATGTTTAAGTTCGCACTTGGTGGACCGGATAATGCGGGACATGTTACTGATGCTGATATAAAGATAAGTTTGGTTGAATCACGACACTGTCCCAATAAAAACGAAAAGGGGCCGTCTTGATAATCAAGACAGCCTCCGGTTTTTACAAGGACTTTGGCATACTACTATATAGCTGTACCCTTCGGTCATACCAAAACATGAAACCAGAACCCAAACATGTTAGTTTGGCTTTCGTATTAAAGTGTCATAACTGAAGAATGCTTATATATACTTGCATAATAAATCTGATAATTCATTAACGTCTTTAACTATATAGTCTGCGTTTGCTTCGGAGAGTTCATCATAGCCGCCGTAACCATACAGAACACCAACACTTTTCATTCCGATTGTTTTTGCACCAATGATATCATGTTTGCGGTCACCAACCATGATACAACGGGATACATCGCCTATGCTATTTTGCTCTAACGCATATTGTATAACTTCGCTCTTGTTTGAACGGTCGCCATTCATTTCTGAGCCGCTTACATAAGTAAAATATTTGTCAAGATTGAAATATGATAAAACTGTTTTTGCTTGAATTGTCGGTTTAGATGTTGCAATGATAAGCGTCTTACCTGCATCTATTAACTTTTGAAGCATAATATCTATTCCATCATACATGACATTCTCAAATAAGCCTTTAACCAAAAAGCGCTCTCTGAATTTTTCAACGGCTTTTTCTGCACCAAAATCATCGAAACCATAAAATTCTTTGAAAGCCGGCCGTATAGGTGGGCCAATAAACTTAATTAAATCATTGGGATTTTCGACTTTTATACCTAAACTTTCTAATGCATATTGAATAGATTTTGTTATACCAGTCTTTGGGTCGGAGATTGTGCCATCTAAATCAAATAGAATTATGTCTTTCACGTAGATACCTCATCTCATTGACCTGCCACTCTGTTGTGCTTCATTAGATTACCATACAGTTGGTGTATCGTAGCTATGAATACTTTCGTCCACGGTCAATATTGTTAACCCCTCAGTTATTGCAGTAGCAACAAGCAACCTGTCAAATGGATCCCGATGAATATACGGCAATGTTTCGACTATCTCAACATGGCTTGTTAGTACAGGAAGTAAGGAAATGGGCATATACTTCATCTTTGCAATAAAAATTCCAACGCCACCGGTAAGTCCTTGCATTTTTCCAAGGCTAACTTTTATAGCAATTTCCCACAACGATACTATGCTAATATAAAGCTTATTAGTATCATCCAGAAGCATGTTTTTTGCAGAAGGTGACAACTTTTTATACTCATTAACCCACCATAGGGCAGTATGCGTATCAAGTAGCAACTTCATCACATATACTCCTTAAAGTCATCAAGCGGTGCGTTAAAATCATCAGCCATGGTAAATTGCCCATGCATACATCCAAACACGGCCTCTCTTGACATAATAGGCATTTTTTCTTGCGGTGCCACTGCGGCAAACGGGATACCGTTATAATTTATAACGCTTTTAATAAACATACTTAAAGCGTTTGAGGGCGAAATGCCTATTATATTGCAAATACTATCAAATTGCTGTTTAGTTACCGCATCAATGCGGGTAGAAACTTGGACTGACATCAAACCAACTCCTTTTGTTATCATTTGTTCTCATGTTATCACTTTGGTATTATTAAGTCAATAATAAAACTCATGGAACCTATATCGTTTAAGGGGCAAAAAGGGTGCATTTTGCACCCTTAAATTCACAGCATCTACATACCGGCAGCTTTTAATATCTCTTGCTTCAAGTCATTGTTCATTACAGAGTTGGAGATGCCGATTGCCAAATCTATCTTTTCCAGCGCCTTTGCATAATCACCTAAGTATCTGTAGTACTTGGCCCAACTCTGGTGGATACAGAAACATATACCGCCTTTGGTGCCGTCGGTTTTAACGGCTTCTGTGGATTTTTCGTAGTACTCTCGCGCTTTTTCGGGGTTATCCATTGCCAAGCTGGCTGTACCGGCATAGCGGTATGAATCATGGCCCGCGTCTTCGTTTTCGGATATTACCTCAAGCAGCCTGTTAAAGTCCGCACTTGCCTTAGCGGCTTCGCCCATTTCTTTGTATAACTCGCCTCTGGATAGAAGTGCGCACTCGTCTTCCGGGTCATCTTCTATACACTCGTCATGGATGGCCATGGCTTTTTCGTATTCCCCTGCCCGCTCGTATACATCGGCCAGGAAGCCTTTCTCCCAGTTGTCGTTCGTTCCGTCGTTTTCGCTTGCCAGGAAGAAGTATTTTTTTGCGGCTTCCGCATTGTTTAGTTTTGACCAGTATACCCACGCCGCCTCGAAATACATGGGGCCTTTTTCCCACCAGGTGTCTTGGTTTTGGGGGTTTTCTGCTACCAGCAGGCAATCGTTTGCGGATTTTTCGTATTCCTCTATATCTTGGTACACATATGCGCGCCTGCCTATCAGGTTAATATTGCCCGGCAGTTTAGCCAGCCCCTGGGCTAATATATCCAGCGCTTCCTTGGGTTTGTCTTCGTTGGCGTATAGTATGGCCATACGGTTATAGGGCACCGGGTTATTTGGGGCCGCTTCCATTATCCGCCTCCAGGTGTTATAAACCTCCGGGGATTCCTCGTTGTCGTATTGGAAGTGGTATTCCAGCAGTAAATCATTACTGTCTGGCATGGCTTTAAGCCCGTCTATTATGGTTTCCAGCTCTTTTTCGGGGCCATGTAACTCGTTGTGGGCACTGGCTAGGTACATATATGCACGCGGTTCCGGCGGGAAGTTGTTTTCCTTTAAAAAGTCGATTAATTCCAGTGAATATTGGGCTACTGCCTCATGGTTTTCGGCATTTAGGTTATGGCGGCATAGGGCTTGTAAACCCCTGTCTTCCCAGATGCCCAGGTCTTGTTCTTCTAGCAAACCCTTTAGGATTTCGTTGCATTTGTCATAATCCTCAACTGAGCCTGCCATACAGCCCCTGAAAAAGCTTAGTCCATGGCTTTTTATTTCCATTTCGTCGACTTCTTTGAATATCTCCTCCATTTGCTCGGGGTTATCGGCCCTGTAGAAGATATCCAGCATAAGTTCGTAGGGGCGTGCCCAGCCGGGGGCTAGGCTCATGGCCTTTCCGGCTTCGTTGTGGGCTTCGCTAAAATCGTACATATCCAGCAGGATTTCGGCCTTGCCTGCGTAGAGGTCGCACATTTTATCGTTTATTGCTATTGCGGCGTTTACGGCCTCCAGGGCTTTGTCGTACTCTCCTAACTCTTTATAGGCGTAGGCTTTATCTGCCAGCAGCCTGGTTTTGCCAAATATCTCTGTGCCTTCTTCAGGGAGCCCTGCGGCCAGCCCTGTGTCTGCGTTTTCTACTGCCATCTTGTATTGGCGCTTTGCAAGATATATTTCTGATAGTGTGATGTAAGCGTAGTATTTTGGTTCCTTCTCGATAGACTCCACGGCGTATTCTATGGCTAGGTCATACTCTTTTTTTCTGGCGTAGCCATACCCTAGCATGTTACAGACTTTGCCGGTTTTTTCTTTGTCCAGCAGCAGTTCTATGCATTTATCATGTTCGTTATTGCGCAGGTAACATTGGGCCAGCTTTTCTATGGTGTCCTGGGTTGGATTTTCTGCGTACAGGGCTTCGTATTTTTTTAGTTTAAGCCCCGAAATATGAACCAGATAGCTTATTAAATAGCCGTTGCTTGGGTTTTCTACCAGCATTACATCTGAAAGATACTTCTCGGCCTCGTCGTATTCCTCTTGCTTTATAAGGGTATTGGCTATGCCCAACTGGGCGAAGAAATAGTCCGGCACGATTTCCAGTGCCTTTTTGTATGTGCTTAGGGCTTCCTCCAGCTTTTCTTTGTCATCGAAACTTAGCAGCACCGTGGCCTTTATATATATGGCAAAAGGCTCGTTTTCGTATACAGGGTATTTTTCTATTACTGCGTTAATTATATCCAGGGCTTTCTCGTGATTGCCGGATAATGCTTCGTATCTTGCCATTTCTTTATCATATACAGGGTGCCTCACACCCAGGCCTCTTATTTCTTCCAGTACGCTGTCGGCTTCTTCCTTGTTTTTATTATCCAGGGCCTCTGTTAGGGATGTCCTTAGGAACAGAAAGCGGTCTATGTCTGCCCCTGGGTCATAGTCAAATAAATCGTATTGCAAGTCGAATTTATTATCCACACTGCCAACAATGGAGTTAATAAGCCCTGGGCCGTAGCGCTGGATTAGTTCTTCTGCCCGCTCCACCCAGCGGAACCTATTGTTTAGTACTACCCATACATTTGTTGGCAGATTATGATTTTGCGATATAAATTCCAGGATTTTTACGTCTACTTCTTCTTCCGTGTCCAGGGCGGTGCATACATCGTTTTGAAGTGCCTCTTCCCATATTGCCGGGTTTATGCGCCTTGGGAAGTTTGCGTATATTTCCCCCAGTTCAGCAAAAAAGACACTTACCGGGTCGTCGCCGGCCGGTTCGGCTTTTGTGTCTGCTTCCTTTAGCGCTTCTTCGTATGCTTGACGTAGGTTTGCAAAGCCTTCCGGGTCTTCTTCTGGGTTATGCTTTGGCAGCAGAGCCATGTACGCGGCTCTTATTGCGTCTTTATCGTCGGTTTTTTCGATTTTTAAGATATACCATGGGTTCATTGCAATTCTCCTTTTTCCATTGATTCCAGTAAATCCTTAAACTGGGGTATGAATTCCCTTATCTTTCGCTCGTCTTGGGTGTTAAGCACTTGGTCGAAAAGCATTAGCTGGCTGCCTATATATCTGCGGGTATCCCCTAGGGTTTCCTGATACAGGCGTTCGCCTCTGGATAAAAGCAGGCGATATTCGTCTTTATCCCGGGGGTGGAGCCTGTAGGCCGCTAGGGCTTGGAGTTTTTCCTGTATTTCGTCTTTTGTAAATATGCCTGGGTTTTTTTCTATTATTATGGCTTTTTTAAGCTGGGTGGAGACTATAGTTACCTCGCATTCCAGTATGCCGTTTATATCGTATGTGAAGCGGACATCTGCGGATTCCTTACCGGCAGAGGCCTTGGGTATTGGCACGGTTAGTTCGCCAAGCTGGGAATTTTCGCTACTTCGGCGGCTTTCCCCTTGCAGTATCAGTAGATGTATCTGGCTTTGCTGGTCGTGCAAAGTGGATACTCTTTCTACCCTTGATATGGGAATGGTGGAGTTTCGCTCTATTATTGGAAGGAAAACGTCGTATACATGCAGGCCGTTTTGCTGGGTTACTACAGAATCTACCCCTAAAGTGAAGGGGCATACGTCTGTAAGCACTATTTCGGAAATGCTTTCGTTACGCTCTTTAAGGCCCGCGTGCACTGCGGCCCCTATGCCCACAACCTCGTCGGGGCTAAGGCTCGAATGAGGAAACCGGCCAAATAGCTTTGTTGTAAAATTGCGGACTATAGGAAGTTTTGTACCGCCGCCAACCAGTATTATGGAACTGATATCTGACAGGCGCAAAGAAGCGTCTGACATTGCGCTTTTTATAGGGATACGCAGCCGGTTCAAGAGTTCCTGGCAGGCCCGCTCGTATTCGTTGAAGTTTATTGCGGCTTCGTAGATTTCGTTATTTATGGGGCAGCTTATGTTTACTGTGCGTGATTCGGAAAAGCGGGCTTTTGCTGTGTCTATTTGCTTTCTTAGGAGGGCATGTTCGGATAGGGTTAAATTTGAAGTATCTAGCGATGCCTTGCGGATAAATAAATCCATGAGAATATCCGTAAAATCTTCCCCGCCTAGGAAAACGTCACCGGCTACCGCACGTACTTCCATTATATTTTTGTATTTTTCCAGTATGGATACGTCGAATGTGCCGCCCCCTAGGTCGAAAACCAGGAACTTCGCGTGCTCGTTAGCTTCGTGGAAGCCGTAGGCCAGGCTGGCTGCCGTGGGTTCGTTTACTATTCTTTCTACTTTTAGACCGGCCAGTTCGCCAGCTAACTTTGTGGCACGGCGCTGGGCGTCGTTAAAATAGGCCGGTACGGATATTATGGCTTCGGTTACTTCTTCTTTTAGGTAGGCTTCCGCGTCTTCTTTTAGCTTTTTTATTATGAATGATGACAGTTCTTCTGGGGTGAAACTGCTTTGGCCAAGCTGGTACCCTTTTTTTGTGCCCATGCTTCTTTTAAATACCGATGCTGTATGGGCTGGGTGGGTGACTTGCCGCTCGCGGGCTATACTGCCTACATATATTTCGCCGTTGTCCCCTACGCTTACTATAGATGGGGTTAGGGTTTCGCCGTGGATGTTTGGGATTATGGTTGGCTGGCCGTTTATCATGGTGCTTATCAGGCTGTTGGTGGTGCCTAGGTCTATTCCTACTATGTGCATTTAATCTCTCTTTTCTTTTGCTATTTTCAGCTTGTGAGGCGGAACTATCCTAACATAATCAGCTTGGTTAGGTCATGTTATTGTGCGCAAATGATTTTATGTGGTGACGGAATTACACGCTATGTCTATGGAACATAATGTCGTGTAAACATGAATGGGCATATGCACGTTTCGCGAAAAAACCACCTGCTTACAAGAATTTAGATTTCTTGCAGGCAGGTGGTTTTTTGTGAAGATTTATACCGCTTTCGTATGGGAGGGCTATAATTTGGAAGCAGAGGAGGTTGCTGCTTTTCGTTTGTCTTTGACGACTCGTATGCTTTCTTCTAAACAATCATCGCAAAC
>Ga0123355_10002584_pt1 | contig 25658 bp, 20 predicted proteins | sample TergutEmb28metaG_3_FD_89872 | JGI IMG/M metagenome (GOLD analysis project Ga0123355, IMG submission 89872) | Embiratermes neotenicus P1 segment gut microbial communities from Petit-Saut dam, French Guiana - Emb289 P1 | ecosystem: Host-associated > Arthropoda: Insects > Digestive system > Gut ...
ACTGCATTTTGAAGAGGAAAAAATGGAGAGTATATACCATGTTTAAAATATTCAGTATCTGTATTTGTTGAATAAATATATAAAATGCAACGTTTAGAGGTTAGCGGTGCGGTACGACCACTACAGTCGACATTAGGCGTCAAAAGGTTAAGCACCAAAGGTAAAGAAGAAACCTAGTCTTCCATTCCAGTAATACAGTATTTATCTACAGAACTGCATTAACCGAAACATATTTGTCTAAAAAACTGTGTAAAATGGATTACTGGATCACCACGGTCCAAAGACATAAGTTCATAAAAATAAATGTATTAATAAACGCAACAAATATGACTCAAGTCTCCTGCAGTGTCACCCTGTGTCACTGTGTGAACAGTTATTGACATTTTGAAGGACCAGTTTTTCCAAAGCGTTCAGAACTACTGACACAACAACACAGCATGACATCTCAGAAGACTTGAATCATCTCCAACACCATTGTAAGACCCTCAAGTCTAACACAATAACTACAGTTTTATTTACTTACAATGTGATATAATAAAATTAAAGCAAGTAGCATTATCACGAAATTTTTTAAGCAAAGAGCCCATACAGTAATATCATATCGTAAGATCAAACAGTAAGGCACAAGACACATTGCAACAGGTGATCTTCATCCAAAATGGTAAATACCTAAGTATGGAAATCACTGAAAGAACTACAAAAACTTCTGCAATATTTGGCATACTTCTAAAAAAATTCCAATTGAACAAGTGATACAATTATCACTTGCTTTATATCTGCAAGGTGTGTACTCTTTGTTATATATCCATTACACACTTTTGTGAACAATGTTTTCAACGTGCACAATACAAGACCAACACATGCTACGTAAGTCATCATAAAGTGAGGGTGACAGTTCCTTAACATACGAGTACAAGCAAATCCTCCTATCTTTCCATATATAATTTAGCATCAGGTACAAGCAAAATACAGCTCATTCTAGTATAGTATCAGAATAAAATGTTTAACCTTTCAGACACTAAGATTTTCCTAAATTATATGGAACATTCAGTTCATACCATGCAGTAAGCACATCCGTCTAGGTTATAAGCCAACCAGTTGATTCCATAGCGGGAAATAGGAGCCATTTGTGCTGAGATCCATATAAAATAAGTAAATACACAGTGTAAGCAGAAAGTAGAATTTTTGAAATAAATAAGAATATACTCAGCTAGCTTAGAGATATAACTCTTTATCATCATGAATTATGCCAATAGACCTTTTTTGGCCTTGTTCAATAGTCTCTTCAAAGGTCTTCCAGCCATCTTCTTTCATTTGGTACATAATTCAGCATTTGTTTGGCAATAAGTGTTAATGACTGTAGTACTATCCAGTAATACTAACTGTCCCGCAGCTCCGAAACAAATGAGAGAGTGAAATCAGCTGGCGTGTCCCACATTTACTTTATTGTGTGTACTCTGTTGGTTTTTATACCAATAATTTTCACTGTGTTTTCTGTACTCTACAAAAAATGTCCTTCTGCTATATGTGTAACAGCAGCAATTTGGTATGCAGTGATGCCTACATTGTTAGTACGCAAAATAGAACTCTGATGGTAATTTACTGATACTTCATTTGAGTAAAAGGTAAATTCAACCCCACACCCTGCAATGAAGGCAGAGAGGGGGTGTTGAGGTATAACTCTAACCTTTCTTTAACCTCAGCTACTGAAGGGGGTGGGTGGTTAATGCCATGCTCCAGCCACTTCACCTCCGGAATAGCCCCGTGCCCATCGTATAGTAGGCTGCGTACCCAAATTCGGTCTGGACTAGTGCAGAAAATCACAACCCCACAAGGATTAGATCCTTGGACTGTCCAGCCTGCAGCAAGTCGCTATACCCACTCACTTCTCCCACTATAATTTTAATTATTTGATAATCTGTGACTGAATTGAAGTTATAAATCTAACTTTTTGTTGACTCTTACGTTGTGTTGTTGGTGTGCGTGCCTGTTTGTGTAACTTGTGTTGTATTCATTTTGTGCTATTTCTGTCACTGGCTACTGCACTGTTTAGCTAGCACATTAATAAATGAGAACTAAATTTTTGTTATTAATAATCATCAGAAATACACACAAATACTACTAATAAGGTTGGTCTAGAAGAAAACAGTGAGAAAACTAAATGTATGGGGTACATCTCATAAAGAGAATGCAGTACGAAATCAGAAACAAAGACAGGTAATAAATTCTCTGAATGTGTTGCATATGACAGTAACAAATCAAAACTGCATGCATGGATAAATTTAGAGCAGATCAAATCTGGGAAATGTCTCATATGATTCAGTCCAGAATTTGCTGCATTCCCATTTGTATCTCAAAATATAAATGTAACTTTGCATGTTGCCTTCAATGGGTGTGAAACTTGGTCACTCACAATCACAGAAGAAGATAGGCTGAGGATGTTCAAGAATAGAGTGCCGAGGGAGATATTTCAGTGTATGAGGGAGGAGGTAGCAGGAGAGTGAAGGAATGTGTGTAATGCAGAACATCATGATTTGCACTCTCCATTAAATATCACTATGAAAACAAGACTTGCAGGGAGTGGAGCACTTATGGAGGAAGAGAAGAACTACACATGGTGTTTTGGTGGGAAAACGTGAGGGAAATATCAAACTAGGCAGACCTAAGCATAGATACATGTTAAAGAACTGGGATATAAGAGAACAAACCAGATTCATCTGGCTCAGAAAAGAGACAGGTGGCTAGTTCTTTGAACAGAATAATGAACCTGCGGGTTCCATACAATGTGGGGAATTTCTTGAAAAGCTAAGGAACTAGCAGCCTCTCAACAAGGACTCTGCTCCAAGGAGTTATCTAGTTAGGAGAATGCCATTTGAGAATAAATAATTTGCAACTCACAAATTTAGGTTTAATAACACAATAATCTCAAGTTCCATTTCTACTACAGATGGTCTGTCAGTTCAACCACATTACAAGAAATAAACATTTGTAATTTCAGCTTTCTTCATGTAAAATTGGAAAGCAATTTTAAAATCTGCCAAAGGATGGTAGGTTTCACACCTCTTGGCTGCTAATAAATGATCACATAATTAAAGATTCCATAACATAAGGAAAAAAAAAAACTGGCACAGACAAGGTGACAGGATGAGACCTGAGATGATTCACATGAACAATCTGATATATCAACAACAGGAAAAATGGAGTTCAGGAAGATGTTTGAAATGGCAGCCAGATTAGCTGCTGTAATCTGTTATCTGCCGAATGAACAGGTATAATGCAGATAATAATGTTGTGAAGTATGGTGAGGGTGGATATGCTGGCATGAAGTGAGTAGTGTGAGAATGTTATATGGATGGATCATATCAGGCAGTGATGGGGAAATGAGATAGGAAGTATTCTGGTACAATATAAATGTGAAATTGTCTCAGTGAAGGCATACAGGGGGAGGAGAGGTACACCTCCTACCATACTTAACTTTCGCACTAGATGGAAGGAAGCAAGTGGTTAATATCACATCCCTACCACTTTATCCCAAGTGAAAGAGTTTCTGGTACCCACCCAATAGGAGGTAAGGCAAGCCACAGAGCTGGTCTGGACATTTTTGAGAAAAGAACAATTTCTTGGTAGTGTTTGGAACTGGACCAGGATCATCCAGCCTGTAGCACAGTCACAACACTGACTACAAGCAAGTGGGAGAAACCAAGCACTGTTGCTTTGAACATGCTGCTTGGTTTCCCACATTATTCCAGTCTTCACCTCATATCACACTTCTATAAGATTAATTTTAATATTATCCTCCAATTTACCTCTGTGTATTATTGCAAGTCTCTCTTTCCTTCAGTTTTCCCCACCAAAACCCTCAAAAGATCTCTCCTTTCTCTCTGTATACACGTCAGTTGCCCCACCCATCTCTTCTTCCTGGATTTTAATGCCCAAAGAATATTCTTTCCAGAGCACAAATCATGTAGCTTCACATTATGCAATTTTCTCCATTCTCCTTTCTTCCATTCATGTTGAAGCCCATTATACAAATTCTAAACAAGGAATTCGTAACACTTAGAACAAGCAAACAAACAAGCAAACATACAAGCCAACAAACAGCTTTCCTCTTAGCCAATTATACTGAACTGTTACATCAAGAACACACAGACACTGAACAAGACCACACGATTCAAGGGACAGTCACACAATTAGTGGCAACACTGCAGTCTATGCTGTGTCAGTCAGGCACTAAAAGAACCACCCAATCACATGATACAACATACCGTTGGTCTTAGTCCCCGCACCGGTTGGTTGGAACAAAAACAGAAAAATCACATTATTCATCTGGTTGGAACCAATTAACATGGTTACAATATTAGCAGTTAACTGTGCCTGGCACTGCAAGTGCAGCAGCAGGCACTACTGTAATTGTAAAGGGGTTCATCTGTCATAACAACACAAATACATTATTTTATCTCACAACTTGCATCGCTACTGCACTCAGACCGTTTAACATAAAAGCACGCATGGCACCACTCATCACTATTCCAACGAGCCGTAAGTTGAAGTCCATGCACTTTTTGATCAAATTATGGCAGTTAATGTCAGAGTTTTATTCCCTGTATCTAAAGAAGGTGCTGGAAACGTGTTCCTTCAGCTTGCAGACGTGTGTCATGTCTAATAACCATGCTGTTCACTGCTTGTCAGAGATTTATAGGTTCAGCAATTCGATGGGAAGTGACTAGCAACAGCCGTCAGGTAACATGTCCCTATATACAGCAATATTCTTGAGGAAATAAATAAAAATTTACATCTTTGTTTAGAATTTAATTAATAATCTTGACATCTTGTGAAAGTAACATCTTACACCAAAAATTAGTACATCTGCACTGTAAGTGCACATTGCCACCACAACAGATGCAGCGCATCTACATTCAGCATTAATAGTGTGATTATTCCACTAGCTCCATCAGTGAACTGCTATTTTCTCAAGTTTTTTACTTTTACTGCTCAAATTCAATTTAACTTCAAAGATATTAGCAAAACAAAAAATGACACTGTGACAAAACACTGACAAGTAAATACAAGCATTACAGGCAACACAAAAGTTGCAGAGGAAGCATAGGTGTAGCTCCACTTACTCTTTACCACCTTGGCATTAGATGGATGCCAAGTGGTCAGCTACATGACCCAGCCACTCTACCCCTGGAGGAGAAAACCCCCCAGCATCCCCATTGCTGATTTGGATGATTCACAGGAAAGAACTATGTTGTCCCCATCAGGAACTGAACCCTGGACAATCCAGCTTGCAGTCCAATTTCAATATTATGTGCACCATCATGGCTCCACTTGCAGTATGCTAATGGCATACTAATTACAGATGACAGTGCAATCACTGCACTTGTGCACTGATGTGCAATACAATTTCAGTACCATGACCATTTCAGTAGAACTTACTAGAACTGTCTTACACAGTATATTATATCAGGTTGCAGAGAGCGAGGGAGAAAGAGAGACAGTGTGCCTGCGTGTGCGCTGACAGTTGCTAAGATTATACACCACTGGTTGTAGGCGAGTGAGCGAGTGAGTGAGTGAGTGAGTAGAGAGCAATAGTGGAATGATACTGACAGGGGAAAGCCGGTACTGGGAGGAAAACCTTTTCTATTGACACCCTGTTCAGCACAAAAATCACACGGACTGGCCTACAACTGAAGCCAGCTCTCAACAGTGGTAGGCAAGCACCCAACTGCCTCAGTCATGGCACTGCTGTAGGATTTAGGGGGGAAAAAACATCTAATATGTGGACTCATGGTTTTGATATGTTCCATATTAATACGTTCTTCTCTCTCTGTTTGTGTGAGTCTATCTTGCATTAAGTGGCCTGTCATGTCATAATATTCAAATATACCACTGTACAACACCACTGTAATAAATTTATTCTGCTGGCGCAGAGCCTCTTAAGGTTGCAAGATGAATATATAAGTAAAGGATCTTTCATCTGGCATTCCACTATCCAGAATGCTCCAAAAATGTGGCTACATTCCAGAAGAAATAAATTCAGTTTCTGCTACCTATATCAGTGCAGCTCTCCCACCTTCACCATATGTTCCTAGTGACATCTCCTCAGTTGACACCTTGCAACTGATGGTCACTAACCAAACATACATATGTTTTGAAGGCAAAACAGTTTCTTTTTTGGTACATTTTAAACGGTTTTAGTCCATCATACACATTTGTACAAAAAATCCCTTATCCTGAAAACCACAAGCCCCAAGCACTCAAGATAAAATATATTTATAAATTCAAAGAAACAAAGATAATCAAACTGCAATACATGTCCCTGACTGCTACCACACTACAGAACACAAAACCCATTTTATTTAAATTTAACAGCAGCATAGATCATTTCATGAAAATAAACCCAACAGCAACTACACAAAACATGGATCTCCAACATTTTTTTGCAAACAGCCATGACAATAATTGTAGCTGGCTGAGAGCCACATAACGTAACTGGCAGGCCGCAGGTTGGAGACCCATAATAAATGATATATATATAAATCCATTACATTTTACCACCACAGTTCATATTCACTTGAAATTCTGCCAGTTCAACACCACACTACTGTCCTCAACTGATGACAACAGCTTTGACCTTGAGAGTGTGAGTAGTGTCCCTTATGTCAGCATTACCCTTATGAAGAAAACGTACATGTCCTGTCACAAACATCTCTATCACCTTCCAATGATTGCCATTTGTTATGCGTTCAGTTTATGACAAACCTACATTTACATCTACACACAGCCCTAACAATAAAGAACACAAAAGAAAATAATGGCGCGAGCACGCACGCGCGCGCGCACACACACACACACACATACACACACACACACACACACACAACTGCACTTCAGCCCAATGTATTTTTAATTGGATCCATTGATTACTGGTCATAAACACTTGTTCTGACTTCCCTGCACCATTACTGCAAAGGTCAAAACTGTTCTTGTTAATTCACTGAAGTACAAAATTCACATTATCTGTAATAAAGCCACTTCCACATTGTCAGCAAATTAATATAGCATTATATTTTGTGGCTTGCCAGCAAACCACTAGCCCATATTAAATAACGCAACTTACTGAGCAGTCAGCCTGAGAGGACTGCACACAGCCTGAGTCATCATTCCGGATACAGCATGCTGTCTCACGTTCCTTCTCCCTTCCCTTCTCTATCTCCTTCAAAATTTTTGTATCCTTCCGCATGCATGGCGCAAACTTGGCTCCAAGATGTATTAAGTCTGCCTGCATGTAACACACAATGCTTATTAATACATGAGATTCAAGGTTATTGCAGTGACTGTAACAACTGTCATGTTCTGGGAAATACCAACATGCAGTTCAGCAGAAATTCACCGATACATGATCCAAAGGAGGTTCTCAAAGCAGTGCTGCTGTGGAGGCAGGTCTTCTGGTGTGTGATGCTGTGTCACTGGGTGAGTAGTTCCCAACATTATGCAAGATCATAGTGCCTCACTGTTAAGGACCAAGTGGCCAAAGAAGAATGGCTATTGGCTACTCTTCCTTGACCAGTTGAGCCTTGAACACAAAAACACTACAGTGATCCCAAATGCTCAGAACCACATGCCTGACAACACTGTGTCACATCCCAGATTGAAGCCTTCAGAAGCACTGCTGTACAAGCCTGAGGTGTCACACAAAATTGTCTTTCACGTAAAATTTTTAGACACATTTATGGCCCACCTGCAGAAGAAACTTTACATGGCAAAACCGAATGGTTCATTAGTTATCACAATCAAACTCAGGGCTAAATAAGCATTACGTATCACCACCACCACCACCACCACTTCCACAGATGTACAATTACATTTACCATAACAAAACTACACTGTTTCTTGGTACATTATCCAATGTTTTTATGTGTCAGCAAAGTCTGAAAAGTGGAAAAGCAGCTGTCAGCTTTGTCATGTCTGTCCATCCCATCAGTCCATCTACATGCAACGTGAGTCCTGCTGCGCAGATTTTCATGACATTTTATACGAGGCACTTTTACTGAAATTTGTCAAGAAAATTCAAGTTTGCCTAAAATCAAACAAAACTAACAGCCACTTTTGATGAAGACCAGATTACAATTACAAGTACTTTGGTTACTAGTGTTACCATGGTTGCCATCGGCAGCAATCAGTAATAACAGGTAATCAACAATATCCTGCCATATTCTTCAAGCAACTGACATAAAGCATATTGAAAGAATATAAAAAACATGCTTTCATAACAGTTAATATTTATTGAACATTTCTATTCATATGATATTTGACACACAGATATATTATGAACATGTACACAAATTGTATTTGAAACATTGTTTTTAAATCAGCCATTATGCAATGTTTCAATGGGGTGAATATTTGAGTTACATACGACCATGTATGAGAGTGTTTCATATACAGTTTTTTTATACAAACAAACTGTATATGAAACACTATTTTTAAATCAGCAGTTATGAAACGTTTTGATGGAGTGAACATATGATTTCTGTATGACTGACAAATTGACCACAGTTTACATATACTCACAAATAATAAGTTCTGCAGCATAGAAACAGACCCCAATACTAGCAACAACATTCTATAATATATGTACAACTGTGAATATTATCGAAAAGTGAGTCCACAGTGCACTATACCTTATGACCACATGAGAAGTGTCCAAGATGCAAAGATACAAATGTGCCTCAGTGTTACATTATGCATACAGTTGGCATCATCTATGACATCAATCTGATACATTACAACTAAGAACAGAGCAAGAAAACTCTGTCTGATATTTCCAGATACCTGATAATACAAAGTTCCTTGCAGTACAGACATACAGCAAATTTTCGGTACATCTGATACATTACTTTGTTCAACACTCCCTTATATCTTCTAAATTATACAATGGTTTTGCTTCCCATAAAGCCAACCCCTCGTCCGTACCTCAGGGTATCGTAGATTCGTACTCTACTCTACCCTGGGTCACGTGGGAGGCGGAAACAGTTGTGGAGAGTATACTCTGATGAGGGTTGCTATGACATACGCTGACTAACGGGGCTCTGTCTACCCAAGCCAAGGTGGAAGGTATCGTGCCGAGGGCTGCGTGACACTGGGGTAGAGAAAGCAGTGTCATTAATGATCCCCTTGGGGAACCAGGCCACACCCCATTGTATGTAGGCCTTCCATTTGCATGGGGCTCCATGGATGGTGACCTTATGTCTTTCCCCATTCTGTAGGAGGGCTCCTTTTTGGGGACTCTTGTAGACATACATGAATAAACAGACCAGTGACTCTGGTGACGGGATATCTCTGTCCATGGGGACCCTGTTAGAGAACATGAAGGGGACTACTTTACAGGGGACTCTGGGGGAAAGATGAATTTTCAGGGGATGGGATGTAGAAGGTTCTGTGGACGGGTGTCTCCATAGGGGAACATGGGGAGGGGTCTATTTACAGGGAAGTGTGAGAGATAGTGGAAGGAAGGCTCCGGAAATGGAGCATCTCTCTTTACGGGAGCTCTGTTAGGGCAACCTGGAGGTGTAAAAGAAGACTCTGGAGATGGGCACCTCTTTCCATGGGGGCCTCACTGGGAAACCTGGGAAAGGGCTCATATGCTGGGGGCTTACGTGTGGAAGAAGGTTCTGGGACGGGTGTCTCTCCATATAGGTTCGGGGGCCTGGGGAGGGGGTCTGAGTACCAGGAACTTTGAGAGATGGATGAAGAGGGCTGTAGGAATGGAGCGTCTCTCCCTGAAGAGGCTCACTTCGGAGGGCCCCAAGGGAGGGCTTCTTTAATGGGTACCCTGGGTTATGAAAGGAAGCCTCTGGGGATGGGCATCTCTCTTCATGGGGACTCAGTTGGGCAACACAGAATGGGTTCGTCTATCAGGGGCCTTAAGAGATGGCTGAAAGTGGCTCTGGATGTAGGACGTTGCTCTCTATGGAAGCTCTGTAAAGGGAGCCTAGAGGGAGGACTCCCTTGCTGGGGACCCTGGAGGATAGGTAGAGAAGGCTCTGGAAATGGGCATCTCTTTCCATAGTGGCCCCGCTGGGGAACATGGAATGAGGCTCATCTACCAGGAACCTTGAGAGATGGATGAAGGAGGCTCTAGGAACAGAGCATTTCCCTCTGATGAGGCCCAGTGTGGAGGGTCTCTGGGGAGCGCTCCTTTACTGGGGACCCTGGAAGATATGTTAAGAAAGGCTCCAGATACAGGCATCTCTCTTCATAGGGGCCCCTTTATGTCCAAGGAGAACCTGGAATCAGGAGGGGGGCTCATATGCCAGGGACTTTGAATGATAAATGAAGGAGGGCTCTAGGAATGGGGCATCTCTCTCCAAGGGGTCTCCATGAGGTGGACCTGGAGGGCGGGCTCCTTTACTGAGGACCCCAAAAGATATATTAAAGAGATATATCAAGAGAGATGTAAAAAATGCCCTGTAAGTGGGTATCTCTCTCCATATGGGCCCCTTTGGGGAACCTGGAGGGGATTTGCTTGCCAGGATTTTTATAGAAAAAAAAAAAAAGGATAGTATTTCTGGGTTCCTTTCATGGACCCAGAGGACATTTAGATTTTAAGTCTGGGGGCCATCTGGAACTTTGATAAAAGGGACAGGGTTCTCCTGAGCTGATATCAGATTATGGAGCACAAAGGACCGGTCTATAAGGCCTTGGTGCATCAGGACCATAAAGGATCAAACCCAATGCAAATCTATCTATCTTCTGTCTATCTATACACTGGTTTTGGAAGTAAGTGGGGATGCAAGGACTGCTACATCACTCTACTGCCAGTTGTGACATGCCACTAAAGGCAACCAAAAGGGAACTGGCACCAAGCTTGTTCACAATGTACCTGCAGTGGGTTAAGCAGCACCAAAAACAATGTGACAGACTCCAGTTCTGAAGCGAATTTACTAACTGTTTCCTACACTAGCAATTATGAACACTTACAGCTCGTGGTCCAATCCAGAAATTTGCTGGCTCCTGATAATCCACCTGCTGCAGCGAAAGACTTGTGACCAGAACCTGCAAAAGTAGGCATGACAGTAGGCTGTGAAACATGTTTGGTGATAGAACTGTACACAGGTAATTGGTTTATGAGTTTCTTACCAATATGAACTGCAAGAATTAATAAAAGTTTTTCAATAAGGAAGCCAAATTTTTGGTCACATATGCTCCAACCTCATGCAAGCTGACCACAGTGCTCAATTCTTTTTCAAGGCCGTCACTGCTTCCCAAACGATACTAAATGCACCGATCCTGATCCCAATGACCCACAGTATTTACTTCTTTTACATGCAATAAATATTTGTGTTACATTCATATTCATAGCAGCGATGGTTGCTAATGTCTGTGCATTTTGTACATAACTTCAGTGAAGTAACTTCTGATGAAGAATATCATTTAAAAAATTTCAATACAATAACTGATCAGCAGTGTTATTTCTTCATACTCAGTGCCATTCTGTATTGTATTAAGGTCAATTCTGACAGCTTGGGGAAAAATGATTGACCTCTGTAACAACAAGGACAGTGAGAATATAAATGACTTTGCTGCTTGTCCCCATGACTTCTGTTTAATTTCCTGTATTGTATTTTATGTACCAGTTGCTACACTTGCTTACTTTTTTGTCTAGACAATATATTATGAGTACCAGATCAAACAACCGAATTTTATAGCTATAATAAGGACACGTACTGTGTATGTGCATGTTTCTTATGACCTTCATTTGTCAGTACATATTCATTCAACTGCTTGCAAATGTATCTGGCAATCACAACTGTGAGCTGAACCTGTTGAGGCCATGCTGTCATGGTTAGAGGATTTAAGTGGGGTCAAGGGGAGTCGGCCGAGCCGTTCTGGGGCTGCCGTGTTTCTGAAGGGCAACACAGGTGACCCTTGGAGGGGTTTCAGCTATTCTCCAGCGGTGACAGATCGGTATATAGCCTCTCTACAATCAAGAATGTCTGTGCATGGTGAAGAGCCATATTATCCTACAAGAGGTGACCCTGTTATGCAGAACACAGCAAATCTAAAGGAGTAATCCTTGAAAAAATAATCCCCAATCTTACGGTGTGAGTGCCGTGCCTATGGGATGAATGGCAGTGGGTGAGTCTGTCTCAAATGGTGCCTTATGGGATACCAGGCAACCTCCCAGAGGTAATTTAGCCTTACCAAGTATGGGGGCTCTGCTTTATGGACCTTATAGTACCCCCATCCTCGTGGGACCAAAATGGAGTGCACATCTACATATTTAGGGGATAAGGAGAGCTCCGCACCTGGGGACTCCAATCAAGGGTTCTTGCCCAGAGGCTCCGCAAATTGGGGCAGCTGGACAGAACCCAGTCGAGTAACGGGCAGGTGAAACTCCCCTGATTGGGGAGGAGCACTCGTCTCCCAGCAGTTCCTGTCTGGAGAACCTTGAGGGCCTAACAGAGAAGGTCGGCACTCTCGGCCTCCAAGTCCCTAAGAAGAATCACTGTGGTGCTGCCAAAAAGCAGGCGAGAAAGGCTAGGCTTGCAGAGGCTCCTACTGGGAACTCTGGCAGTGGCCAACCTCAGTTTGCTCGAGGCGGTCAGCCACAAATTTTGCAGAAGCCCGGGACATCCGGGTTTCAACATGGATTAGAACCTTGTACAGTGGAATTGAAATCCACGGAGAGTATGTGGCACCCACAGGGCCCAAGCAAGCGACAGTGGTCGGCCAGGGGCACTCCCTAGGGTGGGCAACTTGGTTATGCCAGGGGCACTTGGGAGGGCCTTCGGGTGGCAGTTGTATACGAGAATTATCCAGAGAGTCAAATCTCCAAAGAAAACTTCGTAGATTTCCAGAGGGCAATCATCCGGCTTGTGGATGAGCACCCTGGAGAGTGGTGCACCCCCAGGCAGGTTGACTCGTACTGGGTTAAAGGGGCGGCTATTGTGGTCTGCCACGATGAAATGACCAAGGACTGGCTGGCTGCCAGGGTACCTACCCTGGTGGCCTGGGAGGACTCCAGGCTCAAGATAGTGGGCCTGAATGCTCTTCCCACCTACAAGAGAGTGGTCGCCTGGTTTCCGGGCCCTGTGGAGGACACGAAGCAGTACTTGCTGCGGCTTCACAGACTGAACCAGGGATTGGATACTAAGCACAGGAGAGTTATGAGCGCAGGGAGGAGCCCAATGTGGTCTACCTTGTGCTCAGCATCAATGAAGCCTCTATCACCGTGTTGGAGAGGTTGGGTTGGAGGCCCTTCAGTGGAGTGGGGCAGGCTACTTTCTCCCTTCTGAGTGCCAAGCCAGAGGGGAAGGAGTAAGAAGAAGAGAAGAGGAGGAAGAGGAGGAGGAGGCCAAATAGGTTATTGTGAGTACCATTTCCTTCATTCAGGCTAACCTGCAGAATAGCATTGCTGCTTCCAGAATTCCTACCAGAACAGTAGGTGTTAAAGGAATAGATATGGCACTGGTACAAGAACCATGGTAGCATGAGGACTGTATCAGGGGCTTGAATATTCCTGGTTATACCCTGTACTCTGCAGGAGGAAAGGATAGACCTAGGGCCTTTATCCTTGCGAGGAACATGAATGCATGGGTACTGCTGGGATTCTCTTGTAGGGACCTTGTAGCAAATCTAGTTAAGTATATTGAGGATGGGGCAGAAAGGCAGTTAGTTGTTTGCTCTGCTTATCTGTCATACGATTCCAAGAATCTTCCACCGTCAAGGGAGCTGGAAGAACTCATACACTATTGTGAAATGGAGGATCTCTACTTAATTGTGGGGTGCGACGCCAATGCACATCATACTACATGGGGTAGCACCAACTGCAATGGTACAGGGGAGTCCCTGTTAAAATTTCTCAATTCCTCGAATTTGGAGATTTTTAATCGGGGCAAATGAGTCCACCTTTTGCAGTGTTGCCAGGCGAGAGGTGACTGATATTACCTTGGGGTCCTACGGACTTCTAAAAAGTATTACTGGATGGAAGGTTTGGAGCCCTCCCTGTTGGATCATAGACATATTCTGTTCACTCTATGGGGCTCTGTACCAGTACCCCTGATCAGAAACCCTAGGGGCACCAACTGGGGCTCCTTTCAAGAGGGCCTGAGGGATAAACTGGAGGGGGGACCCAAGATGAACATTAAAGATGAAGCTGGATTAGGGCTTGCTGTTCATTGGATTCAGCAGGCCCTTATTACCGCTTATGAGGATAACTGTCCTCTCAGACCTGTTAGGAGAGGTAGAAAATGTCTGAAGTGAACATCGGAATTAGAGTCCCTCAGAAGAGAAGTAAGATGGCTCTTTAACAAGTACCGGGCTGACAACAAATCATCTAGTTGGGAACTCTATACAGAGGCCCAACAGAGATACAGAAAGGAGGTACGAAAGGCTTCCAAAGAGACTTGGAGAACTTTCTGTAGCTCCATAAATGACTTAGCTAGGTTGGCTAGGGTGCATGGGCTCTATCTAGGGACCCTGAAATCAGGCCGGGATCTTTGGTGGCTCCTTCTGGACAGCGTACACAACCCAAAGGGAAACCTTAGATCTCATGCTTGCTACTCACTTTCCCAACTCAACTGTTATGGAGGGGGGCGATACCCACCACTGCCTGCTGTACCAAAAGTATGGACTGGCAGGTGGCTGCAAGGATTGTTACCTATCACAGGGTGAAGTGGGCAAATGATTCATTTGCCCTTATAAAAGTCCAGGTGATTTTTCATGCCTCCCTGGCAAAGGGGTATGTTCCAGCTATGTGGCACCAGGTTAAGGCAGTGTTTATACCTAAGCCTAGTAGGAGCTCCTACCGTGGACCTAGGGGCTTTAGACCTATCAGCCTCACATCGTTCTTACTGAAGACCATGGAGAGGCTGGTGGACAGATTTTTGAAGGATGAAATTTTGGTGCTCCAGCCACTTCATCCCAACCAACATGCATACCAGGTTGGGAAGTCTGTGGAAATGACCCTTCATCAACTTGTGGTATGGGCTGGGAAGGCTCTCGACCAGCAGGAGATATACTTAGGCGTCCTTCTAGATATAGAAGGGGTGTTTAATAACAACTCTTATGACTCCATGTGTGCAGCACTAGCTAGACATGGTGAAGAGCACACCACTGTACAATGGATTAGGACCACCCTGGAGGGTCGCCTGGTCACGACGACTTTCGGGAGATTTTCCAGGAGTGTTGTGGTGTCCAGGGGCTGCCCACAGGGAGGGGTCTTATCACCCCTCCTATGGTGCCTTGTTGTCAATAAATTGTTAGCAAGGCTCAATGAGGAAGGTGTTTATGCACAGGTATATGCAGATGACATTTATCTTCAAGCAGTGGGCCCTTCAAACTGTTGAAACGTGGTGTGGCGAGCTCGGTCTGTTGGTTAATCCCGACAAAACAGGGCTTGTTGCATTCACTAGAAAAAAGAAACTCCCAGGGTTCTTTGAACCTTGTTTATTTGGAAAGACGTTGCATCGCTCCATGTCGGTCAAGTATCTGGGAGTGATCCTGGATTCATAACTTACCTGGAAGGAACATGTGGATGTTAAGGTGAGGAAGGCTCAAAACTCGATGTGGGCCTGCAGGAGGGCCTGTGGTGTGATGTGGGGCCTGAAACCCAGGGTGGTTCATTGGCTCTACATCGCTATCATCAGTCCATCCATCACCTTTGCATCCTTGGTATGGTGGCCTGGCTGTCAGACAGCCAGTACCAAGAGGAAACTAAGCAGGGTCCAAATATTAGCCTGCTTAGGGATAACAGGAGCTATGCGCACTACTCTCACCAATGCTGTGGAAGCACTTATCTGCTTCCCCCCACTGAAGTTAGTGGTTCAGAGTGAGGCGACGTCAGCTGGGCATCGACTCTGGAGTCGGGGATGTGGGTCCTACTTACATCCCAATTGAGGACACAGTAGTATTTTGATGCAGTTTCAACAGTCGGATCCCATTTTTAACATGGGGGTTGATGTTATGAGGTCTGCATTCAATTTTGAACCCCAATATAGGGTTATCATGCTGACGAGGGAAGACTAGACCAGAGCAACTGGCACTCCACCTGCAGTCAAAAGGCTCGTCTGGTTTACAGATGGGTCCAAGACGAGGGAGGGGACTGGGACTGGAGTCTATGGGCAATCGGTAGGGCAAAGGCTCATCTATTCCCTAGGCCAGGTACAAAACAGTTTTTCAAGCACAGATATATATATTATTTTAGCCTGTGCCTATGAGATTCAATCTCAGAATAGATTGGAGAAATACGCGATCACTTGCTCCAACAGTCAAGCAGCTTTGAAAGCTCTTAAGACTATCAGAACAATGTCTCCTTTGGTCCATCAGTGCCAAAAGGCATTGAATGACATCTCTACCCAGCATGTGGTGAGCCTATACTGGATCCCCAGACATGCTGGTGTATGAGGCAATGAAATTGCAGAGGAGCTCGCAAAGAGTGGCTCTGCTCTGAGGTTTCTTGGACCCGAGCAGGCCCTGGAGTCTCTAGGCGAGACATACAAAAAAGGCTCGGTCGCTGGTTGGATAACCAGCAACGGGCAAAATGGTGAGGCCTTGGTGACACCCAGAGACAGGCTCAAGAACTAATCTCGGGACCTAGTCTGGGTACCAGGGATAAATTTCTGACCTTTAATAGGATTCAATCCAGAGCTGCAACTGGCCTTCTTACAGGTCTTAACACCCTGAGGAGACATCTTTACCTACTAGGACTGCTAGACAGTCCATTGTGTTGGAGGTATGGAGCGGGAGAGGAAACCTCGGCCCACATTCTTTGTGAGTGCAAGGCTTTGGCCTCACTCAGAAATGCATATCTGGGCTCCTTTTCTCTGGAGCCAGAGGATATTGAGAGTTTAAGCTTGGGGGCCATCTGGAACTACAGTAAAGTTACGGGGCTCCCATGATTCGATATGGGGCACAAAGGGCCCATCTATTAAGGCCTAGGTGCATTGGGGCTGAGAGGCCCCAAACCCAAATGCTAATCTATATATCTATCTATCTGGAGGGTTTAAGTGACAGTGCATTCTACATGCATGCCTCAGAAACAACACAGTGCTGCTGCAACACTCCAGGCAGTTTACCTGTCCAGATCGATGACTGAGGTCCCAACCAACTGGTCCCAGCCCATAGCATGCCAGTGATATGACGAGAATCAGCACCTGTACTGTTGTCACCCAATACGTGAAGAATGGCCGATGGTCCTCAATATTATCAAGCTGGTCTTTCACGAACTTCTTGTTGGTTACAGAATGTTTCACTGAACGTCTGGAAAATAGAGCATAAGGTACATGCAGATGTAACAGCCAGCATTTGTGCACAGTACTGTGCATAATTTAGGGTAATTTAACTTTAAAACTTCTCCATCCTGCGCAGCAGTTAGAATTTAAACTACAGCTGCACCGAGGGGTCAATGACCTTGAAGTATAAAAAGATGATAAATGCTCTACATGCATTTCTGTTCCAGCATCAGAACCATGACGACGAATATGAATAACAAGCTATCAGGAAGAACTATTACAAGAAGCTGCTGAAATAAATGGAAAAACATGTAAATTCACAGCAGATGAGCTAACCACCAAGCTCAATAAACTGGCAATTGTTAAAATAATCTGGAGGGTGACAGACATTAATACTACATGAACTCTCTCAGACGGCAGGGCACGAGCAGGTGAGGTTAGCGTGTGGCTGCTCTCCTTCTCAATATCACAACATCCAGTAGCTAAAACTTCAGAGAATGAGTAAGATTCACATCAACAGATTAAATTTACTTCCGTGACTGAAAACAGATCAAAATCAATCCAGGAATCCTACCACAATACCTTTATGCTGCTGTACAAGCTCTGGCTAACAAACAAACTGGTAAGATAACTGGGACCAGATGCAGCATGTTCTGCAGACATTCCACATTTGTGTGTGAGAAGGATGTAAAAATGTGATTCAGGAAGGAAACTGTTATGGCAGCACAGTTTTTACTGACAGCTAAATAACCACTGGCCATAGTAAAGAAGTTTCAGTCCAGTACAATGGCTGTGTAACAACTACAGAAATTATGCCTTTATTTAGCTGGACAATGGCCAAGTCTCAGGAATGCCTAATAAACAGCTGAAGTGTCAATGCATTTACAACTACATGATTCACTCCTCTAACTCATTACTAGTGCAGCAATCCGAACTCACAACACAGTGAGTGTCTGTATACATAACACTGTCATAGTGTGTCTTACAGAAGTTCATGACTTCATCACGGTCAGATCAGACACAGGTTCAGCGTGTCAGTCAAAAAATGTGCAGAAATAGTAAAGTCTTTATTTCACTGTAAAAATTTAACAGTTACTGAATTTCAGCATTCCTACATGAGTGGTGCAACAGAGAACCTGACAACTGACATACAGTCAGCTCCTGAAACATTGTATTATTAGGCATACCTCAGACACTGGAGAGAGTACAACTACTGTCACAAACCTTCCGAGAAACACCTCCAGCAACATTGCAGTTCTGAGACACTGTGCCATCAGTCACTCCAAATGTACCACAGCTGTTTGGACTACCAAAACAAACAGTCCTGCTCAACTCACCCAAAAAAGTGCCCCAAAACGCCCATGCCATACTGACGTCTATTTGAGTTGTCAAACACGCGGTCCAAGACTCTGCTCCAGATGCGTGAACAGCCAACTTCGGGTCCTGAATCGCTTGCCTCCAGCGGATGTCTACGCCAGTTTGATGGTCTTTCAAACAAAATAGAGTTGTCATGTTCAGTCTGACATAGTGAATTATATTACTGAATATTGTAATAGGAAATTGAGCATGTGCTTGAAAATGTAATATTCTGTGCAGTACACTGTACATTGTAAATTAAATAAGCATCATATGCCCATAATGAAGTTTTCAGTTTCATGGTAGATGAACACTGGTCCGGCTGGCTACTAAATTTAACAAGATCAGGAAACTGAAATGGCTAAACTATTACACGAGTCTGAAGAAGTAAAGCTCAGCGTCGGCTTGTGGGGGCGGGGATGAATTCGGGATGATCAAGTCTTTTGCTTTTTATGAAATATGTTGAAAGAGTAAGTATCCCTACATCACAAAAATTAAATGAGAAGTCATTAAAACATTACATGTAGCTCACAGCTTGCAATGAAATATCGTCAATTTTGAACATAACCCCCAAGCACAACAATGCATTTGTTCCATCTTGCTATGAGTTCAAAATTTCTGCTGTGGCACAAACCAGGATCTTGCATTCACAATCACTTACAACCAGCAACTTCCACTTCCTCATTACTGTGGAGTTGCTGACGTCCCAAGTGCTGCTTCACAAAAATCATAAATGCCCAACAGCATGAAGCTCACATCTCTCTCAACAAATTGCACCCAAACTGAACAACAGCTCTTAAGGTACACATACGAATTCTATTTGTCCCAAAGTACAGTAAGGTTGTCAGTGCACTGTTTTTTAAATGCAACTCACCATCATTCAGTAAGTTTTTGTGGTCACACTCTATACAGCACTGAAAACAAGTCAGAAGAAAAATGTGCATAATTGGGCAAAATTTTAATTTATATCCTAAGCAAAGTATGGCTTTGCACAGAACTTCACAGAACTAAAGGTGGTCAGCAGTATTACACAGAGTTGTTTCATAACGAATTGCTCCTATATGGGTGGTCAAAAAATTTGGGAATTATAAGTAGAAATTCATTTATGTCCTTTGATAAAGCTCGATTGCTAATGATGTTCATGCAGCTTGCTTGACAGCTGCTTGCATATTTAAATAGTCCCTGTAGCAAATTTCGACACATCTGCCAAACAGTTCAGTCGCTTATACTAGGTCACAGAAAGGCAGCTTGACAGAAGGACGGAGCTTTTGCACATAGAGTCCGTTGTCGGTGTGTTTGCACAGTCACAAAACGCATCTACCAGCTTCATCACATTTGTCTGTGTGTCCACACATATCAACTCGGCTACCGCACAATGGATTTGCGTAAAACTGGATACTGCCATCTGTCCAGAAACTCCAGGTTTCATTAAAATGGTACAAAAACACCAGGCACTTTACATGAAGGCCTAAGTACATGTTACTGTTGTCTGACATGTGAGTCAACAACAGTATACAACAATACTGGTAATGCACTGTTATGTTTCCATGGCAACAATTTAAACATTTCATGCTGTTCACAGGGACAAGTGTATCTCAACAATACAAATTAAACCCACTGTTGCATTTCCATGGCAACAAAGGCTCCATGAATGGCCACAATGTAATGCTAAACACATACTGACTAAAATATGTGCACTGCCTGAAGGTCAAGTAAAGTATTTCACTGTCCATGTCATGAAGCCTTATCGCAGAGCTGTTTTCATTCACGGAGAGTGCTTAATAACCAGCAATTCTGGAACATAACCTAAACTCCTTCCTACACTGACTCACCTCGTGTACTGTTCTCTGGCATGTGTGAACCCAGAATCAGTTGTCAACACTGCCACAGGTTCAACAACGTGATCCATATGATCTGCTGTCAGTGCTGATGTTTCCTCTGCAATCACTGGTGCAGGTGGTGCAGCTGTGGTATGTGGCCTTGTGAAGAACACCTGCAGTACACCATTATACCAACAGTATGACTTATAGTTAAATGAACAAAACAACACAATGCTCCTTACACAGAACAGAGTAAAGCAGTTGCTTCAAGCATGCAGGCATCCTAGCCAACAAATCTGCCGTAATTGGGAAACAATTAAAAAAATGGGTGTCCTGTCAAATAGGTACAAAGTGCTCCTATCATCATCTTAGATGAATACAACACAACTGACTACATAACAGCTGTCCCGTTCCAAATCATGAATATACGTATGGGGATTAGTAATATAAGTGTCAACTGTCTGTCGAAGGTTGACAAGGATTGCTGATACCAAAACAGAGCTCTTGTTACCTCCATAATGTGTGTAACATGTAGGAATGTGATGTCACCCTGTGCACACCATGAAGGCATGAAGGGGTAAAACTTTATCCTTAGCCTCAGCATTAAATTGCAGTGAGTGGTCAACCTCACACCCCAGCCACTTTAATCTGGATGAAGTGTCCCTGGCAGCCTGTGAATAGGAGGCTCGGTGGGTACCAGAGTCAGTCCGAGCAGTTTCAAGAACAGAAAAATCTCTTTCCTCTGCCATGATTGGAACCTGTGTTCATCTACTCTGCAATCTAATCACAACAGCAACACAAGCAACATGATACACAGTTTGTTTATGATCCTATCAGCACTTCAAACTCTGCACCATCAAATGGCAGGATCACTTATTGAATAAATTTGAAAAATCGAGTGGAGGGGTTGTGGTCCAACTGAGATACTACCTGGAAGCAGGAAGTATTTTGGCTGAATGTCATTACGTACCACATACAGTTTAGTGTAGGGGCCTTAGTGTATCTAACATGTATCAATTGTTACCTCCCACTGCTACTGCACCATGCATGTCAGTGGTCTGGGGAGTGAGCTAAGTAATACAATAAATTAGCCAACAGTATGTGACAACCAACAGTTGTCAGATAAAATAATGACCCTGCACAACCACATTTCCTTCAGAAATGGCACAGACCACTGCTGCAGGGTTTCACAAAGTGCAATATAATCACAGTCTCACACACATCACTTGGCCAGCTGAGCCATATTCTGAATCATCAGACCTAGCAAAGCAGTACCCACAGCATAGCAAAGGATCTACTGATTCACCATATCTCACAAACTGCAACCAAGACCAAACCTCATTAGTCCCTGACATTTGTTTCGGGTAAATTAAAACCTTTTGAATTTTGTTTATAGTTTCCTATCGAGCACCTTTTCTGTGGCAATTAAGAAATAAATACGTCTCTGAGAATTTGTTGCTTGCAGTCATTTCGAAAACCTAACTCCTATTCAAAAGGACAGATCTTCAGGCCAGCCACAAGACTCTGTGGAAGTCACCTGAACATCTGATTTCTGTTCGATCTTCATCGAGTTCTCAAACCAACTGAAACAGTTACTGCACTTCACAAACAACAAAGCTGTAGCTCTTATGAGGCTCAACATAATACAAAGTCACTAACAGCTTTTGCTGCATCAACTGACAAACCACAAACATCAGCCCCCAACCCTATTGTAACACAGGCCATTGCGCAAACTGTAGCATCAGGACTCAGCTCCCATCCCTGCTGTGGAAACATAAAGGTAAACTTGCACCTGTGCTTAACCCTTTAAAGCCCAGTGGTTACTACATGTACCACCAGATTTAACATCCAACAATTCTATGTTCTTCCCACACAGTGTATTTATGTGTTTTGTGTGGATCGCAGAACAAACAGCGATTATTTCCCTATACAACATTAACCGACTGGTTTTTGTAACCAAGACGGAGAGTGGTTACTGCACAGTATGAACCGTACCTTTAAATAACCATGATGTCTCACACTACAAACCCCCCCCCCCATTCTAGAGTCACACGCAAAAAATTGGACACTTCTTAAACACTTTCATTGTTTTAATGTTGAAAAATATATGAGAAACATCAATGTGGCACCTTCGTAACATTACGTTGCACACGCATCTTCTCCCGCGTAACAAATCCCAGACTACTCTGCGACTTTGTCTTACAAAACCTTATGTTATGCAGTGCTACTGATACTTTGCAGTACCTTCTCATTTTTGTTTTTAAGTGTGTCACTTAATAATGCTGTCAGTTGCTAATACCGTATAGCATCAGCGACAGATGAGAATGGAGCAATGGTGGAATGATACTGACAGAGTAAAAAAAAGAAGCACTGGGAGTGGAGCATTGTACAGAGTTGGTGGCGAATGAATGAATGAGTATGGAGCAATGGTGGAATGGTACTGACAAGGGACAATACAAGCACTTGGAGAGAAACCTGCTTGAGTGCTACTCCGTCCACCACAAATCTCACTTGGACTGATCTGGGATGGAACCCGGGTCTCCCCAGTGACAGGCCAGCGACTAACCACCTGAGTCATGGCAAGGTGTTTGGAACTGGACAAAACCAAAACACATTAAACCAGTCTCTTGTTCCACATTTGCCCCCTACATTTGAGCAACACAATTAAAAGATTTACCCCATTGCCATCTTGGTAGGCCTAATTACTGCAACATAACACTGTGTACCACATCGATGTCATATCCCTCACACATTTCATACACCAAGCTGATATGGTTATTCGGTAAGGCATCAAATTGCAAGCCAAATACTTGTTACAGCCTGCCACCATGTTTGTTCTTTCACGTCAAGTGAAAATCCCTGTACGTCACATCTCATTACAACCCATCATCACATAAACATAAAATAGCACTGCACAGCTTTAATGTAGTGGATAAGCTCACAACTAAGAAGTCTACATGGTAACCATGTTAGGATTACTGATGAGAAATCACGAAGTAACAAGGTGTGATCAGCTCTACTGACACAACACTGGTACAAGGCTTAATTCCGTAAACACCAATTATAACCTGACTTATAAACAAATATTCAGTCCATAACGCACAGTAAACACTCTCTGTCTCAGTTATAAAAACCAGTCAGTTAATGCTTTATAGGGAAATAATCACTGTTTGTTCTGAGATCCACATAAAACACATAAACACACTGTGTGGGCAGAACGTAGAAATGTTGAATGTTAAACCTGGCGGTACATACAGTGACCCATCCAGATCAGCCCCGATGCCCACCCTGCCTCCTATGCGATAGTACCGGGTCTTTCCCAGGGGTACAGCAGCCAGAGTGTGTTGTTGACCATCCACCTCCTTCTAGTGCCTCATTGCATATCTGCAGGATCATATATACCTCCAGGTGCCCTGTGTGGCTTCATCACATTGGTTGACCCTACACATAAACCACTGGGCTTAGAAGGGTTATGGCGAACAAAAGACAGTGACGCAATATTATCAAGCCTGAGTCACCTTTGGCCACCCCTCGCTTATACATACTATAAAGACACGAAGGCGTGGGCGTGGAAGCTAAGCTCCACGCATGCACAGTACAATGGATTGCACAGCTGCAACTTACCTCATCCTCCGTTACAGGAGAGGAGGGTCCAGGGCTAGGCGCCACAGTGGATGACGGGTAACTGCGCGAGAACTGGCGCGAAGTCGAGGCAGGCTTGGGGCGATGTCGGGTGAGCATCTAGAAAACAGAGCACAGCCAACTCAGTCCACTCCACGGTTACACACAGTGCCTCCAAGATCTATCACTAGGTCCTGAAACGTGCTTTGTTTACGTCAGTTCAGAAGTGAGGGCGGGCGCTGTGACGCAGAATGACGGACGGATGGACGGACGGACAGGCGGCTGTGGGCCCAAACTGCGGGGTTTGGGCGAAAGGTACACAACGCAGAGCGGCACTGTCACTGTCACGTGACTCTTCTGTATGAACAGAACGGATGCATGGCGGTAACGACATAGACAAGACGGTTCTGTAATGTGATGTGCACCAAAATGGAATCAGCTGGGCAACTGTCACAGTTCAATCCCCAACAGCAAATTTTATAAACGTACATTGGCTGGTTTCGAAATATGCAATCAAACTGACCACCCCCTCCCCAGCCATCAGAAGGGACACAGCGATCACAATGCGTCTCTGTTGGACGCAAACCGACTGTACCTCGGCTTCATCTCCGATAGTAAAGAACAAAGTTTTGGTTGCAAGCGGATTGCAAAGTCTGAAGTTGCCGCTCCCCACCCCGGTAACTTCCAGTCTTTGTCACTTCCAACTTCTCCCCAGGCTCACATTACGTGGGAAAACCATGTGACGAAGTTTCAAATTTTATTTACGATGTACGTATGTTGTTCCTTCTGATCAACTTAAAGATGTGATGGTCGGGGAATGTAGCACGTAGCATGTAGCATGGGAGGACACTGAATTGGTCTTACAGGAACAGGGTGGGCTGTTGTGAATGCGGTAACGAACCTTCGCATTCCATAAAATGCGGAGAATTACTTGAACAGCAGAGAACTGTCAGCTTTTTTAAGTATGGCTCGGCCGCAGGCAGAGAGTGGGTAAGTTAATTCGTTCGTTTACTTCGTAGGTCGGTCGTTCGGTCGGTCAGGTAGTTGTCCCTTTCAGTAATGCACCAAACTGAATTGGGCCCAAACAGCTCAGTCGTTATAGCGACTCGCTACGGGCTGGACGGTCCGCGGATCGAATCCCGATGCGGGCGAGATTTTCCACACCTGTCCAGACCGGAGCCCACCCAGCCTCCTATACAATGGGTACCGGGTCTTTCCCGGGGGTAAAGCGGCCGGGGCGTGGCGTTGACCACGCACTCCATCTAGCGCCGAGGTTAAAGAAAAAGTAGAGCTATACCTGTACTCCCCCTCTGGACCTTCGTGGCCTTTTCTTGGGTGAACTTTACCTTTACCATAGTGAATTATACTACACACAACACAACACAACACAAGAATCGGTAACAATTTTCTTGTTCTCCTCAATTAGCTTATAATGCAACATTTATTACAAACATACAAAGTTAAATCTGGCATTTAAGAAAGTAATAACAAGCCGTGTAACTTCTTATTTTAATTGCATTTCATAAAAAAAAGGCTGCTTTAATTTGTGTGTGACCAGAAAGGGGGGGGGGGGGGCTTCCGGCCCATTCAGTAAAAGTCCAAAAATCTCCCAAGGGAGATC
>Ga0123355_10002585_pt1 | contig 25649 bp, 13 predicted proteins | sample TergutEmb28metaG_3_FD_89872 | JGI IMG/M metagenome (GOLD analysis project Ga0123355, IMG submission 89872) | Embiratermes neotenicus P1 segment gut microbial communities from Petit-Saut dam, French Guiana - Emb289 P1 | ecosystem: Host-associated > Arthropoda: Insects > Digestive system > Gut ...
TCGTTCGGCGCCTTCGAGCCCCGCACCTTTGCTCTGCGAATCGCTCCTCCGGTCGACAAGATTCCACCGGTTCGCTCCGTTCCCGTGGCGCTACCCTACGACGTTGCCACCGCCACGAGCGAGGGCGCACGTTCCCAGGCGGGATTCGACGGCCAAGGCAATGCTCTCCCGCAAGAAATGCTGCCCGCCGAAATTGCCTTCAACGCAGTGCGGTTTCAACTCGCCACGGCCAAAACCGGGGAGGCAAACGCCCTCACTCCCAAAGGGCAGACGGTGGATCTACCGGCAGGGAACTACAACCGCGTTTATATCCTGGCCGCCTCTGCCGACGGTGATCAGAAGGCCACGTTCGAGGTCGCCAACAAGAAAGTCGACGTCGACATTCAAAACTGGGGCGGATTTATCGGCCAATGGGACGACCGCCTCTGGAGTTCGAAAGAGGCCTCCCACGGCAGGTATGGCGACATGATCGGACTCAAGCCCGGCTACATCAAGCGCGCCGACCTGGCGTGGTACTCGGATCATCACCACAATGGGGCCGGTGAGAACATCGCTTACTCGTATTCCTATCTGTTCGGCTATGGGTTCGACTTGCCCGCGGGCGCAAGGAAAATCAAACTTCCGGCCAACGACAAGGTCCGCATCCTCGCGATCTCGCTTGCCGAAGAAAATCCCGCCATAAAACCCGCCGAACCGCTCTACGACGTGCTGCCTTCCTCGAAGGCAGGCTCAAGCGATTTCACACTTTCGGCATCAACCGATAACCTGTCCCTCCCGCAAGGCAAGAGCTCCACCGCGAGAATCATCGTGATGCCACGTGGAAGTTTCGATGGCAGCGTCACCTTAGCTGCCTCCGGAGTACCGAGGGGCGTCACCGCGTCATTCAATCCGGCCAGCTCGGCTGGACCGAGTACCTTAACGTTGACAGCCGAGCGCACCGCAACTCCCACCACTGCGAATGTCACCGTCACCGGTAAATCGGGCAACACATCGCACAGCACAACGCTGGCCCTCACGATCACTCCGGTCCTGACGGGAACGGTGCCCGTCGATTTGTCCACTATCTACAACCTCACCGGAATCTACAACGACGACTCCAGGTTTTCTCCGGAGTCGAGCCTCGACGGCGATGGCTTCGCATTCTCCGAACAGTTGTTAGGTCGTGAGCAGGTGGGGGATGGTGTCGTCTTCCGACTCGGCCCGCCCAACGCCCCCGACGTAGTTACGGGCAAGACCGTCGCCCTTCCCGCAGCGAAATTCTCGAGCCTCAAAGTACTTGCCGTCGGAGTCAACGGCGATCAGGAAAGGCAGACCTTCACCGTGAGTTACAGTGATGGCACCTCGGCGTCGTTCACGCAGGACCTCAGCGACTGGGCCGGACCTCGCAATTTCGCCGGCGAGTCCGTCGCAATGGGCATGCCGTATCGCCTGTCCGCTGACGGCTCCAAGGATTCGCGCACCTTCTACGGCTACGCTTATACGTTCCATCTCGACAGCAACAAGGTCGTGCGAAGTGTCAGCCTCCCCAGCAACCCGGACGTACTGGTGTTTTCTGTAACTCTGGTGCCGGCGAAGGACTAGGCGCGCGAAATAGTTGCCGACGAGATAGTTGTATTGCTAAGCAGGGAACTCTGAGACCTGGACAGACGAGCCAACTTTAGTTTTGCCGTTCGGTCTTGACCCGGCTCCGGGATGAATTCTCTCCCAATGCCGGAGGTGTGGCTTCCCTGGCATTTCTAACAGCGAGTAAGCGCGAGCCGAACCGACCACGGCATATGGCTTCTCCCCGCAGTCTGCCTGGGTAGCCGCCAGGACCCGCCGACCCATGGAAAAGGACACTGGTCTATACCACGATTTCGGCCCGACACTGATGAATCTGCGAGTTCACAACGCTATGATCCTCGGGTATCAGTGTTCAGCGTGGTTCAGCCCATGTCACGAAGGGTTCCGCGGGTAAAACTCGTACAGCAGTGTGTTTGGGCTGGAACCCTTGTCGTGGCGTTGGCGGCTACCGGAAACCTCGAAGCGCAGCAATCGCGATTGTCACGGCAAGCACGAGTTCGTCCGCGGCCGTCTAAAACCGCATCTGCGTGCTGCCCGCCGGAAAATTCGTCGTTCGAAAGACACGACCATCCAACGTTAGTGGGGGTGCCGCCCGGCTCTTCCTCAGCATCCCGGCTGTGGTTCGGCCTGACTGACTCGGGCACGAAGTTCAAGCTCGAGCGATTGATGGTGATCCTTCGAGACAAAAGACACGAAGGATGGGTGCGGACCGCTTACCCGGATCCATGGACTGGACGACCGCTTATCGGTGGAGGATTCAGCCTGGATCTGAACGAGACGGAGCATGGACAGCGCAATCCCCTCAATCCCGCTACATTCATCGAACCTTCCAGCTCTCAATTGTGGCAGGCAGCGGGACTAGACGTGGCGCGCCTCGATGCCATCCTCAATCAGTTCCATCAACGCCAGATGACGTGGGGAGACCCGATATTTCGGCAGAAACTCAGGGCCCATGAATTGCCGCCTGACATCAGCGACGAGGAAGCCACGCGGCTGTTGCGTATTTCTGCCCTGCAAGCGATACACAACGCGAAAGCGTACTCGGTCGACTTCGATCGCATGAACGCCTCGCAGCAGATGGCACTCAGCCAACTCGTCTTTCAAATGGGGGTGAACCTCGAGGAGTTCGTCGGATTCCTGAGCGCCATTAACGGCTACACCAGTGACGGCAATGCCGGGCAAGCTGGAGCGGTGCTTGCCAAGGTCAATTGGAAAGCCGTCGAAGGCACACTTGTCCACAGCGACTGGGCGAGGCGTTATACCGATCGGGCGGTTTCGGTGATCGCGATGTTTGACCCGAATTATGCCCGTGGACCCAGGCTGGCCGAGCGCCGCGTGCGAGTCTGGATCCATCCTCCATCCCATCATCGGAGAAAACACGCCGGGCACTCGTCGCGGCGGGCCGCGCCGAGACGGCGAACGAAACGGAGTCGGGTTTCAATTCCTAGTGAACAGCCACACTCGCGATCGTAGAGTCCGGATCGGGCGGGCTCTTATCGATTCCGTTCAAGACCGCATGGCGGAAGAAACGGGGATGCCCGCGCCTTTGCCAATATCCGGAAAGATTAGGACGCGAGCCTCGCGCGGTAGTTCAGTCCGAGACTTTCGTACACGGCATGAACGAGATGGGAGCAGTTCAGTCCGTGAAACTGCCGCTGAAACCTGTGTGGGTCCAGCCTTTTGGCCAACGTGCTTCGAACGATGCCCTGGAGCGAAGGGAGTGGTTGTTGGCAGCGGCGGCTAGCTGGCAAACCACTGTACAGACTAGAATAAGAGTAGCTTTAATTTTTCCGCATTGCCGCGAACACCTACCGTTCACCGGGCGGGAGTGTCGTTGCCAATGCGCCAACGCGAATCAAGAAGTGCCCCGGCAACAGGCGCGGGAGATACCAATCTTGGCTGCGACTTTTGCCAGTTCACCCTGTATCACCGAGCGCGATACTCATCCAAAGAGAGGACGACCGAGTCTTTCGAGATCGGACTAGGGGGCAAGCAACAGAACCGTCCTACAGAATTCGCTAGCAGGAGCGTGGCTTCGAAAGCAATCAGGAGATGCGACCTTTCGGTTCGAGTCTACGGCAGGAACGGGAACGGCGAGGAATCAGTCTGCAAGACATCTCTTCGTCGACAAAAATCCGCGTGGCCTACCTGCAGGCCATCGAGCAAGACCATCTTGATGAGCTTCCGAGCGGTCTCATCGGTCGTGGATTTGTTCGGGCCTACGCCCGTGCCATTGGCGTCGACGAAGAAGAGACGGTCGCCGCGTACCAGGCAAATCGTGCAGAGAGCGACATCCAACTTCCCCCGCCGGCGGCGCCCAAATACGCACTCAAGCGATCCAGCAACCTGGCAACGCGTCTTCCGGCATGGGCCTTCGTGGCCGGATTTCTCGCCATTGGTGTCGGGTTCGTTCTTTTGGGAGAGTTGCGCAACCACTATCGGCCATTTCGTGAACCCTCGGCCGCGCAGGCAGTTGCTGACGGCGCTTCAGCCGCGACTTCCCAAACCGAGGTAGCAAAAGAGGCGTCCTCCGCCCCGCCGCTCGCGAACCAGGGAATTCCTTCCACCAACATCAGTCCTGAGGGAGAGCAGAAGCAAGGGGAATCGACCCTTCCCGCATCCATCGTCGCGTCGGAAGCCGGTGCCCTCACCCTGGTCATCAATGTCCGGCAAGACGCCTGGGTCTCGGTTATGGCGGATGGACAGCACGTCATGTCTGACACTCTGGTGGCGCCAACCGAGAAAGTCGTGAAGGCGCGCAGCCAGATTGTCATAAGGGCGGGGAACATTGGTGCGGTCGATTTCTCGTTTAACGGTGCAACCCTCCCGACGCAAGGCGCATACGGCGAAGCAAAAACGCTGCGTTTCGATGCCCGTGGTCTGATGGCGCCAATTCCCAAGCCCGTTTCCCCGAACCCTCCCACCATCCCGGCTATCCAGGAAATCGATCAAGTCGATGACTGAACCGGGACTTTTCGCGAAACTGCGCTTGTCGTAGCGAATATCGAGCTGCGGTCTTTGAGACATTCCATGGATGCCTGTGTTATCTCATTTGGCATCCGGCCATCTTGGTGTCATCATGGGAGACTAACAACGGTGCAGTAGGGAGATTTGTAGAAAGGGCTGGCCGAGTCGCCAGCTCCATCGCAATGGATGCTTCTCCCCCAGGAGCGTCCTTTCGATCGAACTTCGAACACGCGCGAGCGGGTTTTCCCAGGAACAGCTCACAGTCCCGCAACGCCGCCGGGGTGCAGGATGACAACCGATCGAGAATCAGTAACACGTCTTCTCCGGGAGTGGAACTCGGGTAGCAAGAGCGCTCTCGATGAGCTGATGCCGGTGGTATACGACCAGCTTCATCGGCTCGCGGCGAAATGCATGGCTGGCGAGCGCGCCGATCATACGCTGCGCGCGACGGCCTTGGTAAACGAAGCGTATCTCCGGCTGGTCAATGCCGAGGTCGAATGGCAAGATCGAGTTCATTTTTTCGCACTCGCAGCGCGCATGCTTCGCCGCATTCTGGTCGATCACGCGAAGGCAAACCATCGCGGCAAGCGCGGCGGTGGTGCGGAAAAGATCGAGCTCGATGAAGCGGTAATGATCGGGCCACTGGTAGGAACCGGAATCATTGAGCTTGATCTGGCTCTGGAGCGGCTGGCCGAGCAAGATCCGCGGAAAAGCGAAATCATCGAATTGCTTTGTTTTGGAGGTCTGACCTACGACGAGACGGCAGAGGCGTTGAAGATTTCTCCCGCAACCGTACACCGCGAACTCAAGATGGCGAAGGCATTCCTGCATCGCGAATTGATCGAGCGTTCCTCGTAAGGATTTATGACGGCTCCATCAGATCGCTGGCAGCGTTTGGAAAGCCTGTTTCACGAAGCTGCCGGTTTGGAGCCCGCAGCTCGTGAGGCTTTCCTTGAGGAACGCTGCGCCGGAGACGTCACCCTGAAGGAAGAAGTCGAATCTCTGCTGGCATCGGCCGACCAGCCCATGGATTTCATCGACCGACGCATTCAGGACGCGGCCCAAGATGTCGTAGAAAACCGCCGCCCTCTGGTCCTGCGCCCGGGAATGAAATTCTCCCGCTATGAAGTGATTCGATCTGCGGGTGCGGGCGGAATGGGCCAAGTCTATGTCTCGCGCGACACCCAACTGCGGAGAAACGTCGCGTTGAAACTCCTGGCACCGCACCTGACCCGCGACCAGCGGGTGGTTCGCCGTTTCGCGCAAGAGGCGAACGCTGCCTCGGCTCTGAATCACCCCAATATCCTGACGCTTTACGACTTTGGAGAGGTGGAAGGAGTGTATTACATCGCCTCCGAGTACGTTGAGGGAGAGACGCTTCGACAGCGAATCCACAAGCAGAAGCTGGGGGTGGAAGAAGTAGCAGGCATCAGCACCCAGATCGCGAGCGCTTTGGTCGCGGCGCATGAGCGCGGGATTGTACATCGCGACATCAAGCCGGCAAACCTCATGGTGCGCAACGACGGGATTGTGAAGTTGCTTGATTTCGGCATCGCAAAGTTGTCTGACGAAGCGGGTTCGCGACGGGGAGCTGATACCGTCCTGTCGGTTAGCGATGTGGGCGCCGTGATGGGAACGGTTCGTTATATGTCTCCCGAGCAGGCGCGTGGGCAAGTGGTCGATGGTCGCAGCGACCTATTCAGCCTGGGAGTTGTGATGTACGAAATGCTGACCGGGCAGGCTCCGTTTCAGGGCGAGACCACAAGCGACGTGATTGCGGAAATTCTAAAGGGTGAACCGGTGGCCCTTTCGACGGCGGTGCCGGGGCTGCCGCCACAATTCGAGGCCATCGTGCAGCGCGCCCTCCGCAAGAACCGGGTCGAACGCTACCAGTCGGCGGCCGAGATCCTCGACGACCTCGAGGAATTCCGGAAAGAAACGGAGTTTCAGCAGAAGCTAAAGCAATCCGGCGTTCCAGCGGTCGAGGAAGGCCCGCTCATTTCTGCCGGCGAAACCACGCGCCAGCGCGGGTCGGTTCTGGCCGCGGTCGACCGAGGGCGGAGGAAATGGCTCAACCTGATCGTGGCTCTGGTACTGCTTGCACTTTTGGCAGTCGCGGTGACGCTTCGCAACCGGGGGCAGGGGCATGCCGGCGAGAACCCCCCGCGAGAGTTGGCCGTTCTGCCTTTTCAGAACCTCCGGCCCGATCCCCAGACCGATTTCCTCGGGTTTTCTCTGGCTGACGCGATTATCACCAAACTCGGTTATGTGAATGCCCTCACAGTTCGGCCGTCCTGGGCCGTGCAGAAATACCGCAATCAAGCGGTAGACCCCCAGAAGGCCGCTGCTGATCTCCAGGTCGGCACTCTGCTGACTGGCGGATACGTGCGCGATGGTGACCAGTTGCGGATCACCACTCAGTTGATCGACGTGAAGGCGAACAGGATCCTGTGGCGGGACACCATCGATCTCAAGTATGACCAGTTGCTGACCCTGCAGGATACTGTCTCCCGACAAATCATCAGCGGGCTGGAGCTGAGTTTGACGCCCGCGGAAAAAGAGAAACTGCGGCCGGAGACGGCTGTCAACGCCCAAGCCTACGAGTACTATCTTCGCGGTGTCGACCGCTATGCGTCCGGGGATTCTCCGGGAGCCATCCGCATGCTCGAGAAAGCGGTTGCGACCGATCCAACTTACGCTCCGATCTGGGCACACTTGGGGCGCGCCTACACCACGAATGCCTCGCTTGAATTCGGTGGGAGGGATCAGTACGCCAAAGCACAAGCGGCTTACGAGAAGGCGATCGCCTTGAATCCCAACTTGACCGACGCGCGCATTTTCATGGCTAACCTGCTGACCGATACCGGCCGCGCTGAGCAGGCGGTTCCTCTGGTGCGAAGCCTCCTCGCGGAGAATCCGGGGAACGCGGAAGCACATTGGGAGTTGGGGTATGCCTATCGCTTCTGCGGAATGCTCGAAGAAGCGGTCGCGGAAAGCGAGCGAGCCCGGCAGAAGAACCCGTCGGTCAAGCTCAACACCGCGGCCATGAATGCGTATCTCTACTTGGGGCAGTACGAGAAATTCTTACAGAGTCTGCCTTCGAACGACTCGGTATTTGTGGTTTTCTATCGCGGATTTGCCCAGTACCACCTGAAGCACTGGAGTGAGGCGGCTCGCGAATTCGACCGCGCCTACGAATTGGACTCGACCGTGCTTCCGGCAAACGTTGGCAAAGCCCTGAGTTACGACATTCACGGACAGCGACAAAAAGGCCTCGATCTTTTGCACCTAACGGAGAAGCGAATCCTGGACAGTGGAGTAGCTGACGCTGAGAGTTTATATAAGGTAGCCGAGGCCTATGCGCTCCTCGGCGATAAGGCTTCGGCAATGCTGATGTTTCACAGGGCGATTGAAGGAGGATTCTTCCCTTATCCGTATTTCGAGCGCGATCCGCTGCTCGACAACATTCGTAAGGAACCAGAGTTCGAAGTACTTATGCGGGAAGCCCAGGAACGGCACGAGCAGTTCAAAGCGAAAATCTTCTAGCCCCGATCGAGGAAATCGAGTCGGTCCCCTGCCATTCCCGGCGATTCAACCATTCCTGGTGCGAAATTTGGCTTGCAGTGAGTCCGCTTTGGAGTGCCCCTGTCGCGGCCGTCAACTGGAACGCCGAACACTGAAACCGGGTTTTGGGTAATCACAGCCACATCTTCCAAATCTCATAGGATCGTGCTAGCGATCTTATAGAATTTGGTATCCGTTACTCGGTGTCTTCTAACAAACGCATTCATAACAAAGCCGTTGCTGGAATCAATGTTTGGATCGTAAGTTGCACACAGGAGCGTCAATCGAGTCTGTTTATTCGTTTCCCTCGTGGCGACGACCTGTAGTCTCCATGTCCTGTAGTCTCCATTCGCGGTGGACCTTATACCCGTTCAGGGTTGCTCTCACAGTGATTTCGTCGTTCCACGGTGTTACCGGCCGGTTCGTGAAAGTAGGGTGCCCAAAAACTCACGATTCTGAAAGGTAGGTGGACAATGCTTTACCGCAATGCTCCCGCTTCGTTTGCGCTTGTGCTGCTAGCTTTACTGATCACCCTCTTCAGCCCCTTGGCTCTGATGTCGCAAGCCACTCTCAGCACGGGGAGCATCGTCGGCACAGTAACCGACCCCACTGGTGCGGTTGTCAGCAACGCCAAAGTCGTCATCGCGAATGTCGCAACCGGACAGAAGACAGAGCTAACTACCACCTCCGGCGGAACATTCAGTTCCGGTCCACTGTCCCCAGGTACCTATAGGGTGGAGATTTCGGGAAAGGGCTTTAACACGGTCAGCCAGCAGATCGTGGTCCAGGTCGGCAACATCTTGACCGTAAACGCGACCTTGGTCGTCGGACAAGAAAGTACTGTCGTCGAAGTCCAGGGCTCAGTCGTGCAAGTGAATACCGAACAGGCGATAGTGCAGGGTGTTCTTAACTCTGCGCAAATAGAGAATCTCCCTGTGAACGGCCGCAACTTCCTCGACCTGGCCCAGCTTGAGCCCGGCGTTCAGATTCAAGATGGCCAGAACTTCGATCCCACGAAAGCGGGCTATTCGTCGATCTCTTTCGGCGGACGCTTCGGGCGCACGGCACGTATCAACGTGGACGGCGTCGACATGAGTGACGAGACTGTGGGAACAACCACAGCCAATGTTCCCGCCAGCGCCATCGAGGAGTTCCAACTCAGCCAGTCGTCATTGGACCTGTCGCAGGACCTGACTTCTTCGGGGGCTGTGAATGTGACCACCCGATCGGGCACCAACGCACTCCATGGGGAAGCGTTCGGTTTCTTCCGGGATCACTCAATGGCGGCGGCTTCCGTTGGAGGGAAGGACTTGTATTCCCAGCGCCATCAATACGGAGCGCGCCTGGGCGGTCCGGTAATCAAGAACAAGTTGTTCTTCTTCGGCGATGGCGAGCGTACGAAACAAGCATCGCTTGCCCCTGTCAATTTGAGCGGAACGCCTTTTGCCACCCTTGGTGCAGGTTTCAACCAACCATTCGTTGAAAACAACCTGATTGGCAAACTGGACTATAACCTCGGCAATGGCGCTAAAGCGTTCTATCGATTCTCGTACTTCAAGAACTCTCTTTTCGCCACCTTCGGTCTGGGGTTTTCGGTCTACGACACTAAGAACATCACACGCCAGCACGTGGGCGGACTCGACTTCGCTAAGGGCAACTACAGTCACAGTTTTCGCGTTTCCTATCTGAAATTTCAAAACCAGATTGTGGACGCGACTCTCGGCAACACATCGCTTCCTTTTTGCTGCACCGGTCTAGAAATCAGTGGCGGATCGTTCAATGCCGGTCCAAATCTACTGGCCCCACAAAGTACACCTCAATCCAACCGCGAAGTGAAATACGACGGCAGCCGGATTTATCGCTCCCATACGATCCGCTACGGCATCTCGTACAACCGTATTCAGGGTGGGGGATTCGCGAATTTCTATGGGACTGCACCACGAGTTTCTTTCAGTACCTCAGCAACCAACTGTGGGCCCCCTCCTTCAAACGAGTCGTGTGCTGCTTTTGCGGACGTCGGACCGTACCCTGGAGGCCGTACCAATCCGTTGAATTGGGTTATGAACCGACTCCGCGTAGGCAATGGGCAAGGATTTAGCACGCTGGAGCCCGCACTTGGTTTTCCCGCCGGTGGCCTTGGCCCCGATAACCGCATCGGCCTCTACATTGGAGATGCGTGGAAAGTCAGACCCAACTTAACAGTGAATGTTGGATTGCGCTACGATCGCGATACCGGGCGTACGGATAGCGATCTTCCGGCAGACGCCAGCATCAATGCTGCCTTTCCGGGCTATGGCAATCCAGTAAGTCAGCCAAACCGGAATGTCGCGCCCCAAATCGGATTTGCGTGGGATCCGAAGAAGAATGGAATGACCGTTATTCGGGGTGGCATTGGTCTCTTCTATGAGAACGTGATCTGGAACAATGTTCTGTTTGATCGCCCAGCACGGCTCACAAACGGTGCCTTCAATGCAGTGAGCAATGCATGTTTGAACGGAAACCCCCAACCTGTTCCTGTCAGCGGGGGGACGATCACGCCGGCTGCGGGAATTTGTGGCAACGACGTGCGGATCGGCGACGTGATTCCCCAGATTCAGTCCTTCTGGCAACAGGTTCTGGCGGGCAATACATTCAATATTCACACTCCCAATCCAAACTATGCAGGCACGCTGTTGGGCCTTGGGCTGGGTCAACCCGCATTCCTGTTTGCTCCCAACTACAAGACGCCGGTTTCGGTGCAGATGAACATTGGCATCCAGCGCGAAATCCGCCACGGCATGGTGTTTAGCGCCGATTATCTGCGCAACGTCGAGACTCGCACCCTGCTAGCGGTGGATGTTAATAAGGTAGGTGATGTCTCAACCTTCAATCTGGCTGCAGCACAGGCCGCTATTGCTGCTACCAACGCGCAGTTCACGGGTCCCGGAGGAACATGCGCGACCGTCGATTGCGCGATTACCGCCGGAGCCGTCATCGACAACTACGTTGGCAACGGTCTCGGAATACCAAACGATGTGAACGGAGTCGGTTGCGCACAGCCGACGTCGGCGGGCGGGCTTGGGAGGCCCTGCGCGTTCGGAGGCGTCAACTCCATGCAGAATACGGCTTTCTTCCTGAAGCCGATTGGCAGGTCCGTCTACAACGCATTGCAGATGAAACTCGTGCAAAACGTTACTAACCCGGTTCCGGGTTTAAAGGCGTTGAATTTCCAGGCGTCCTATAGCCTCTCAAGATTCAGCAACACGGGCGGCGCGCAATTGACAGGCACGCCGGGCGACAGTGACCAGGACTTCGTTCTCCAGGCAGCGGACTACAACAAGCCTGGGAGGTATTTTGGCCCGGCTTTGCTGGATCGCACCCATCAGATTTCGTTTGGTGGTTATGCAGATGTCCCCCGCGGCTTCCGGCTGGCATTGATCGCGCACTTCTATAGCCCGTTATCGAGCGCGATCGTGGCGCCGAACTTCGGAGGCGTCGGCGAAATCTTTCGCACCGATTTTACTGGCGACGGAACGGTTGGAGATCCCTTGCCCGGGACGCATCTGGGGCAATTTGATCGTGGCACCGATGCCTCCGGACTGGTTGGATTGATTGACAACTACAACAGTTCCGTGGCCGGCCAGCCCACTCCCGCTGGGCAGGCTCTGATTAAGAACGGCTTGATGACAACTTCGCAACTGGCATCGCTGAACGCTGCAGCACCTCACATTTGCTTGCCTCCCCCGGCGGTGGACCCGGATCCCACTTGCAGCGCTCCGGTCTCCCCAGGAAACCAGGTGAACTTCACGTGGCTGCGGGCTCTGGATCTGAAGCTGGCGTGGCGTCATACTTTCCATGACAGGTACACGGTTGAACCCAGCGTAGGCTTCTACAACCTGCCGAACTTCAGCAACTTCAACCTCCCGCCCAATACCATGAACGGCATCCTGTTCGGTAATGGCAACGGCTCAATTAATGGCACGACAAGACTGGATAGCGAGTCGTTCCGCGTCGGCAATGGTACGGGCGTCTACGGTCTTGGCGCGCAGCGGCAGATCGAATTCGGTCTGCGGTTCGTGTTCTGATCCCACTTTTTTCAACCGGGCCATCAGCTATCAAACGCTGATGGCCTTTTCGTGTTGGGGCTGTGCTGTATTCCAGCATGGCCCAGACTTTTCCTTGCAACCTGCCTGCTTACCTCCGAGTCGGCCTGACCGAGCACCTCATGCGGTACCAATCAGTTGTCGGTCGACTAGTAACTCTTGTGATAGCAAGGCCCTAGGATTCAAACCAACCGTGACCGCCGAAAACGCTCGCGTTTTCCCCGACTCCAAGAGTAGGTCGGGCCGATCCCCGATACCGAAAAGCGTCGAAGCCGGCATTCTTAAGCACCCGGTAATGAGGAAGTCTCCCAAGACACCGGTGGTGCAGCCGAAAGCTTGTCCTGGATTTGAGGGTCGGTCGCTTGTTTATTCCGGTCCTGTGACGTAAAGCCGGCCTGACACAGCGGGGAGGAATTATGGCGCTCATCTTCGACTTCGCTGACCACAACGAGATTTATCCCGTCCGAAATTCGCTGAACAGGATCGATCGTGTGACGGATGTGGATGTTGAAAGCACCTTCTGATCGTTCCCTCGACGCGAGCGCCCCGACGACTAAATCCAAGGATTGGAGCCATCCCAGTGGATGATCTCGTCACCGCTGCGCAACTGGCTCTGCGCCGGACGCACAGATTAGGTGCAGAGTTCGTAGAGCTCGTTTGAGCGATAGACGTCCGCAGTGGTAGGGGCAGGCCGCGGCAATGTTTTCTTGCCGATGAAACGATGAAACGGGTGCCTTCTGCAGTTCTTGCTTTTTCGTTTCCGTTCTCGACGCACCGACATTGGATTTTCGGTACGCCCAATTGAATTGCTTGATTCCAGTGCTGAGTGCCCTGCAGAAAGTGACAGTTCACCATGAGCGGTCTGAAGCTGAAAATCATAATTTGGAACCTGCCAGGTTTTCCGGTGAACCGAATGTACGGCTATTTCCTGCTCGGCGTTTGCCTGCAATTATTTGACGCACTAACTGTGGAGGCAAAGGAGTATACGAAAGATTTACGAACCGAATTGTTCTCCTGTGAGGAACTTCTTCAGCTTGGATCCAGGCAGACGCTAAGTCCCACTCTTGCGGCGAAACTTCACGTCCTCAGCACCACTCCATTCAGCAACAACGAGGCCTACTATCTCGGCGCAAAATCACGCCCTCTCTCTCTCGAGGTCCTGGCCCCCTCTCCGCATCACGTTCTGGAACATCGAGCCAGAGTTGGAACTCGAGATTCTGGAGTTCCTGGCCAATAAGGACCGCTTATGACCGAGGTCGTACAGGAGCGTGAACACGCCACTGCGAGCGGCAAGAGGATTCGCAAATCTGCAAAGAATACCGGAGGACATCGAGCTGTTGAGTCCCGACATATGAATTCTGAACGAAGTCGATTGGGGGTGAAGCAGACCAAATACCGGGAAGGTGTCCGCGAATCCGCATGAGCGAGGAATGACGTCTGGAGAAAGCGCATGTACAAAGGCACAACGTCTCATAGCTTCCTGATCCTACTCTGTATGACGGCAGTCTTGGGCATCGGACAGACGTCGTCGCAACCTGTCCCTCCGCGCAATGCCGATCCCTCATCCCATAGCTCCCCTGCAGCAAGAACAACGGAGTTCGCGGAATTTACCGTGCTCAGGGAAAAAGCGGACGCCGGTGATCCGCAAGCTCAATATCAGTTGGGAAATGCATATGCTGACGGGCACGGGGTCAAGGCGGACTATAGGGAAGCGCTGCAGTGGTGGAGACGCGCTGCCCAACGGGGGCATGCCAAAGCTCAAAACGAAGTAGGGGTTGCTTATGTGCTCGGGCATGGAATATCCCGAGCCTGCGCAGAAGGGATTCAGTTTCTGCGAGCGGCTGCGGAACAGGATCTTCCAGCAGCCCAGTTCAATCTGGCGAGCTTTTATGAGAGTGGAACCTGCGTCGAGCGGAATGATCTGGAAGCTATGAGGCTGCTCCGCAAGGCCGCCGAGCGTGGCTTCGCCCCGGCGGAAAATGATCTTGGGATGCTGTATCTCCAAGGAGAGGACTCGTTGCGCGATTCGATCGAAGGTGTTCGTTTGATTGAGATGGCGGCTCAACAAGGTGACGCAGGAGCGGAATTCAATTGGGCATGGCTCTGCATCAAGGGACAGGGGGTGCCCAGAGATTACGCGAAAGCCCTAGAGTATTTTCAAAAAGCTGTGACGCAAGGATATGCGCCTGCATACCACGGTCTCGGCTACCTCTGCGACACAGGGAAAGGAATCCCCAAAAACCACCAGGAAGCAGCGGAAATGTATCGGAAGGCAGCGGAGAAAGGCTTCGCTCCTTCCGAAAGCAAACTCGGCTATATGTATCTCTTAGGCGACGGCGTCCCCCAGAACTACGACAAGTCCGCAGAGTGGTTTCGCAAAGCCGCCGAACAGGGAGATGCTCACGGCGAGAGCGGTATGGGCCACGCGTATTTCATGGGCCAAGGAGTGAAACGTGATGTTCGGCAAGCAGCAGAATGGTTTCGCAAGGCAGCAGAGCTGGGCGAGCCCGTCGCACAGGCCAATTTGGGTCATGTGCTAGAGAGCGGCGAAGGAGCTTCCATAGATTACGTTGAAGCTTACAAGTGGTATCACTTGTCGGCCGATCAGGGCAACGGCGAGGCCACGCGCGCCATGAATCAGCTAGCAAAGATCATGACATCCAAACAATTGAAAGAAGGCCTAGTCCTGATAACGAGGTGGCTCGAACAACATCGGAGGACTCATGGAGAGCTCGCCTTGAATTCGCCTGAGAGTTGACCCTGCGAGCAACAACGCCTGTTGATTCACGTCCCGGACACGCACTCGCGCACCTCAGAGTATTTTGCGATCGGCAACTAGCCTGGGCGCATTCGTGGCTTCTATCAAATTGTTCTTTTTGGTCAAGTGGGGATCGGCCTATTTGGTTTATCTGGGGGCTGAACAGCTTTCTTTGCAAAAGCGTGGGTCATCGCTTTGCCGGAACAAGGGCCGAGTCGGGAGCGGTGGCAGGATTCTTCCTGATGGTGTTCAGCAAGCTGCAAAGGGATCCTGCGCAAGGACTTCTGCGCGTTTCTTAGTTCAACGTTCATTCCCCTCTAAATGGGGAAAACGGAGTCCAGCCCGGTAGTCAAAGCTGACTTCCTCGACTTCTCCCGCTTCGCTTACAACAGTCAGCCGAATTCGTGCGCGGGAAATGGCCTGCACGCGTCTGCGAAGTGCGTCGAAGCTGAACGTCTCACCCTCGATTGCGGTGATGCGCATTCCCGGAACCATTCCCGCCTCGAAAGCGGAACTGTCCCAGGAAACACTTTGCACCACTCCGTTTTGGCGAATCCGGGCGCCGATCGAGTAGGACAGGTCCAGCACTCCGTCCTGCTGCTCTTGTCGGGCGAAGAGGGCGCTCTCCGTCGCGCTGAAGACCAGCTGATAGCCGGAGTCTTTCAGGCCGTCAAGAAGATGCGCCCCGTCATGTGCATTGATTCTCACCAGAAAGTAGTTCTGCCACGAAAACGGGGCGAGAGTGTTCAACGCCGCGATCAGATCGGGAAATGTATACGCCTCCACTGCACGAGGCGTCTGGCCGACAGCCAAGAACGCGGACGCGAGATCTTTTAGCGTCTGCTTTCCGTTCCTCAATCTGCGAATCTGCGCATCGACACCCAGCCAGAGGAGTGGCCCCTCCGTATAATAATCTTCGCGCCTCTCCCAATCGCGCCACGTTATGTGATGACCTGCCAGGTAGACCGGATCGTAATCACTGTCTGCCAAGGACTTCCACTGGCGTCCCGGCCTGGAGGCCTGTTCCGCTGCATCCATCGCGAGCAGGTCGCGATAGTCCTGATCGGAAATCAACCGGCTTTCGCGCGCTATTTGTAATCCCCACAACTCCGTGAGTCCTTCGTATACCCACAGCATGCTGTCCTGCATGGGGGTGTTGAAGTCGGGGACCACGAGTCCAGCTGGCCGGTGAGCCAGACCATTCCATGCGTGGATATATTCGTGCGGGAATAGAGAAGCCATCGCTTTGTATTGATCCGTCTTCAGGAAATAATCGGCCGGTAAAGAGATCTCACTTGATTCCTGATGCTCTATTCCACCGTCGTTCCGATCACTGACCGAAACCAGGAAATCATAGTGCCGAAAAGGCACCGCTCCGAACATCGTGTTTGTCAGCGCAACCGCTTTACGCAAAGCTTCCAATTGCTCGGGAAAAATGATCAGATCCTCGGCTTCATCGGCCACTACGTGCAGCCAAACGGGCTTTGTATTGTCGGTGGAGAGCGGCCAGTCCCTCATAAAGCGTCCAGCGAAGACAGGCGCATCGGCCAGTTCCCCGATAGAGCATTGGCGAAAGTCGAGGATAGCGCCACTTTCCTGCTCAGCCCGAAGGCTCGACGCTGCATGAAAACCTGCAGGGAGATGCAGCTGCGCCAGCACGGGAATGTCGTTCACGTTCGTGCCTCGCGGATAGAGCATCAGGTGTTGCCATTGGACCTGCACGATATTGCGGGTTGCGACTCCGCCGTTGAGTGGAGAAAGGTATTGAAAGTGGACTTCGAGTAGGGATGCATTGAGTGGGACGGATACATGGAAAGCGTTGATATCAACCGGATCCCGATGCCATTCCAATGGTTTGCCGTTGATCCGTAACTCCAGGCCCGCAAGATCCGCTACCGAAATGGTCGGCGCATGACTTGCAATTTCCCACCTCGGATACAACAACGTGATCGAGGTCTCGTCATGAAGAGGGATGAACTCTGTGACAGAAAACACCTTGTGTACTGTGTCGGTGGCGTCTACCTGGAGACGGATCGGCTCCTTTACGTCGATAGCGGCTGCGCCGGCGACGCTAATAAAGCAAGCAGCACAGCATAGTATCGAGAAACGAAGGACGGTGCATTTCAATCTGGTCAGCACAGGACTCCCGAAGGATTTCAACATCTGGGAGCGCACGCAGGAGGCCACTCCCTCCCGACGGTGTGAAACTGGGGGATCCATCTGGTCAGTAACCGGTATCAGTGTTTATCTCCGGTCTTATGAGGATCTGTCAAAGAAGCCGTCGCAATTTGGTTCGCGGTTCCCATAGATGATTGGAACCCCATTCGTAGCTGGAATCCTCTGAGGGAAGTGGCCGACTCCGGAAACCGCAGGTGAGGCACAGCGACGAGCGTGCGATGATCTGCGAACGCCGACAGTGTGCGAGCTTCCGAACGGATGCCACCATCGATGGATCCACGTCATGAGTGACAGTCGTCTCCGAGTCCTGCGAGCTTCGACCGCGGCGACTGCATGATGTCGGCCAATGACGATGGTCTCCTGCTCATGCCTTCTGAACCTGTAGAATACGCTTCCCGGCTTTTTTTGTGCAACGTGGCCAAGGGCAGTGGAACCGGTGGGCACGTTCATGTGGGCCCTTAGCGCGAACTACGATGGCCATTCGCAGGATCTGCTCGATGAGATGGATGCGGGAAGCCCTGGCTCCGCGGTTACAGTTCGTACGTCGATGCACTGCCCTGATCGTCCTGTTTTCGGCGACCGGCGCCGACAGGCTAGTTGCACAGTCGCCGCAGTTCCAGCTTTCTGCGGGCCATCCTTCGATCGTGGTGAATTGGGCGAACAAGACACGCAATCGAACTACTCCGACGCTGCAGGCTGTAGTGAATCCCATGCTGCGGCGCGGTTCACCGATTCACGATGCATCCCTGGCCGCACTGCACCGTCTGAGTTGCGAGTTCGTGCGCTATGCGTTCTGGTTCCCTTATCCGCATCTTTCGGTTGCGGAGTTAAAGCCTCCTGAACAGGACCAGACGCACTGGGATTTTCAGTATATGGACCCTCTCGTCGAGGATTTTCTGGCAGCCAGCGAAGGACATTCTGCGGTCTGGAGTTTCAGCACGATTCCCCAATGGATGTTCGCGACGCCAACTCCTGTTGTCTATCCAGAGAATCCGAATCAAGTGATCTGGGACTATTCGCTAGGTAGGGAACTCGACGATGTGCAGGCACTCGGCGACTATTATGGCCGGCTTGCAAGTTGGTACACGCAGGGCGGCTTTACGGACGAGTTAGGAATGTTTCATAACTCGGGCCATCACTACGATATGCGCTACTGGGAGGTCTTCAACGAGATCGATAGCGAACATGAGCCGACGCCCCAGCAATACACAGAACGTTACGATGCCATCGTCGAAAGCGTGCGCAAGGTCTTGCCTGAGATGAAGTTCGTAGGGCTTTCGTTGTCCTATCCCAAGGGCGGCGGGCACATGTTCGAGTACTTTCTGAACCCCAAGAATCACAAACCGGGAATACCGCTGGACGCAATTTCGTTCCACTTCTACGCGGCTCCCGGCGCGGATCAGCCGCAAGATGCCTGGCCATTTACATTCTTCGGCCGTGCCAATGAATTCCTAGCGGCGGCGAGATACATTGTGCGCTTGCGAGATCGTCTGTCGCCCACGACAAAAATTATGGTCAACGAATCCGGCTCGATCCTGCCTGGCGATATGGTACAAGGCGAACGGAATCACGTGGAGAAGCCGATCCCTGGGGCATACTGGAACTTGAGTGGTGCGCTGTACGCTTACGTATACGTGGAACTAGCGAACCTTGGAGTGGATGTTGTCGGCGAATCGCAACTGGTGGGGTTCCCCAGCCAGTTTCCCAGCGTCACCATGATCGATTGGACGACTGGCAAACCGAATGCGCGGTTCACTGTTCTTGAGTTGCTTAAGAACAATTTCGGTCCCGGCGATGAGTTGCCTGGAACCGAGGTTATCGACCATGGCAACCCTGCCGACACAGACGCAATTACCGCGCAGGCGTTCGTCGCGGGCAGTCAGAGAAAGCTGCTCTTGATCAACCAACGGAATCGTGAAATTGAGGTGGAACTGCCAAAAGAATTCTCGGGAGCATCCGTGCAAACCATTGGCGGGACCTCGCCGGATGTGATGAAGGGTGAGGTGGCAGATTCCAAGCTCCGGTTGTTGCCATTCGCGGTGTCGGTCATGACGTCGAAGGACTAAAAGAGAGAGGAAGCTCTCCAGACCGACAAGACCTTCTCAATCAAGTCGACATTCTTCGATTTGTGGTCGGTGTTGCGGGAGCTGGCTGAGGGCAGGACTGTCACGTGGAAGCATAACAAGACGCTGGGCGCGGTGTTGAAGATTTTTCTGGGAAAAGGCATCGTTAGAGGATTGTTTGGTGGCGGTGGCGGGCAAATCCGGCCAGCCATCATGAATCAACCGGGCATCGCCCCCTGAAATGTGCGCCGCCCTTAAGTCAGGCAAGACTTTTGTATCGCGAAAATGCTGCCGATGGATTGGGTCTTTGAATGCACCCCAGGTCAAACAGCCCTCATTGTCACTGAGTGACAGTAAACACTCCGTGCAGACTCGCCCTCGAATCTTCTCCTGCCCACACGTCAAACTGTGTCGGTTCCACGATCCATTGCTTCGTCTGGGGATTCCAGAATTGCAGTTCGTCGTTTCCGAGCGGGAATTTGAGAGTCTTCGTCTCTCCGGGACCGAGGGCAATGCGCTTAAATCCCTCTAGCTGTCGGATTGGCCGGGATGCCGATCCGTAGCGCTGATGGATATAGATCTGCGCAACGGCATCGCCCGGCAAGGAGCCGTTGTTCGTCACGTCCACCCTCACCTCGTTTGTGTCGCTGACGCCCATGCTCGTCTTACCCAGCCGGAGGTTCGAGAATTTGAAGGTCGTGTAGCTAAGTCCGTATCCGAAGGGATAGAGCGGCATTGAGTTGATGTCCCAGTAGCGGGAGGTGAAGGTGGGTCTGTCCTCGGGATCGTGGGTTAGGTTGTGGTTGTAGTAGAGCGGCTCCGTACCCGCCGTGCGTGGCCAAGTCAATGGCAGCTTTCCACCGGGGTTCACGTCTCCAAAGAGCACATCGGCCACAGCGTTGCCTCCTTCCGTGCCCGGATACCATGCCTCCAGGATTGCCGGCACGTGCTCCGACGCCCAGCGAATGTCAAGCGGGCGCCCATTTTCGAGAACGAGCACCACAGGCTTCCCAGTCGCAACAACTGCCTCCAACATCTCCTCCTGAATCCCGGGCAGATCAAGGGTGGCTCGGGAAGCTCCTTCACCGCTCATGTTGGACATTTCGCCCATTACCGCCACTACCACATCGGCATCAGCGGCGGCAGCTTTTGCCTTCGCAATCCACTCGGCGGTTTCTTCAGGAGTAGACGGCGGGGTCGGCTTTCTGCCCGACAATGTATCAAGCATACTGGGATACACGCGCGACGGTTCCGGACCGGCAACGAGCATCAGCTGCGCCGCCGGGCCAAGCTTGTTCTTGATTCCTGCATACACGGTGACCGGATGGCTCCTTCCTCCGGATCCGAACAAGCCTTCTACCGTCCATCCACCCTCGATGTCATGACCCGAGTCGGCAAGCGGCCCGATCACGGCAACCTTCTGCAATCCCTTCGACAGCGGCAGCGTGTGGCTCTCATTGCGTAGTAAAACAATGCATCGCCCGGCCAGCTTGCGCTCCAGCGCCAGACCTTCCGGCCGGCTCAGGACTGTGTCGACTTTAGATTCGTCAACGTAGGGATCATGAAAGAGGCCCATCTGGTACTTTGCCGCAAGAATCGGCAACACCATTGCATCCAGATATGACTCACTTACCTTTCCCTCGGCGACAAGCTTCTGAAGATTGTCCATATAGGTCTGGCTGGCCATGTCCATGTTTACACCGGCCGTGATGGCCTTATAAGCTGCGTCTGCTGAGTCACGTGCAAAACCGTGCGTCTGCAGGTCGCGAACGGCAAAGGCGTCGGAGAGCACAATCCCCTTGAAGTTCCATTCCTTGCGGAGCACATCGGTGAGCAGCCAGCGGTTGCCGCTCGCCGGCACGTCGTTGAGATCCATGTATGCACTCATAAAGCTGCCCGCGCCCGCCTCTTCCGCCGCTTGGAACGGCTTTAGATACACGTTGCGCATCAGCTCTTCCGGCACGTACGAAGAGTCGTAGTCACGTCCGCCATCGGCTGCTCCGTAGCCGGCAAAATGTTTCACGCAGACCAGTACACTGTGTGGTCCAAGCTGCCCACCCTGGAATCCGCGAACCTGTGCGCGCGCCATGGCCGAACCGAGGTACGGATCCTCACCCGCGCCTTCCACAATGCGTCCCCAGCGCGCGTCACGCGCAATGTCGACCATGGGCGTAAAGGTCCACTCGATACCTGCAGCACGCGCGTCCTGGGCCGCCAGATGCTGCGCCTGTTCTTCGGTGGAAGGATCCCAGGAAGACGCCATCGCGAGCGGGACTGGAAATACCGTGCGGTATCCATGGATTACGTCGAACCCGAAAAGAATGGGGACGTGCAGGCGCGACCTCTCGACCGCCAGGTGCTGGAGCCGGTTGATCTCCTTGACGTCGTTCAGCCAAAGGACTGAACCGACCCGGCCTGCAATGATCAGATTGTCCGGCTTTTCCTTAGCGATCCCAGGCATGACGATCCCGGCCGACTGATTGAGCTGGCCCACCTTCTCGTCGAGAGTCATCTGTTTCAGAAGAGCCTCAGCGTTCTGCTTCGCCTCCCGGCTGAACGGAAGGTCTTGAGCACTGACCGTAGAACCGATGAATATGGAAACAAATAGCAGGACTAGTAGGACTAATACGTGTGACCTCTTCATGCGCTTAGTTCCGGTCCTCCCTGACTAATAAATGACTTTAGCGAGAACAAAATCTGCCACCTCTGGCAGTCTTGCTGATCACGTAAGACACTGTGCCCTTAATGAGGTTGTCGGGCGGCCCACCAGTGTACGATGCTGAACAGATTGAAAACTAAGATCCCCGGAGGCTTCAGTTTCCGCGAGTTTAGATACCGTCAAGGCATATTTTCCATCTAGCTCGGCGAGGGTTCTGAGCGTAGTGGCAGACGGTTGAACTCCTGTTGCCAGAGAGGACCTCGTGAGAGTTAGTGGCTGACTACGCTCAGAGTAATGCTGCTCGGATACTGCCGCGAGTGGTGGACCGCGTTGTGCGCGATCACCCCCGTGGTCTCGTCGTAGTTGTTGCCGCCGGTGTTCAGATTGCGATCGAAGCGTGGAAAGTTGCTGCTGCTGACTTCAACGCGCAGAGTGTGACCGGGCGCGAAGTAATTGCTGGTCTGCATCGGTTGCAGCGTGACCTTGTAGATTTTCCCTTTTTCCATCCACACTGGAGGCTTGTCATAGCCCTCGCGATAGCGCACGCGTTGGATATTATCGGCGAGGTTGTAAGGTGTGCCGTCCGGAAGCACGTCGATAACCTTGATTGTAAAGTCGGTGTCCTTCGCATCGCTTGAGACATACAAGCTAACATCGATCGTACCGCTGACCTCCATGCCTTGTTCGAGTGGCTCGGTAGTGTAGACGAGGATGTCGTTGCGCGTTTCGACGGCTCGCTGGTCTAGCGCGCCCGGTTTGAACGAAGAACCCATACAGCAGAATCCACCGCCGTAGGTTGTCACGGGATTCATGGGGTCATAGACAAATTCGTCCGGCTGATCCTTGGCCAATGGCGTTGTCGTTAACATTCCATCTCCGTACATCGTGTTCGCCTTGCCCGTGCTGGCAAAGTAGTAAGTGACCGGCTTTGCGCCTGCCGGTGGCCACGTATCCGAGGTCTGCCACTTGTTGCTGCCCATGGTGTAGTAACGAATCCGGGGCGTCTTCTCAAGAATTCCGTTCTGCTCGTCTTTCAGAAAGTAGTCGAACCAGCCATAGGTGAGCGAATCGTAGTCAAGACGTGCATCGCCCATGTCGCGCTCGCCCACCACCGTGTTCGCAGTGGCGCGCTTGTAGCCGCAGTGCAACGTCGGAGCAATCACCGCATACTGTTCGTTTGCAATATCCGACCGCGCCGTTTTGCGGACGAAGTTGTAGGCCGCGAGATTTGGCCCAATGCTCACGTCATACCAACTCATGAACCATAGACCGGGCACGTTGATGGGCATGGTGTCGTTCCACAATCCGCCTTTGTACCAGGCCGGGTCATTAGGCGTTCGCGCGATCATGTTTCCCTGGGTGACGCCGGGAGTTACACTGGCAAACATGCCGCTGCCGGCGCCCACCGACTTGAGTATGTCTTTCTCCGGCAGATGCCAGACAGCCTTCGACCAGTCGACCGGCAACGCACGCGGATCCAGATCGTAAAACGTCGCCGCCGTAATTAGATCCTGTTGCGAGGTTCCCCCAGGAAACATGGGACGTACGCTGGTCTGAAAGCCGTAGTCGCGCAACCACATCATGAACAGCATCTGCACGGCGCCGCCGCGAAACCAGTTGCCCTGCTCGTAATAAGGAGCGACACGTCCGACTCCTGCGCCAAAGCCCATCGGAACAAATGTAGCTAAAGCTTTGTTGCCGCGCGCCGCCACCGCCAGCTGCCATTCGGCGGTCGAAGAACATCCGATCAGGCCGACTTTGCCATTCGACCATGGTTGTGATCTCATCCAATCCAACTGGTCATCCGAATCGGTCAGGGGCGGACCAAGAATGTCATGGTCGCCTTCGGAGAAGTAGCGGCCACGCTCATTCATTTCGACATACGCGTAGCCGTGCCTCACGGCGTCCAACTCACTGTTCATGTCACGTGGTGCCCCGAGTTGGATATCCCAATAATTAAAGTTGTAAGGCGTGCGGACGAAGATGAGGGGATACTTTTTCGACTGGTCCTTGGGACGGTAGATATCAGCCTGCATGCGCTTGCCGTCGCGCATCGGCACCATCACCTTGCGATCGATAATGGCGATCGACTCCAGTTCCTTCTCCTTCGCGTCTCGTTGCGCTCGCAAAGCTTCATCGGTCGGTCGCGCCTGGGCAAATACTGGTAACGACCGCCCGCCGACCAGGACAGCGGCGGCTGCGCACATTGTTAATAACTGTCCGATTTTTTGCCGGCGGAACTTTTTCATTCTTATCCCCTCCTTATCGAGTGGAATCCTCCAACACGCTCATACACTATAAATGCATCGTCGAGGACTGCCTCGTCGAATCAGCGTCTGCAGGGCAGTTTTCCCCTCAAATCATTCGGTCTCGTACCTTCTATGTCACCGCTCTTGATGAAGAGATTGACCAGGGCGTGAATCGGTCGCTGGATAACCGCGCGAGACTCTTGTACACCTTCGAGGGGCAGGCGTCCCGCTTCGCGGCATCTGGTCTCGCCAACGCTCCGAGGGGTGACGGGCAGAACCAAGAATTGGCGACTCAGGATCAATCCGCCCGACTCAACTTCACAGATGCCGACAACGCGGGCAGGAGGTTAATGACTCGGGCCAGCGCTATACCAACTTCGGGTGCAGCTGATGGAATCCTGTCGCATCCTGGTACGCGCGCGCAAGCGCCAGCAATTCGGCTTCTCCATACAACCTCCCTAGAAACGTGAGGCTGGTTGGTGTCCCGGGCCCGCCGGCATTCTGGAAGTCATTCGGATCATCACTCGGGTATTTCGGCGCATCGGCTCCGCGAAGCCCATTGGGCAGAATCACCGACGGATGCCCCGTCAGGTTGGTAATCACCAGCTGCTGGCTTCCGTTCGTCGGCGCCACGATGACGTCCAGGTTTTCGAACACCTTGGCCATGGCTTCCATGGCCAATTTTCGCGCCCGGGCTGCCTGAATATATTCCACCGCCGGTATGAACCGTGCCGAGCGGAACGTGTTCGGCCAGTCAAAATCCTTCTGCGACGTCAGCAGCTTGTCTCTCCCGGAGCGCGTCAAGTCGTCAAACGCTGCCGCCGACTCCGCTACCAGCATTGCTGTGATCGCGTCGTATGGAAATTTCGGTAACTCCACGGCAATCAGCTGGACGCCCATCTCGTTCAGCTTTGCTATCGCCGCCTCGTTGTATTTCCGGTCGTACTCCGCGCGTGCTCGTCCTGCCTCGCGGCGCTTCTTTTGCTCGTCACGCTTTTTCTGTTCCTCAGGCGTCCTCGCCGGCTCCTCTTTCGCCGCTTCTTGCGGCGGCTCTGGCTTGTGCTCGAAATCCGCCTTCAAGTAGCCCACGCGCAACTTTTTCCAGTCCAGACTGGCATCCCAATTGAACGCCGCTGCATGCACCGTCCGGTCGTGCCCGTCCGGCCCGTAAATCGCATCCAGCACGAGCGCGCAATCCTCTACCGAGCGGCAAATCGGTCCGAGCTTGTCCATGCTCCAGGAAAGCGCCATCGCTCCCGTTCGTGGTACCAGCCCGAAGGTCGGCCGCAGTCCCGTGCAGCCGCACCGCGTCGCCGGGGAGGAAATCGATCCCAGCGTTTCCGATCCGATGCTGAATGTCACGCATCCAGCTGCCGTCGCCGAAGCCGGTCCGGCAGACGACCCGCTTGAGCCTTGATTCGGGTTCCATGGATTGCGCGTCACTCCACCAAACCACACGTCGCCCTGTGCCAGCGCGCCCAGCGTCAGCTTCGCCACCAGCACGGCGCCCGCTTCGTCCAGCCGCTTCACAACGGTTGCGTCCTCGTCGATCATCTGGTTCTCGAA
>Ga0123355_10002587_pt1 | contig 25647 bp, 16 predicted proteins | sample TergutEmb28metaG_3_FD_89872 | JGI IMG/M metagenome (GOLD analysis project Ga0123355, IMG submission 89872) | Embiratermes neotenicus P1 segment gut microbial communities from Petit-Saut dam, French Guiana - Emb289 P1 | ecosystem: Host-associated > Arthropoda: Insects > Digestive system > Gut ...
ATACATTAGCACCAAAGACGGCCTATATCCCGACTTGCTCGAGCCTTTTGATTTGGATACCCTCCCGTTAATCTCGGGTACGTGGCAAAGCATATGGGTTGACTTGTACGTACCACCGGCTTCAAAGCCGGGCAATTACCCCGTATGCGTACAAATAGAAACGCCGGCGGGCGAGGTTTTAAGCAAAGCACAAGTATCCTTTGAAATATTTCCAATAGATTTGCCGCCGCTAGACATCCCGCATACCAAGTGGTTTCATACGGATTGTTTGGCAGAATACTACAATGTCGATGTTTTTTCTGACCGGCATTGGGAGATAGTCGAAAATTTTGTGGCCTTTGCGGTTAAGCATGGCATTAATACTATACTCACCCCAATACACACGCCGCCGCTGGATACGGCAGTTGGCGGGGAGCGTCTTACAGTCCAGCTTATAGACGTAACTGCAACGCCCGGCCCCGACGGCGATATCTATACCTTTGGTTTTGATAAGCTGGAGCGTTGGATACAAATGTGTCGCAGGGTTGGTGTCAGATATTTTGAGATGGCTCACCTGTTTACGCAATGGGGAGCAAAGCACGCCCCCAAAATAATGGGCATAAGAAACGGTAGTCTCACCCGTCTTTTTGGTTGGGAAACCGATGCTACAGGGCAACCATATTCCAATTATTTGCGGCAGATGCTACCTGTCCTAACCGCAAAGCTTCATGATATGGGCATTGCGGGCAATACTATTTTCCACATCTCCGACGAGCCCGGCCTAAACGATTTGGATGCGTATATGGCGGCGCGCAAGCTTGTTGCCCCCCTACTTGCGGGTTTTAAGATTGTAGACGCGTTAACCAACTATGACTTCTATAAGCAGGGTGCCGTAGCCGTACCTATCCCGTCTGTAGACCATATTGAGCCGTTTCTTGAAGGTAATGTGTCAGAATTATGGTGCTATTATTGTTGCGCGCAAAGTTATAAAGTGCCCAATCATTTTTTTATGCAACCGTCATATCGCAACCGTATTTTGGGGGTATTGTTGTATAAGTACAATATCGCCGGATTTTTGCACTGGGGGTACAATTTTTATAATTCAGTCCACTCCCTTTATCCCATTGACCCATTCCGCGTTACAGACGCCGACGGCGCATTCCCTTCAGGCGACTCATATATGGTATACCCCGGTGCGGATGGTAAGCCACTTGCGTCTTTGCGCTTGATGGTGGCGCAGGAAGCGTTTAATGATTACAGGGCACTAAAATTACTGGAAGAACTGGCCGGTCGGGAGGCAGTACTGGCTCTTATAGATAAGGGATTGGCTGAGCCTGTAACTTTCTCTTGCTTTCCGCAAAATGAGGACTATCTTATGCGGTTACGGCTGGATGTAAATAGACTGGCCTCTGAAATTGATACGAAAGCCAGAAACGCAAATAAGTAAATGTAATCAATGACAGGGGTTTTTGTATGAGCCTATTAAATTACAACTCCGAAGCGCAAATATGGGAGGAAGCATTGCCGCTTGGTAACGGGCGTATTGGTGCTATGGTATGGTCCGGTGTGCCGGTTGAGAAGATTTCCCTCAACGAAGATACATTATGGTCCGGCTATCCGCGAGATACAAATATCCCCGGAGCGACCGCGCATTTTGCCGAGGCTCAAAAACTGGCAATAGACGGCAAGTACCACGAGGCACAACAGCACATAGAGACTCATATACTGGGGAGCTTCACCCAAGGGTATCTGCCATTGGGTGATTTGTTGTTATATATGGATGAAAGCGGCGGCGATGTAACAAACTACTACCGCCATCTAGACATTAAAAACGCGTTGTGCGTGTCCAAATACAGAAAAAACGGCGTGGATTTTGTACGGGAATCATTTGTAAGCTCACCGGGCCAGTCGTATGTGATGAAAATATCCGCAAGTAATCCAGGCACTGTTAGCTTCAACGCAAAGTTTACATGCCAGTTGCGCTTCAATGTTAGTACTCAAGGCCACAATATAATATTAAATGGCATTGCCCCGTCAGATGCCCGCCCCGAATACTACCCAACAGACCGCCCAATTGTTTACGAAGATGACCCAAAGAAGCGCGGCCTATCATTTGTAGCCATAGCCAACATTGAAGCTGTTAACGGAAAGATTATGACGGAAAGCGATATCCTTCGTGTGCAAGGTGCGGACGAAGTCATTATCCGGCTGTGTTGCCGTACCAGCTTTAACAATGCCAGCTACCTTGATAGTTGCAAGAACGACTTGGAAGCGGCACTAAAATTGAATTATGATAGCCTTAAATCCCGCCACATAGAGGATTATCAAGCCCTATATAACCGGGTAGATATCTCTTTTGGCTGGCACATGGATAATCTCACGGCAAACCTGCCGGAGCGCTTAGCCAAGTGGCAACAATCAGAGGGCGACCCGGCTCTTTTCGCGTTATTATTCCAGTACGGGCGTTATTTGATGATTGCGGGGTCAAGACCCGGTTCATCACCCCTCAACCTTCAAGGGATTTGGAACCCGCACCTTCGTCCGCCATGGAGCAGTAATTACACAACAAATATTAACGCGGAAATGAACTATTGGCCCGCCGAAGTTGCTAATTTATCAGATTGCCATAGGCCCCTTTTAGACTTCACCAGCCGGTTAATGATAACTGGGGCCAAAACCGCACGTGAATACTACAACGCCGGCGGGTTTACAGTCCACCACAATACCGACTTATGGGGTCATTCAACCCCTGTTGGTGAGGATGAGTTAGGAGCCGCTGTTTATGCCTTTTGGCCAATGGCGGCCGGCTGGTTTTCCGCACACGCTTTTGACCACTTTCTCTTTACCATGGATACGGGCTTTTTAAAAGAAACCGCGTGGCCCATAATCCGGGACGCGGCCCAGTTTTACTTGGATGTTTTAATAGAAGACGTTGACGGAAGCCTGATTTTTGCGCCTTCGACATCCCCCGAGAACCGCTTCATATACAAAGGAAAGCCATGCTGTGTAAGCAAAACGGCTACCATGACTACTGCCATTATCAAAGAAACATTGACCAATGCCGTACATTGTTGCAACATGCTAGATGACCCTTCGGGTGTCAAAGCAAAACTTCTTAACGTACTTAGTCGTTTGCCTGATTATCAAGTAGGCTCTAAGGGAGAGTTGCTTGAATGGAGCGAAGAATTTCCGGAATGCGAACCGAACCATCGCCATCTGTCACACTTATACCCGCTTCACCCGGGCAGAGAGATAAAATACGGTACAAGTTTAGCCAAAGCCTGTGCCCGCACATTGGAATTGCGGGGCGATGAAAGCACAGGCTGGGCGCTTGCATGGCAAGTTAACCTATGGGCAAGATTGCATGAAGCCGAAAAGGCTTTCAATTGTTTAAAAAAACAACTTCGCCCCACGTCAGGTAGCCTTGGGGGTTGCTACTCAAATCTCTTTGGCGCTCATCCTCCTTTCCAGATTGATTCCAATTTTGGAGCTTGCGCGGGCATCGCAGAGTTGTTGTTACAAAGTGATGCTGTACCCGGCGGGTACACATCAAACAAAGCTTGGCATTATACAATCAGGCTACTGCCGGCTTTGCCTAAGGCCCTCGGAACAGGCTATGTAAAAGGGCTACGTGCCAGGGGCGGGGTTACTGTATCTATTTTCTTTAGAGACGGGTCATTAATAACGGCGGAGCTTACGCTAGATTCCCACTTATGCCCACAAAAATTTGACATTATCTATAACGGCCAAACGCAATGCATAAGGTTGCTTCCCGGCATGACTTATGTATACACATCAGTGGATTAGCTTTTTTTGCAAATGTACGGTCAACTATGATAGAATGATGTACAATTCCTGATGGGGGTATCGCATTGTGGCAAATAATACACTTAAGTATGTAGAAGTTTCTAATTGGTTGCGTAAAAACATTCAAGACGGCACCATCAAGGCCGGTGAAAGACTTGTAAGCGAACATGACCTTTGCAATGATTTTAATATCAGCCGTCACACTGCCCGCTCCGCAATAGCCGTATTAGAAAAAGAAGGACTTGTGGTACGTAAGCAAGGAAGCGGAACATTCGTAAATTTGGACTTGAATGCGGCGCGAAAAAATATTGGGGTGCTCTTAACCCATACGTATGACTACACCTTCCCTCAAATTATTTCCGGTATCGAAGAAGTATTGTCGCATAAGGGCCACCGGATGCTTGTGGCTTTTACCCAAAACAAAGTCGAGATTGAAAGGAACCAGCTCCTGTCTTTGCTTTCTGCAAACATACATGGCCTGATTGTAGAAGCGGTAAAATCCGCGCTGGTAAACCCAAACCTAAGCATTTATAAAGATATCATCGCGCAGAAGATTCCTGTTATATTCGTAAATACCTATCCTAAAAGACTGGACTGTAGCTATATCATTAATGATGATGTAGAGGGCGGGCAAATTGCGGCAGAATATCTTATAACCCAGGGCCACAGCAAAATAGGCGGGTTATTTAAACACGACGCTATTCAAGGCGCGCTAAGATACGAAGGCTTAATCAATAAGTTGTACGAACATAATCACAATATTGACGAGAACCGGGTTATTTGGTACTCCACCGAAAGCCTGGATTATTTATTTTCTGATGAACAGTTACCGCAACTCGAAAGAACATTATCTGACTGCACCGCTGTGATATGCTATAGCGATACCGTGGCTCATATGTTAATCGAGGCAGCACCCAGGCTGGGGATACGTATCCCAGACGATTTATCACTTATCAGCTTTGATGACTCTCATATAAGCCGCCTATCATCTCCCCCTATAACATCAATCACCCATCCCGGCACAGAAATAGGCAAGCTTGCGGCAGAAAATATCCTAAAAATAATCGAAAATTTTAACCGTAAAATACATCATACTTACCAGCCTAAACTTATTGTACGTGGTACAGTTAGGAAAATCTAAGTTATTATGGCTAAGAAAACGCACAAAATCATAGCGGAATACATCGGGTCATTGCTTGGGATGCTGATGTTTGTAATAGCTATAAATATGGTTATCGTACCCCATCAGTTTTATAGCGGGACGCTTACCGGTGTTGCTCAAATAATTGAGTCGGTTCTGACTTCTTATACACCACTTGAAATGCCTGGGAGCTTTAACTTGACAGGCATGGCGTTGCTTTTATTAAATATTCCGCTTATTGCGATGGTTTTGAGGGTGACTAATAATGGTTTCCCTATTAAGCACATTGTTAATATTGTTTTTGTTACCGTTGTTATGTCTTTTGCGCCTATTCCGGCAGAGCCTCTTGTTTACGACCCATTGACCGCAGTGATTGTGGGTGGTGCTCTTGCTGGATTTGGGGTGGGTATTACTCTCCGTTGCGGTGGTAGCGGAGGTGGGTCGGATCTTATCGGCATCTACTGCTCTGTCAAATATCCCAATTTTACGGTAGGTCGCGTTACGCTTATAATAAGTGTTTTTGTGTATACATATGGTTTGTTTTTTTACGATTTAAATACAGTAATATATTCTGCTCTTTTTACTACTATATATGCTTTGGCGGTAGACCGCACGCATTATCAAAATATCAAAACAAGCGCGCTCATTTTTACTAAAAATCCACAAGCTGTGCAGGAAGTAATGGATCAACTAGGGCGCGGCGCTACTTGTTGGGAAGGAAAAGGGGCCTATTCAGGACAGGACACATTTATTTTTACTACGGTAATTTCGAAATATGAAACTTCGCGCTTAACTCAGATTGTTACTGTTGCTGACCCGACCGCGTTTATTATTTTTAATAATAAAGTTGATGTAATAGGCAATTTTGTTAAAAGACTATGACGCGAATACTAAGCTGATTTAACCGGAAAGGGGATTTTTATGTCTGTCAAAGTATTGTATTACAGTGAGTTTGGTGCGTTAGGGGATGGGTTTAGCGATGATTTTGAGGCGATTGTACGTACACATGAAGCCGCAAATAACCAAGGGCTTGCCGTAAGCGCAGATCCCGGCGCTACGTACTATATCGGTGGCAGGGACATGACCGCCCATATCCAAACGGATACAGATTGGAATATGGCAAAGTTTATTATCGATGACACCAATGTCGAAAACCGTAGCCGTAATATTTTTAGGGTAGAGTCAAAGCTCCCTTCCATGCAGATACAAGATGTGAAATCTTTAACAAAAAACCAGACGAGTTTAGGCATTAGTCTTCAATATGACTCGCTGGTTGTGGCGCTGGACAATACAACCATGCGCTTTATAAGGGAAGGCCTAAACCAAAACAACGGCACGCAACAGACAGACGTGTTCATTGTTAGGAAGAACGGATATGTGGACCCAGAAACGGCCATCATTTGGGATTATAACAATATAACATCTCTAATGGCCTGCCCCATAGATGAAACCTCCCTTACAATCCGCGGCGGTCACTTTACAACAATAGCCAATAACGAAGTAGCCGAGTACAAGTATTTTCAACGTAATATCGCAATAAAGCGCTCAAATGTGGTGGTTGATGGGCTTACGCATGTAATAGCCGATGAACCAAAAGACCATGGCGCGCCTTATGGTGGGTTTATTATGATAAGCGAAGCAGCCAATATAACGGTGCAAAACTGCAAACTGTCTGGTCACAAAACATATTATACAATTGGCGCGGCCGGTAAACCGGTCGGGATGGGATCTTATGACATAATAGCTGATAAAGCAGTAAACCTGCTTTTTAAGAATTGTCAACAACTAAACGATATAACAGACAATACCATCTGGGGCATTTTTGGCTCTAATTTTACGAAGAACATCACATATGATACGGTTGTTTTTTCGCGTTTTGATGCCCACATGGGCACGGTCAGCCCCACGATAATAAATTCTGAGATAGGATACATGGGTATCCAGCTGATTGGTCGCGGCATATGCCGTATAGAAAATACAAAGGTAACCGGCAACAGGTTTGTTAACCTGCGCGATGATTATGGCAGTACCTGGGAAGGGGAAATTGTTATACGCAACTGCGAGCTTACCCCTGGCAATATTAATAGTGGTGAGATGCTTGTAATTGGCGCTTCTTACTCTGGGTTGCATGATTTTGGGTATACTTGCTACATGCCCCGTAAAATAACAATAGACGGTCTTATTATTAATGACAGTCAATTGCCCGGCAACTATAAAGGCCCCAGAATAATATCGCCAATACACGTCAACTATGCAGACGAGACTTTTTGCGAAGTATACCCATATATCCTTCCCGATGAGATAGAAATTAATAATCTTGTCATCGCGAGCGGCAAGCCTTGGGCGCTTAGCGATAATATGCACTTGTTCAGAAATTGTACGCACAACTTTAGCTAGCGTTAGCTTCATCTGAATATGAGCCGTATCCTAACTCCGAAAGAACTGATAACGGAGCCTGGGATACGGCTTTTATTTTGTTTCTGACTATTTGCATGGCTTGATTGATGGGTTTTATCGCTTACGCATTGGACGAACTCATAAATTTGTCAAGAAAATTTGCTATTTCATTGTAGTTGGTGTATAGTTATTGCATCAAACCATACATGTTGACGCGCAACATGCGCAAGTCAATTTGCTACATCACAATTATTGTATGATATGAAGTTTTGCGTGATATGAATTTGTCTGGAAAGTAGGGATAAATGTGAGGCGCTTTAAAGTTAGATTCATGTGTGTTTTTCTTTCGCTTGTAATTGTGTTGGGTATACTACCTGCAAGGCGAATCCAGGCAACATCAGATGTTTTGCCGATTGCTGGCATGGATACGCCTGTAGCGGAAGAGCTTCAAAGGATGATAAACACGCTGGGCGGGCAATATCGTTTTGATAACTTTTTAGCCGACCGCGCGGATGTGATTCGCCCCGGTGCCGAATACATAATTAATGGGACCGACTATTCTTTTACCGAGGGCATGGAAGTACGCGTATACGAAAACTTTGAAGATATGCCTGGCGCCTCACTTTGGACATGCGAAGAGGGTTTGGTTGAGTGGGAAGTTTATGTTTCCCAGGGCGGTTTATACCACATGTCAGTTAAATATTATCCGGTGCAGGGAAGAAATTCTGAAATTCAGCGGTCTGTGATAATAAACGGCGAAGTTCCTTATTTCGAGGCAGCCGCTGTTAATTTTCACCGGACATGGGTAAACCAATTTGATTATATTTTGCAAGACAGCCGTGGCAACGACTTGCGCCCAACTCAAGTCGAGAAGCGGTATTGGCGAGAAGTAGTTATAAGAGACGCAATGGGCGAACACAACGAGTATTTGTCTTTTTATTTGCAGGCCGGGAGAAATACAATTGCCTTCCTTTCTCAGAGAGAGCCTATGCTAATACAAAGCATCCGAATCTTCCAAAGGCCGGACGTGCTTTCGTACGCGGACGTTTCGGCAGGTTTTGCCGGGCTTAACCGCCCATCAATTGAACCAATACGTATAGAAGGCCAAGACGCCGTGCGACGCTCGTCCGCAATGCTTGCGCCTCGCGCAAATACAGCCGGGCCGGGGGTGTTGCCGTACAGCCCTAGATATATCCGTATCAACTATATAGGCGGATACGCATGGTCGCAACCCGGTTCATGGATAGAATGGGAAGTTAATGTGCCCGAAAGCGGTTTGTATAAAATTGCGCTTAATGTTCAGCAAAACTTCAACCGCGGTGCAATGGCTTACCGGCGTATCAGCATAAACGGTGAGATTCCCTTTGCAGAAGCGGCCGAGATTCCGTTTAACTTTGGAAGCCGCTGGCGCGTAGAAACATTAGGGAACGAAGACGGGTACTTCCTATTCTATTTACAGGAAGGCGTAAATACTATCCGCATGGAAGCTATCTTGGGAGGATACGCTCCACTTCTGCGTGAAGTCCAAGTTTCCGTAATGAATCTTAACCGGATATACCGCCAAATCGTAATGATAACAGGCGTTACACCTGATGTGCTTAGGGACTATCAGGTTGGCAGGCGCATCCCGGATTTGGAAGAAAATCTTAGGTATGAACGCGACAGACTGCTAAGGGTATTTGAAGGACTGCGGGAATTGTCCGGCGGAAATGTAAGCGAACGCGACGTAATTGTCCGTACCGTTGCCACTGTTATGGATAATTTGCTTCGTGACACTGATGATATACCGCGTCGGCTTGGCGAGTTTCGGATAAACCTGGGCGGCCTCGCGACCTGGCTGACGCTGGTGCGGGAGCAGCGGCTTAGTGTAGATGCCATCTATATCCTAGCGGCAGACGCGCCTACACCAACCAATGCAAGCGGGTTTTTCGCACAACTGAGGCATGAGGTTGTCTCTCTTGTGCTTTCATTCTTTGTTGATTTTTATGACCTTGGTGATATAGGGCAAGGAGATGCCGGGCGCAGAATTGAAGTATGGATGGGCTCCGGGCGCGACCAAGCCGTTATATTAAGAAGCATGATAGATGAAAGTTTTACCCGCGAGACGGGAATAGCCGTTGATTTGAAGCTGGTAGATATGAGTATGCTACTGCCTGCGACAGTATCACGGCAGGGGCCGGATGTTGCGTTAGAGCAGTCTATGGATGTGCCAATGAATTTTGCTTTTAGAGGCGCGGTTGCGGATATATCCGGCTTTCCAGGCTTTGATGAGGTAGTCGGGCGTTTTTCGGAAGCCGCAATGGTGCCGTTTACGTATGGCGGGCAAGCATTTGCGCTACCCGAGACGCTGGCATTTAATATGCTGTTTTACCGCAGGGATGTCTTACACGAACTTGGGATAGAACCGCCCGATACATGGGATGACATACGTGCCGCGATTGCGGTACTCGACCATCACCATATGGACTTCGGGATACATGTAAGCGAGCTTAACGACCCGATGATGAGTTTCAGCATGTTCCTGTTTCAAAATGGCGGTGATGTTTATAACCCGGACGGCAGGTTCTCCGGCTTGGATTCTCCCGTGGCTCTTACGGCGTTTAGGGACTTCACCAGATTTTATATGGATTATCGCCTCCCCAGGGAGTTTAACTTTGTTAACCGTTTCAGAAACGGCGATATGCCCATGGCAATTTCCAACTATGTCAATTTTAACACTTTGCAAGTTTTTGCGCCTGAAATAAGGGGTATGTGGGGCTTTAGGCCGGTGCCCGGTACATTGCAACCAGACGGTACCATTTGCAGGGCAACACCATCCTTTGGTAACGCGGTAATGATGATGGAGCAGGCAAACGATAAAGATTCCGCTTGGGAATTTATGAAGTGGTGGACAAGTGCGGACACGCAAGCCCAATTTGGGGAAAGGATGGAGTCCATAATGGGCCCGGCGGCGCGTCATCCTACCGCCAACCTAGAGGCGTTTGGGAGGCTCCCCTGGTCTGCGCAGGAGTACCGCAGTTTATCCGCGCAGTTTGAACATGTACGCGGGATTCCCCAAGTCCCTGGCGGTTACTTCACTCCTAGATATGTTCGTAACGCATTCTTCACGGTGGTGGAGCAAGAAACTATAGAGGCCAGAGATGCCCTAAGGAACGCCGTGCGCTTAATCAATGATGAAATTAATATCAAGCGGCGTGAGTTTGGGCTGGAATAACCGTGCCCTCAATAAGATGAAGGGGGAATTGCTATGGATAGGCACAAATTAAAGCATAAGCGTAATCCAATGTCGCGTGACAGACAAAATTATTTCCTAATAGCGCCGTTCTTTATATTGTTTTTCACGTTCACGGTGTTGCCGGTTGTATCCGCTATGGTTTTAAGTTTTACTGATTTTAATATGCTTCAAATGCCTAGTTTTGTAGGGTGGGGCAATTATCTCCGACTGTTTTTGCATGACGAAGTATTTATTATTGCCTTGCAGAATACGATAATTTTTGCGCTTGTAACCGGGCCGCTTAGCTACTTTTTATGCTTTACCATAGCTTGGGTAATAAACGAGCTTAACCCTAAAATAAGAGCGTTTATGACGCTAATATTTTTTGCGCCATCTATATCAGGCAATGTATTTCTGATATGGGCGTTTATCTTCTCGGGTGACCGTCATGGTATGGTCAATGGCTTCTTGCTAAGGTGGGGGTTTACAACCGAAGCAATAAACTTTTTGCGTGACGCGGATTATATTTTGCCAATACTGCTTATTGTGCAGTTATGGATGAGCCTCGGAACCGGGTTTTTAGCATTTATAGCCGGCTTGCAAACAGTTGACCGCACCCTGTACGAAGCAGGGGCAATAGACGGAATCAGAAATAGATGGCAGGAACTTTGGTTTATTACACTGCCATCCATGAAGCCTCAATTGATGTTTGGCGCGGTTATTCAAATAACTACAAGCTTTGCTGTGGCAGATATTTCTATCCAGCTTGCGGGTATGCCTAGTGTTAATGACGCGGGCGCTACTGTAATTACACATTTGATGGATTTTGGCTCGATACGTTTCGAGATGGGATATGCCTCTGCTATTGCTACGCTGTTATTCTTGCTAATGGTGGGCGTAAACAAAGGCGTACAGCGTTTGCTTAGAAAGGTGGGGACTTAGATTGATTAAGCGAAAACTTAACCGTTCCCTGTCAGGCACTATTGCGCTGTTTCTTGTCCTTGCCGCTTTAGGCTCGTTTATGGCTCTCCCGCTGGTACTTACAATTAATAGGGCGTTTATGCCGTTGGATGAGTTATTTATGTTCCCGCCTAGGTTTTTTGTGCGTAATCCGTCGTTGGGTAATTTTTCTGACTTGATGGTATTAATGCAAGCAACTTGGGTGCCTTTTTCCCGATACTTGTTAAATACACTTATAATTACCGGTTTTGGTACGGCAGGCCATTTGCTAATTGCCTCTATGGCGGCATATCCACTGGCTAAAAACGAATTCCGCGGAAAAGACACATTGTTTAGCATAGTTGTTCTTTCGTTAATGTTTACGGGCGCGGTTACGGCAATACCCAATTACATGATAATAACTGCACTTGGCATGAACAACACATATCTGGCAATTATCGTACCCGCGTTTCAGTCTTCTTTGGGGCTGTATCTTATGACACAGTTTATGAGACAGATACCCGACTCGTTGCTGGAGTCGGCAAGAATAGACGGCGCAAGCGAACTGAAGATTTACGCAAGAATTGTTATGCCTAACGTGAAGCCCGCGTGGCTGACACTTATCATTCTTATGTTCCAGCAACTTTGGGGTAATACCGGCGGTGTATTCCTAAGAAGCGAGGCGCTAAAGCCCCTTAGTTTTGCTATGAATCAAATCGTAGGCGGTGGTATCGCAAGAGCCGGTGCAGGCGCTGCTGTTACGCTTATTATGATGAGTGTGCCCATCATATTTTTTATCATAAACCAGAGCCGAGTTATCGAAACTATGGCAACATCCGGCATGAAGGAATAGTAGCGTAGGGTTAATCTCCGTTTGAAAGAGGTGTTAGTATGCGAAAGCCATCAAGAATTATCGCCGTTATCTTGAGTTTGACCTTGATTATGTCTACAACATCACCTGTCATGGCGGACACGCCTTATCTGGGTTATACCTACAATTTCTGGGGGGTAACGGTGCCGGCACCGGTGTCATATATACCAACCAGAACCATAAGCGCTGTGGACATATCGCCGGAGCTGGGTAGTTTTTCTAACCCTATGGATATGAGCGTGGATAGGAACGGGCTAATTTATCTTTTGGATACGGGAAATAATCGTGTTGTGGTTTTCTGTCAGGAGCTTAGCCTCAAGCAGGTCATCTACGGCTTTTACGGTCCAGAAGGATGGGAAGCTTTTAACAACCCAAACGGTGTATTTGTCTGCTATAACATGAGGATTTATGTTGCCGATACAGATAATAGGCGTGTTGTGATTTTAGACTTGTACGGTGATTTTATAAGCCAAATATGTAACCCCGATTTAACCGAATTTGCCGACGAGGTAGACTTTAGGCCATTGCGTGTAGTTGCAGACCGCGCGGGGCGTGTGTATGTAATTGTTGCGCATGTAATAGAAGGTATCATGCGTTTTAATGAAGACGGTCAGTTTTTTGGTTACTTTGGTACGATTCATGTAAGGCTAACCCCGATGGATGTGTTTTGGCGGATGGTTAGCACACCCGAGCAACGCGCAAGGCAGAGGCGCTTCGTGCCTACGGAATATACAGGGATGGACGTGGATGAGTACGGGTTTGTTTTCGCAACTCACTCCGATGTGTTAGGCGGGGGCGACCAAGTTATGCGCCTTAACCCGCGTGGCGTTAACGTGCTAAGAAATTTCAACCCTAATACAAATATAAATGGTGACCAGTGGTGGTCTTTTGGCGGCCCAAGCAGTGGACCTTCTAATTTTATAGGAATAGTCGCGAGAGAAAACGGCAAGTACTCTGCTTTGGATTCCACTCGTGGCCGCGTGTATACCTATGACTCGGATGGTAACCTACTGTATGTATTTGGCGGGGAAGGCAATATTATGGGCATGAGCCGTCGCCCTGTTGCGCTAGAGGCTATAGGGGATCATATGATGATTCTCGATTCCCTGCGGGGACGGATTATCTATTTTGAGCCTACAGAATACGGGCGGCTGATAAATGAAGCTATTGCATTGCGTTATCAAGGTGACGAAGCGGGCAGTGTTGAAATATGGCGGCAACTTGCTGTTATGGATGAAAACTTAACACTTGCGTTTACCGGAATAGGGCGTGCCCATATCATTGATGGAAATTATGCACTGGCTATGGACTATTTAAGACGCGGGATGGATTTGCGATATTATTCTATTGCCCTCGGGCATCGCCGCCAGCAGATACTGGAAGATAATCTGCCAATGGTGCTCACTATTGGTCTTGCATTGGCCCTGATACTGGTTGGGCGTTCGGTTTATACGCATATCAAGAATGGCAAGGAGGTTGATGCCTGATGTTGAAACGGATTTTCCGCTTTTATTCCCTGCCGCTATATCTAATATTCCGCCCGATAAGCGGCTTCTATGCTATGAAATTTGAGAAACAGGGGACTCTTCGGATAGCTATCTTCAACTTTATTATGATGTGCATTTCCTTTGTTTTTGTTAATCAGTATTCGTCTTTGCTGGTTAACCAGCGACACCCACTGTCCCTTAATAGCCTTTCGGATATCTTAACCTTAGCGGGTGCCCTTATTTTGTTCTGCACCGCCAATTGGGCTGTGACGTCATTAACTGACGGAGAAGGCAAATTTAAAGAGATATTCATGGCGATATGTTATGCAATGACGCCATTAATACTGTTACTTATCCCCGCGGCAATACTAAGTAACGCTTTTACAATGCAAGAGACTGGGTTTTACTTCATGATAATAAACTTCACAATCGGGTGGTTTGTATTGCTTGTATTTATCGGGCTTTTGATAGTGCATAACTACACCGTAACTACACCGTAACTAAGGCACTCGTTACAATGGTACTTACGTTTATATCACTGCTTATAATTGTCTTTTTGATTACGTTGCTTTTAACACTGCTTCAGCAGTTGTACGTGTTTGTGTGGAGCTTGTATAGAGAAATCTCTTTCCGAACGTAGACATGAAGGAGGCGACAGATATTGAATAGTTTTTTGGAAAAAACAAAAAAGGCCCTGCGAAGATGGTTGGCTCGGGCACTCGCTATAGGAGTAATAGCCCTGATTTTTTTGTATACCGGATTTATTTGAGTAGCTTCGAATCATATGATTACAGCCATCTGACCCCAACAGTGGATTTTGGACCAGCAGAAGAGTTTGTGCCGCTTGTTGGTACATCCGTTGACGGCATGTCACGCGCCGCCGAAAATGATATCCTCGCGCTTTATGTAGACACAGAAACAACGGCGATAGCGGTTTACGATAAACGAAACAGCTATATATGGCATTCTACGCCCGAAGGTGCGGCGGCAGACACGATAGCAAACCCTCACGAACGAAACATCATGCGTTCTTCTGTAGGGATTTGGTTTTATGACCAACGCAGAAGGCAACATTTCCGTTGGAGTTATAACGACTCTGTTGCTCGTGACCAGGCAGAAGTTTTTAGTATACCTAACGGGGTGGCTGTCCGTTATGTGCTTGGTAGCGTGGATTTGGGTATTTACGCGCTTCCAAGGTATATAGAGGTTGAACGCTTTCAGACCCGTGTGTTGGATCAGGTTTATAGCTTAGATGATACCCGCTGGCTAAGCCGCAACTGGATAGAAACAGCGGATATGCCAGGGTTTGTGCGGATGATGGATGGCGCAAGGCAGGCAGGTAACGCTTTGCGCATGATACGGATATTTGAAGAGATTGGATATACGCTAGAAGAGCTTGAGTATGACAACGAAGCCTCTGGCTATGAGTCAGAAGTGTCTTTTGACATAGTTACTTTGTATATTGAGTTTATACTTGATGAGGATAGCCTAATTGTCAACTTGCCTATGAACCGTATAGAAATGTCTGACGAATCTCACTTGATAAACTCTATAGATGTTATGCGTTTCTTTGGGGCGGGGGGAGCCGACGAAGAAGGCTTTATTCTTGTACCAAGCGGTTCAGGCGGGATTATTGAGTTTAATAACGGAAGACATACAGAGGAAATGTTTTTTGGAAATGTCTATGGCTTGGATTACATTATGCACCATAGGCGCCCTCAAATAATACAGCCCGTGAGGCTTCCGGTATTTGGTATAAATAAAGGCAATGCCGCAATGGTAGCGCATGTGGAAAATGGCACGGCGCTTGCCACTATTGTTGCGGATGTCGCGGGCCGTTTAAACTCGTTTAATTATGCGTATTTCAGCTTTAATATACGCAACTCACAGATACTTGATGTTGGTCTTTCTGGTTTGCACCATCACGCGTTACGCACAATGAATATCATACAAAGCAGTGCGTATCACGGTGATATAACCTTGCGCTATCACTTCTTAGCGGGTGATGAAGTCAGTCTTGGCGATATGGCGGGAGTTTACCAGCAGTTTCTGGTAGATAGCGGGGTACTAACACCTCTTGAAGGTGATGCTGACCGCAGTTTCTATTTGGATATAGTTGGTGCCGCGGATGTTATAAGGCATTTCTTGGGTACGCCCTATACTTCTCTTGAAGTGATGACTACTTTTGCCGAAATCAATTATATTTTAGACTATTTAAATGACGGTGGGATAAACAATGTACAGCTAATGCTTCATGGCTGGTTTAACCGGGGGCTAAACCATGATGTGGCAAGCTCTGTAAACCGCATAAACAGGCTGGGAAGCTTGGATGAGATGCGGGAACTGGACGCGCGCCTCAGGAACGATGGCGGTGCGCTTAATCCTGCGGTCAATTTTATGGTTACTAATTATTTCTCACGAAACTTTAACGAAACATTTGAAGCATCCAGGGATATAGGCGGGTTTATTGGCGTGAGGTCATCCCAGATAGCCAGGGATTTGCTTACCACAAGATTTAGCATCCATAGAAACGACTGGTTTTATCTGGTTAACCCTGTTGCCATGCCGTTCCATGTAGACGGCTTTATAAACTCTCATGAAAGCAGGATAGGCTTTGGCGGTCTTGCCCTTGCAGATTTAGGGAATATCCTTACAGAGAACATGTACCGCCGCAACCCGGTTGACCGTGAACACGCGCGCCTTATCGCCGCCGAACAGATGGGGATTTTGGCTGAAGAGTTTAATAATGTTGTCGTGTTTGGTGGGAATGACTATGCGCTAAGACACGCCTCACATCTTGTGGATGTACCTACCCGTACAGACTGGTTTTATATCATCAACCATGAGGTGCCTTTCTATCAAATGGTAGTACATGGTTTTGTAGAATTTGCCGGAAGTTCGGTTAACATGCAACCAAATTTCAACGCGCGGCGTGAGTTGCTTAACTCAATTGCCACGGGCGTATCACCCAGGTTCACAATGACTGCGCAACCAACAAGATTATTCCAGTTTTCGCCTCACGAGCGCATGTATTCCACGCACTACCAAAATTGGGTTGAGACGGCTATTGAGCATTACCGTTTGTTTAACAACGTACACAGTAGGCTTCGTACCCAGCGGATTGTGGATTTCATTATACTTTCTGACGGGCGGATGGATTTAGACGGCATGGAAACAGTGACCGTTACAGTGTTTGAAGACGGAACGCGCATTTATGTAAATAACACCCGCCGCGCATTCACCACTGATGGCGGTGTAAGTATTGAGCCTTTATGGTTTACGGTAGTATAGGAGGGGTGCGCTATGGTTAAGACAAAACAGGCACCAGGGTGGCGGTTTACTATGCGCCGCAGGGAAGCGGCAACCGGATACATGTTTATTTTCCCATGGGTTGTTGGGATGGCGCTGTTCTTTCTTACTAATGTGATAAGAGCGGGGCGCTACGCGTTCTATGATATTAATATTTTAGTTGAAGAGGGCGGCGGTTATGAGCTTATCCCGCGTGGGCTGGACCATTTTAGACACGCGCTGTTTGTACACCCCGACTACGTACGCCTTTTGACCAATACCATCATTGATATGCTTTGGAATGTACCATTAATTATATTTTTGAGTTTGTTTGTGGCCATCCTATTGAATAGGACTTTCCCGGGACGTACCGCTGTCCGTGCTATATTTTTTCTGCCTGTTGTGTTGGCGGTACCTGGGATACAGGGCGCGTTTAACACAATGAACACAATGATGATGGGCGGTATGAGTGCGGTGCCATCAGAGGTGGGCGATGCTTTAGGCGGAGGGTTTAACCCTACGGGGATTGCTTTCATGCTTTTTGACTTTGGTGTTCCCATTGTTTTTATCAACTATATTGTAAGTGCGGTTGCGCGGCTTCATACGGTTATACGCTCTGGGGGGGTGCAAATGCTTATTTTCCTTGCGGCGTTGCAGTCTATTCCCAGTTCTATGTATGAGGTGGCACAGGTTGAGGGCGCAACTGCTTACGAAACATTTTGGAAAATTACACTACCCATGGTAAGCCCGCTTATTTTGACCAATGTGGTGTTTACAATAGTAGACTCATTTTCACGTAGTGCGCCGGTTAACCTTGCGTTTACAACGGCTTTCGGCCAACAGAACTTTGGATTAAGCGCCGCATTTTCGATTATTAGCGCGTTTGTGATTTGCGTATTTTTGTTGATTACCGGATACCTGATTTCGCGCAAAGTATATTACCGCACCTAGCTAAAGGAGGCACACCATGTTAAGAGTTAAATCAGGACAGCCCCGATTAGCTTCTTTAACGGGGAAGATTAAGGATTTTGCAAAAGACCCCAGTGTTTCTTTAAATACTTTGCACAAGTGGGTAGGAAAAGCGCGAGGGTTGATTTTAGGGCTTGCAATGGCAATTATTATTATTGGGATATCGTATACTATATTGGCCCCGGTTATAGGCATTTTTTCGGTGTCTTTTATGTCTCGTGAGGATTTGTTTAACCCATTAGTGTTCCTTGTTCCGGATAATTTTTCGATTATAAACATGAGGAACGCTGCCAGGTATTTAAACTACTTTTCTGTTTTGGGGAGGACAATTTCATTCTCACTTGCGATGAGTGCTTTGCATGTGGCGGCGGCTTCATTTATTGGGTATGGCTTTGCGCGGTATAGGTTTCCGGGTAACCAAATTTTATTCGGCCTTGTGATTTTTACTATAGTCATACCAGTGCAGACTTACATGGTACCTTTGTGGATGCAGTTCCGCTTTTTTGGGCCAACAGATACTAATCTTATTGGAAATTACTTGTCTATGATTATCCTAACCGGCACAGGGGTTGGGTTGCGCTCGGGATTGTTTATTTATATTTACAGACAATTTTTTAAGGGCTTGCCTACGGAAATTAGCGAAGCCGCCCTTATAGACGGGGCTGGGCCTATACGTACGTTTTTAACGGTTATGATGCCTAACTCTAAACCAGCGACAATAACTGTTTTGTTGTTTGCTCTTGTTTGGCATTACGGCGATACATTCTATAGTGGTATGTTGCTTACCGGGCGGCGTTTTTTAAATGTCGCGCTCGGAGGCGTAATGCAACAGTATATGCAAGGGTCGGGTGCTCACGCAGACTATATTGGGGCACAGATTGTTTTTTTTGCTAGTGTAACGCTTGTTATTATTCCTATCATGGTTATCTATGTTATCTTGCAGCGCCATTTCATTGAGGGTATTGAGCGTAGCGGGATAGTTGGATGATATTTAAATTTAAGATCCCAAAAAGGAGGAAACAGAAATGAAAGCAAAGAGATTTTTGGCTTTGTTTGTAGTGCTGGTGATGGTATTTGCGTTAGTCACAGCCTGTGGCGGTAATGGTGATACAACGCCTACACCCGCGAACACTCCAACCCCAGCCCCAGTGCAAACCCCGGCTCCAACACCAGAACCAATAGTTGAAGATCCGGTAGAGGTAACCGTAGAGTTTCCGGATTTAGGCGGGCGTACGATCAGAATTGGTACATGGAGCGCAGGCGGGTTCTTTGGTGAAACCGGTGACGAAAGGCCTGACCCAGCGGAAGACGCAAACTACTTCATAAACAGCATGCGCTGGGACAACCGCGTTAGGGTAGAAGAAGCCTTTAACGTGCAATTTGAAATAATTGCCCTTGGTTGGGGTGAAGTTATCACTTCGCTGACTTCTAGTGTGCTTGCTGGCGAACCCTTTGCCGACCTTGTTCACCTTCCCGGCCCACACTCTTTTACCGCACTTAACACGGACCTGGTACTGCCGCTTGATACATTGGCACGGTCAGATTCGGACTTTATGACCACCCGCAACTGGCTTGAGCCAAGGGCTGCTTTTGATGGTCATGTTTGGAGCGTCCACTCAGCCGCGGTTAACACCGGCCAAGAGGGAATAGGTGTTAACTTGGATATTATTGACGCAATGGGCGCGCCCAATCCTGTTGAGCTTTATGAACGTGGGGAGTGGACATGGGATGCCATGCGTCAAGTTATGGAAATGACTACGGCTGACACCACCGGTGACGGCGTTAACGACACATTCGGATTTAGCGGGTCGCTTCAAGGCGTTATCCGCCATTTGATATCCGCAAATGATGGGTGGATGATTTGCCCAGATACCCTCACATATGCATATGACTCCGAAAATACCATGGTTGCGCTTGAGTTTGTATATGAAATCCTGGCCAACGGTTGGTTCTTCGCCGGCGACCCAGAGCACGCAATGCCGGTAAGGGCCCATGTGCCAAACCAACGTGCTTTTGAACAAGGCCGCAACGCCTTGCATGGCGCTATTCAGCCATTTCATATTAACCGTGCTATAAATGAAGGCTTTACAGCCCGCATGGCATTTGTACCCTTCCCGATAGGCCCTAACAGCACAGCAAATTATACAAGCAATATCGGCCTAAGAGACGGCGTCCATATACCCGTAGGTACAGAAGACGCTGCATATGTACTTTGGATTTTGGAAGAATTGTTCGCGTGGCCAGGTGATGATTATTATCTGCTAAACGAAGGCGGGATTGACGGGCTTAGAAACATTTTTGAGGACGAGGGTGATGTCCAGCGCGTCCTACGCAATGCAGAGAACGCGAAGCAAGATATTGGCTTCATACTTGATGGCTACTATTGGTTCCACAATGATTTAGTTGAGGCATGGTATCTTGGTACAATGACCGTGGCACAAGCAGTAGAATACTTCCGTCAGCCACAGCAAGACAGGATTAACACGTTTTTTGGCTTGGATTAGTATTTAAAATATTGCGTAAATGTTTTGGATGGAGATTGGTATGAAAAGCATAGAAAAATATTTTTTCATATCGTGTATCCTTATTTTGGCGGTGGCGGTGCTGACCGGGTGCTTTGCTTTTCCTATTGAAGACCCTGTCACACCGCTACCAATAGCTCCGGTACAAGACGCAAGACCGTTGCGCACGGCTACAGTAGCCAGGGGGGATGTGGTTAGATCCATAAGCCCCCTGGCTTTTTATGTTTCGGCACGAGAAGAGCGCGTTTCTTTTGGCGCAAACGGCTTTCGGATACTGAATATCTATGTAACAGCCGGTGATTATGTCCAAGAAGGGGATGTAATTGCGACGTTGTACAAGCCAAGGGTACAAGGCGATTTAAGAGCCGCTCTAAGACTCGAAGAGTGGCTTAGGCTGGATTTATCTCATCTTAATACAAGACATAGCCACGCCCTATCAGAAGCCCGCAGGACAGGGATTCCGTTTGACGATGTGCTTTTTGGCTTGGAAAGAACCCGTCTTGAGGGAGAGCTGGCGCTTTTGCTGGCGGAAATAGAGTATCTCAATTATGAGAATGAGCAACGTTATTTGCGCTCGCCAATGGACGGAAATATAGTGCAGGTTATGACCTTTACAGAAGGTATGCTGTCTTCCGCCGCAACAGTAGCGGTTATCGTGGATGCTTCTTACAGTGTATTTGAGGTGCGCTCGTATGAGGCTACTACCCACATGGAAGTGGGCGATTTTTTTACTCTTAACGTACTTGGTGTGCCGTACAACACGGTTGTAGTTGACCCTGAAGAATTGGGTATACATAGGGGTACCGCCAGGGGGCATGAAGCTTATTTAATGTTTGTGGATGAAGCCCCAATTTTTATTACCCCGCCCAGCGCTACTTTAACAATCGTTTTAGAAGTAGCGCATGATGTGCTTTATATTCCCGTGCGCGCGGTTAATAATGCCGCCGAGCGCACTTTTGTTTTTGTGCTTAACGAGCTGGGCGTGCGCTCTATCCGTGATGTGGAAATTGGGCTGATTGGGGGCGCGTACGCACAGATAATTAGCGGGTTGCGGGAGGGGGAGCTGGTGGTAAATGAATAGAAAATATTCGGTTTTAATAGCGTTACTGCTCCCATTGGCTTTTGTCGCGTGTACCGCCGGTAATATTGAAGCTTTGCCAGCTCCGGTGCTTTTGACGCCTATCAGCGCGCGGTTTGATACTGCGGCAGTAACGCGAGGGCCTGTGGCATCGGTATCGCGGCATACAGGGATTGTACGTGTTGAGTCTGTGGGGCTTGGTTTTGGCGCGTCCGCCGCTTCGTTTGGGGAGTTCTTTGTTAGGGTAGGGGACTTTGTAGAAGAGGGGCAATTGCTTGCGGTCCCAGATACGGCGAGGCTTGAGACACAGGTTGCGAATCAAACGGATCTGCTAGCGAGGCTTCGCAGAAACCACAGCCTAGAAAACGATTTAAGGGCAATAGATATAGATATTATGAATTTGCAGAATCATCATGGTACCGAGGCGGCAATAATTGAGCTTGGTTTGACGCGGGAGCGACAGGCGCTAACCATCCGTCATGAGGAAGAGCGGCTTGACGAGTTAACCGCCCGCCTTAGGGAATCGAGGATTTACGCCCCGTTTGACGGCGTGGTTACGCTTCTTGTCGAAATGAGCTGGGTGCCTTCGTTTACGCCAGTTATTTATATTGCCCCGGCCGGCGCACCTGTATTTGTAGAATATTTTGGCGAGGAGACTTTAACTCCCCGGACCGTTGCCCGTATACGCGGTAGTATAGACGGCAGGAATTATGAGCTTACGCACATACCCTTGACCCGCGAGCAAATACTTCATTACCGGAACATGGGCGTGCGTTTTCCCGTACGGTTTGATACCGGCACAGAACATCCGTTGCCTGTGGGCAGTCTGGTATCTATTTATTTGTACACGGTTTTTGACGCGGACGTATTGCGTATCCCACGCGGGGCACTTTTGTCTGACCCAGATTTAGGCCATTACGCCTATAGGATCGAAGGCGGCGCAAGCGTTCAGGTTTTTATCGATATCGGGGCTGTTACGGAAACTTATGTATCGGTTTTAAGCGGGCTAAGCGAAGGGGATGTGGTATATGTCAGGCCGTAGACCCTGGATGATGATATCCGCTTTGCTCCTTACTCTCCTTATTGTAGCTTGTGGAACCGATACCGCGCAGGACGAGCTATCCGCCATTGTGTACGAGGGGATTCTTGTACCGGCGGGACGCAGGGGGCAAGCCCATGCTCCTATTATGGCTGAAGTACGGCGCGGGAATATGACGCGGACTGTAGATTTGCCTACAACGGCGGTATTTACTAATGTGCTGGGTTTAGGCTTTGACTTGTATGGCGGTGTGCTCTCCGGCGAGCTTGGTTTGTCGGTAGGGGCGCGTGTTAACCGGGGGGATCTGATTGCAGAGCAGTTTTTTGAGCCAACCGTCCAGCAAACGATTGCCCGTGACCGCATTCTGCTTCAGATGCGGGAGTTTGAAGCCCGCTTTTTAATAGACCGTGATGCCCGCGAAGTAGCAATCGCAGAGGCCCGTGATGCCCTGAGGTACGTGCGAGAGTCTGACGATGAGCGTATTCTTACACTGCAGCTTGAACGACTCGAGATATTGTTTCAAAGGTTTATGTTTGATGCCGGAGAAAGACGGCGCGAGCTTAACGAAAGGCTGGAAGAAGCTACATTGCCCCCAGAGCGGCTTTACGCGCCCTTTTGCGGCGTGGTTACGGGGCTAGGGACAATAAGCCACGATGCAACGGTTCAAAGAGGGCAAAATCTTTTTTGGGTTGCCGATGACAATAATTTTTATTTTCGCGTAACTGCTCCGCCTAATGTTATCAGGTTTGGTAATGTGTATCCTATTAGGATGCGGGACAGTAATTTGACTTTTGATGCTAAGGTTGTTTCCGACCCTGTGGCGGCCGGTACGTGGGATGCTCTGATGGATTTTATTCTTATGCCTGTTGAGCTTGGTGCTTTTAGAGAAGAGCTTGAAAGGCTTGGATTATCATATTTTGAAATGGTTACGGGCAGGAGTTTTCATTTTATTGTTGAGGAAGTTATTGCTTATGATGTATTACTGCTTCCGCTTCAGTTTATCCGCTCCGAAAATAATCTGTCCTATGTGTATATTTATGAAAACGGTAGCTACCTAAAGCGATATGTAACCCTTGGCTTGCAGTTTATGGGTGAGGCAGAGATTCTTATTGGTCTTGAAGAAGGCAGTAAGGTGGTGCTAATTTGATTAATTACTTGCTCCGCCGGATGTGGAAAAACAAGTGGCTTATGCTGAGCCTGTTTGTAGGGAATGTACTACTCATAGGAATAGTTGCCGCAACGCCTTTATATACCCAGGCAACCGTGCAACGCATACTTATACAGGAATTGCGCCGTACCCAGTTTGAGGAAAAACACCACCCAGCCATAGTTGATTTGCGGTTTGCCCTTAATACTCTTGTGCCTGAGCATATCATCCCGCACTATTTCAATACCCGTGACACTATAGTACCAGAGATTGCGGATACGATAGGCCTCCCTGTAAGTATGCACATTGAGACAAATACTTTGTCCAACTGGCACCTGATACCGGCCCAAGAGCGTGAAAGCGTTGTAAGAATCCGCAACATGTCTTTGATGGGCATCAGTGGTTTAGCCGAGCATGTAAATATCGTACAAGGGCGTATGCCGTCATCTACGCTGGTTGACGGCAACATAATTGAAGCTCTTGCCACAGAAACTGCGTTGATAGACCAAAATTTATTAATTGATGAGTTGTTGCCGGTACAAAATGTTAACAGTGAAAAAGGCAACCTATATGTTCGGATTGTGGGAGCCTATGAAAACCGCCTAGGTTCGGAATTGTTTTGGTCGACGCTTAGCTTTAACCGTACAAACACAGTGCTTATTTCAAATGACTTAGTGCGGGATTATTTTATAGAAAGCTATGTTAACTACTATCGCAATGTTGCGCATTGGCATCTTTTGCTTGATTATTCTGCAATGAGCGCCCGCCGTATAGGCCATTACCTGGAGTCTCTTTCGGCTTTCTATACACGGTTTACCATTAACACTAACGCGTGGCAGTTTGGTGAAAACTTTAGCGAAATAATAATAGCGCATAACGAGCGGACTTCGGCCTTGGCTGTTACGTTGTGGGTTTTGCAGGTGCCGCTTTATCTGCTTCTTGCTTCATATATTTATATGGTTAGCCGCCAGATACTTCTGTTGGAGTTAAACGAGATTTCTGTATTAAAGAGCCGAGGGGTAAGCCGCCTGCAACTTTTAGGGGTTTACTTGATGCAAGGGCTGGTTGTCGCGGGTGTTAGTATGCCGGCAGGGGTGTGGCTTGGGGTATTGCTATGCCGTTTGCTTGGCGCAAGTAGCGGGTTTTTATATCTGGTCCGGCGCGCGGCTTTGGAAATTGTGATAACACCCACTGTAATCATGTATGCCGGTGCCGCGATGGCTTTTTCATTCCTTACAATGTTTTTGCCTGTTATAGGCTTTTCGCGGGTGACTGTTGTCGAGCACAAACAGCGCAAGCGCGGTTACGCGAGTGCGAAAGCCGTATGGCAACGCCTTTATCTGGACATTCTTTGTTTCGGGATATCTGTTTACGGGCTTTATTCATTTAACAACCAGCGGGAGCTGATGTCGGTGGCCATGCGCGATACAGCCTCTGTTGACCCACTTTTATTTCTTTCTTCATCGTTGTTCATTATCGGGGCGGGGCTTTTTGCTTTGCGGTTATTCCCACATGTGATTAAGGTTATATTTATGTTTGGGCGCAGGCTATGGTCGCCTCAGGCGTATGCGGCGTTTATACGGGTTGTGCGCTCTGCCGGGGCGGACAGTTTTATTATGATTTTCCTTGTTATAACTGTTGGGGTTGGCGTGTTTAGCGCACATGCGGCCCGCACTATTAATACTAATAGCGACCACCGGATTAGATATATAGGTGGGGCCGATTTAATGTTTCGTGAGTTTTGGCGTAGCAATATACCACTGAGGACA
>Ga0123355_10002588_pt1 | contig 25645 bp, 33 predicted proteins | sample TergutEmb28metaG_3_FD_89872 | JGI IMG/M metagenome (GOLD analysis project Ga0123355, IMG submission 89872) | Embiratermes neotenicus P1 segment gut microbial communities from Petit-Saut dam, French Guiana - Emb289 P1 | ecosystem: Host-associated > Arthropoda: Insects > Digestive system > Gut ...
AACGGCCGAAACATGTTGAGCATTGAATGAGTATTGAATAAATAATAAAATAAGTGGCATCAAGTTGGTTTCTCTTTACTCAACTATAAAGATGATGCACGGTCCCATAAACATAAGATCCTCCCTCAACATGTTTGTACCGTGCATCAATGACGATTAAAACACTTTATTATCCAACAGACGCACAAATATATAATTCTTAGATACAATTAGAATTATTATAAAATATTTAAAAATATTTAAAATTTCTCCGACATGTTTCGGGTCACAAGGGATCCATCATCAGGGAGCTTTATATAGTGCTTGGCTAAAATTACAGTAATGGTTCTATCGTGTCCGTTGACATGGACGTAGTGGGTGTTACGGTGTTACGCTGCCATAACACCGACTACGTCCATATCAACGGACACGATAGAACCATTACTGTAATTTTAGCCAAGCACTGTATAAAGCTCCCTGATGATGGATTCCTTGTGATCCGAAACATTTTGGGGCAATTTTAAATATTTTAAAACATTTTATAATAATTCTAATTGTATCTACGAATTATATATTTGTGCATCTGTTGGATAATAGAGTGTTTTAAACTCCTCCCTATCAAAGCGTAGTGATAGAGTGCTTTACTCTTTCCTCAATGGAAGTGAAATGTTTGTCCAAGGTTCACTGGAGGGCTTCAAGATTTTCCCTGCGAAAAACCAAAAAACCTTTGCTCAATATAAAAGATTTTGTGGTTCTAATAAAGCTTGTAATTCTTACGGCAGTATTCAATACTTCTTTCAGGGCTGGTGTAAGAGTCCTTGGCTCCAGTATACACTATCGGAGGAAACGATTCACGATGCACCATCTGCGCAGCGACTATCAAGATATTTCTTCAAGTTAAAGATCTGCTCTGCAAAGTAACTACGCCATTTCGAAGAAGTTGATGACCTTTGTAATTTACAAACGGAGTTAATACTTACTTACTTACTCCATGGAGCAGAGTCCTTCTTGAGAAGCTAACTGGTTCTTCAGCTAGTCAAGAAATTCCCCGCACTTTATGGAACCCGAAAGTTCATCATCGTATTCACAAGTGCCCACCATCTGTCCCTGTCTTGAACCAACTCCATCCAGTCTCCACCCCTCCCACTTCCCGAGGATCCATCTTAATATTATCCTCCCATCTACGTCTGGGTCTCCCCAATGGTCTCTTTCCCTCAGGTTTCCCCACACAAACGGAGTTAATACAAATAGAAACTTCATGGGCGGGGTCAGAACATTCACAATGGACGAAAACCAGGACTTTGTCTTGCATAGACACGTCAGTAATTTCATTCAATTGCACGCTGAAGTGAGGATTGCGCTGATGTCAGTTCTTCCGTGAATTACTGCAAGGTATTAGAAGAACTGTGAACGATTGTAGGCGGAGTGTGTGACGTCACTTGACAGACGTATTACGCAGTTATCTTCTTTTACTACAATCCACAAAACGTTTGATGATTTACAGGGCAAATATCTTCACCAAGATATCAGTCGTCGGGTGTGGATTCTTTGCTTGGCAATGCGACAAACAGCCTTGTAGGCTACGTCTAGAAAAGGATTTAATGTTGGAGCAAATGAAAGTACTGTCAAAGTTCCAGCCTGTACTAATCGAGCATTCTTCTCACGAACAAGATAAACATTTGATGTGTGGTTGACCGTGCATCGTAGTTCAATGTGGAATAAGAAACCAACTAGATGTCACTTAGTATTATATTTATTTCTCCTTTATAAGTTGTTCAACATGTTTCGGGCCACCTTGTGCCCATCTTCAGGAACTTACGACTTAGTGGTATTTTTTCACGTGTGGTGTAGTGCCGTGGCTGTGTAGGCAGTCAGATCCGGTTGGCTGGTTGCGTGTCCATTGGGAAGTACGTAGCACTACGTGCTACGTACTTTCCAATGGACACACAAGCAGCTAACGGGATCTGACTGCCTACACAGCCACGGCACTACACCACACGAGAAAAAATACCACTAAGTCGTAAGCTCCTGAAGATGGGCACAAGGTGGCCCGAAACATGTTTAGCAACTTATAAAGAGCAACTTATAAGGAGAAATAAATATAATACTAAGATAAACATTCTCAGACACATTTTCAGATTCTTATAACAAAACCAACTAGATGCACTAATTTCTCAAATTTATTTTTGGAATAAAACTCTATATGTTTCGAACAGTTCCTCTGTCCATCACCAGGAGCTTTTTACTGTACACACAACAATGGTATATGTCATACAGCTTTGTTGACAGCTTGCGAGCAATTAGAGGAAAAATATACAGAAGATTTTGATTTTCATATATCCTATTCATAATTGTAATTGGAGGAATATTGGTACTATTTATATACATAACAAGATTAGCATCAAACGAAATATTATCGCCATCAAACCAAATACTAATAGCCACATTACTATTACTGCCCATCTTACTAAACACAATACCAAAAGCAACCAACAACAAAGAAATAAATATACACGATACTATAATAGAAAACGTAATTACAACCACAACAACCGTTATATACAACCAAATAATAGGAACTATAAAGACAATATTAATACTATACATATTACTAACACTAATTGTAGTCGTGAATATTATCAACGTATCTAAGGGACCGCTACGACATACAAGATAATGAATAAACCCACACGAAATAAACACCCCTTATTTAAAATTGCAAATGACGCCCCAGCAGACTTACCGACGCCATCAACAATCCTGTCACTTTAGGCGATGACAGTACAATATAAGGTTACGGCACTTTCATCGTATTTAAGCTGGGCCTCAAAAAATCAAGAAAAGAGAGAGAGAGAAAAGGAAAAAGAGATATAGAAAAAGAAGAAAGAATAGCATAACCTAAGAAACACGTTACGTTGTGCAGTTTACATAGAAGCAGTAATTAATACGCATACATGAAATGAATAAACTGAGACTTGGGACAGCTGTGTGTTCGAGACATCAGAAGCACTCTTTTCATTTTTTACACACCCGTCCAGACTGGCTTTGGGGCCCAAACAACCTGCTTTACAATATTTACCGTTTCTCTCTTCCGGGGATAAAGAGGCCGGGACGTGGCTTTGACCACCCGTCCCCATCTAGCGCCGAGGTTAAAGAAAGAGTAGGGCTGTACTTTTACTCCCCCTCTGGGCCATCGTGGTGTGTTACAGGGTAAAATGTATTTTTACTTTTGCTCTTTTCTTTAAATCTGCGGATCTGCCGGATCAGTTGCGTATCGCCCATCAAACTTTATTTCCTCACGTTGCACTGCCAACAGGTGCAGTTTCCTTGCCTACCTAACGTCAAGTCCGACAAGTATTAAACAATATTATAGTAAGTAGTCTGGAATGAAAAAATCACCATGGACGTTTGATGAGACTAAGTTAGGTAGGTAGGTAGGTAGGTAGGTAGGTTTCACCCTTTTTATGGGCCACGAAGGCCCTTAGGGTGAGTAGAGGTATAGCTCTACTCTTTCTAGGACCTCGGCACTAGATGGGGTGGGGGCCAGCTCCAGGCCCCGGCCTTCTCTACCCCCAGGAAAGACCAGTTACCCATTTTACAGGAGGCTGGGTGGATCCCAGGGTCGGTCTGGTAAAGGTAAAGCAGTTCCTTTACAGAGGGTTCTAGGAAGTTAAGGTTCCCAGATTTCGTGACAACGGCACAGGATGGTGGTAGGTTGTCAGCCTTACGCACCGGCCGCCTTTACCTGCAGGAAATACTCCTGGTACTCATTTGTGTTAGAGGCTGAGACGGCCCCAGGGCCATAGTGCGATCGGAAGGATTTTATGTCAATGAAAAAACCACTGATACCAGCTGGGATCAAACCAGCAACCTCCCAATTTTTAGTACAGCGCCTTAACCACTGTGCTACTCCGGGCCGGTCTGGGGGGGCGGAAAATCTCATCCCCATCGGGATTCAATCCCGGACCGTCCAGCCCGTAGTCAGAGACTAAGGTTTACCTTACATTCATGAAGCAAGCACGGGCGGCTGTAGATAATCATAGTGGCAGGATATGTTGTCTCTAAATCCAATCATCGAGGCACTATTTTGACGTCATTCCGTGGTGATACAACAATTGCACGTTACTCGACGACGCAAAATAACATCATATGCAACCTTGCATTTCTTCGGAATGAAACACTTCATTAATTCTACTGTTTGATATTTTTTGAGAAGACAAATTTCGAAATGACAGGAAGTCAAAGCAGGAAAAGGCAGTTGGGGAGGAGAGGGCGAATCACGGACCTTGCCGACGATAGGTGTCAACTACCCACTCATTCAAACTGCACAACCTCAAAACATTGCCCAACTTTCATGTTTCAGGATAATCTTCTGTTACCTGTAAATTATTCTTACATCCTTAGATATATCTTTAATGTGCCATCGAATTAATTCGTTTCGACAAACATGTTCTACAGTTCTGTTCCTGGAGAAGGGTGAATGAAGCGTTACGTAGAATTATTTTATTTTATTAATAGAATGCTTCTGATTTAGAACTGTTGTGACTTATAGGTACACTTTATATTTATCTGCTTTAAGGAGAGCTTTGCTTAAGGACCTACAAGTAAATTAATTTTCTTACCTGTGTATTATGAATAAAAATACAGAATACAGGCTTAGATGGGTGGATAATATTAGGACGGATCTCCAGGAGGTGGGATGTGGGTATATGGATTGGATTGGGCTGGCCCAGGATAGAGACAATTGGCGGACCCTTGTGAGTGCGGTAATGAACCTGCGGGTTCCGTGAAATGCGGGGAATTTCTTGACTAGCTGCAAACCAGTTAGCTTTTCAAGAAGGACTCTGCACCATGGAGTAAGTAAGTAAGTAAGTAAGTACGTGTAAGTAATACAGAATACAGCAGAAACAAAAATATATGACAATTAACATTGTGATCATGCGCACGGTTATACCTCACTCATTACAGTTAATTTTAAGGTGGAGTCTACGTAAGGATTCAAACTTTACTTGTAACTGTTATGTATTTTGAAATATTCTTACAAAAAAAAAACGGATGTGCAGGTCTTCAGTCTCTATATATTAGCCAACGATCTGTACACTTCATTGGTTTCCATTTCTTTCACGGATAGGGTGACGTAAGGACTTACTTGAACTTCTACGTGTGTACGTTGATTCTTGGAAGATGAAAGCTTTGAGGCTATCGGAGCATTTCCGATAAGAATTTTCGTGTTCTGAGATGTGATGTCGTGTAGGTTGGTATACTGTATATACACCAAAGTCGGTACAATCATTACCTTATTTTCTCTACTTTTGGTTCACTCTAATTTATATTAAGGAACACTTTACGAGGAATCAAATCAGTGGCGTACCCAGGAATTTTGTTCGGGGGGGGGGAAGGATTCAACAAATTCAGTTGTGGACAGAGGACAGAGAGAACGGGAATCTGAGGGCGGTAGCCCCCTAGTCAGGGGTTCTGGAGGCAGCTGTAATTTGGTACAAGAAATTTCATTTCATATAGTAAAAGTTTTCTTAATTTTTGGTACTTTAAGACTATTTATGATGACAACCAATTTATTTGTCATTGCTGATGTAAAACAATTGAGAACCGACGGTAGTTTTAGAATTTTACTGCCTTTTTTCCGAACATCTTGGGGTGTTGGCGTCCTAAATTCAGCAATTTTTAACATTTTTCGCGATCAGGTTGAATTTGGCACGATTTTGGAGAGCTTTCGGAATTTCGGGGGAGGAGGATTTGAACACCCCCCTCGGTACGCCACTGAATCAAACTAAATCTGCCTTGTCAACCAACTTCTTACGCAAACCTTGCAAAATTCATATTTGCAAATTACTTACCCTCAGTCTGGCGCCATTCACGTCGAAGGTTTGAAGACGGTTGTTCTGCACATACAATTCCTCCAGCTTCGGCTGTTTGACAGAATCTCCCAATTCCTTAATGGCATTTCCTTCTAGGTGTAACACCCGCAGTTCAGCTACCATTTCTACTTTTAAGGGCACTTCTTCTAGACTGTTCGATGCGAGAGACAGCCACTTCAAAGACTTAAGACTCGTAAAAGCATCTGGGCCCACTGTCACCTTGTTATTACAGGAGAGATCTAGTGTTTCCAATGAGGCGATTTTGTAATCGTCTATTTTAGCTATGTTATTATTAGATAAGTTCAGTGTTCTCAGATTATATGCTTTGTCAAATACATTTAATCCTATTTTAAGTATGGAATTAAATGATACATCTAAAGTTTGTAGTTTTTGTATTGAAAATATTTCACCTTCCAAATTCTCAATCTTGTTGTGTGACAGAGAAAGTGTATTCAGAGACTGCAGTGCAGAAAATGTTCTTGGAGATAAGTTTGTAAGATTATTATGAGATAAGTCCAGATTTTCCAAATTTCTTAATCCATTAAATGATTTCTCATCCAGGGTTTGCAGCTCATTATAAGACAAGTCCAGATTTTTCAAATTTTTTAATCCACGAAATGATTTCTCATCCAGGGTTTGCAGATTGTTGTCCTTTAGTGAAAGAGTTTTCAAAGTCGTAATTTTCACAAACGTCTCGGGATTTATAGCGACAATTTCGTTATGGGCAAGATACAGACTCTCAACACTGTTCAGAACCAGACGACTGAGTGTCTTAATTCTACTGTTTTCAAAATGGGCCTCCATGGTTTTGTACGGGTAGCGGGTATAGCTCTCGGGATAAGGCTGTCGAAGCATTCCAGAAAACTCCCCTTGTCTTATCTTGGCATCAGAACAGTTGAGTAACAACACGCTGTCGACCACGTGACAGGTACATATGTCGCAGCGTTCTGATGACAAAATGGCGACGACATTGCTACATAAAATGAAGACAATAAGCCGAAGAAGGGCATTCGTCATTCTGATGAACTTGTTTCCTGGAAATCAAACGGAATTACAAGACATATTAGTTAATGGATGTGACAGTCTTCCTGCTCCTCAGAGTGCGTGACTGACAAAATATTCGGCATAGGCCAATAAAGTCGAAATAAAAAGGTATAAAAGTTCAAGACTTCTGACACAAGACGCTCTGTCTGGTGGTTGGTATGCACAGTATATCCCCGAAGCTTTGAACCTGCATCAGTACCCGTGTGAGAATCTTAAATATCGCATCTAATAAAAGATTATGTAAATAATAGTATATTGAAATAATACGTTCATATTAGCTTCCCCATCTGCTGCCCCACCTGTATGCACACAGACGAAACGCTGTATCTCTCGACCTTGCTCCCTAGTAACTTCCTTCATGTTTGTCTTGTTTCCTCCACGTCAATAAACCATTATGTCGTTCAATAACAACTTACATCCGCCAATGGTTTTACCGGAGGGAGTGGGTCTCGTCCAACCAGATTTTAACACTTCTTTTGACTTCTTTTGAAGTTTTGTTGACCGTGCATCGTGATATATTCGTATTATATGAACCAACAAGATACGCGATTTTTTTTAAAATTTATTTCAATAATAAGCCTCTACATGTTTCGAGCAGGCTTACTGCTCATCATCAGGAGAATGAACTCTGTATAAACAGCAATTGGTATAATCATGCGATATGTTGACTGGCTGTTGGCAGCAGCCCGTCAACATATCGCATGACTGTACCATCTGCTGTTTGTATAAACAGCCGATGGTATAGCCATGCGATATATTGACTGGCTGCTGGCAGCAGCCCGTCAATATATCGCATGATTATACCAATTGCTGTTTATACAGAGTTCATTCTCCTGATGATGAGCAGTAAGCCTGCTCGAAACATGTAGAGGTTTATTATTGAAATAAATTAATCGAAAATAGTGTATCTTGTTGGTTCATATTACACGGATCATCATGGCTTGTTTTCTTATTTCAAACGAAAATGAACATCTGTGGCAATCATATCCGTAGGTGCACAGAAATACCCGAGAGGGGAAAAATGCTCACTTTAACGAGTTCTGGAAGTTTTATAGTGATATGCATTCGAAAAATTTGTAACTTCCACAGCAGTACTATTCGTGTCAAAAGCGTAAAAGGAATACAGTGGACTTGTTTCACTATGTGGCTTTCGCACAACTACAAACGTTCTGCAGTATTCAAATACCCAGAAGAACGTGGAAAAAGTGAAAATTAAAAGGGGATAATTAGTACTTAGGTCAGCTCATGGTTTATCTGTCATAATCATCCCATTATTTCACTGTTGTGGATGCTACATAGAATATGTAAGGGATGCATAGTAAAAGGTAAAGCAGCCCCGTTACAGGCCTGGAATGGCCCAGAGGTTTCCAGGAATTTAAGGTTCCCAGATTTCATGACAACGGCACAGGATGGTGTTAAGATTGTCAGCCGTACGCACCGGCCGCCTTTACCCCCAGGAAATAATCCTGGTACTCATTTCTGTTAGAGGCAGAGTCGACCCCAGGAACATAGTGCGATCGGAAGGATTTTATGTCATTAAAAATTCCAATTACACCATCTGGAATCGAACCAGCGACCCTCCGATTTGTAGCACAGCACCTTAGCCACTGTGCCACAGCGGTCCCCCAAAGGATGCATAGTATTTAAATAAAAAGACATTGGTTCTACGACCCCAATTCAGTTATTTGTGCGAATTAAAAATGTGTAATACTTTGAGAGATAAAATTCATGATGAAAGTTACAAGTAAAGTTGTCCCTGCCTACGCCACGCAGGTGTAGGGAATAGCAGAGGTATCGCTCCGTGCATTCTTTATTTCGACACTACAAGGAAGTGAGTGATCAACTTAATGCCTCGACCGCTTTACTCCTCGGGAATTGCCTCCGTTACCCACTGAATATAAGGTTGAGTGGGCCCCAGTACCCATCTGGACGCTTTACAGAATAGATAAGTCTATTGACCCTTCCGGGAATCAAACCCCGGGTCATCCACTTCCTTGCTTAGTCATTACGCTGTTCTAAGATATAATTAGAAGCTTATATTATATTTCGAAATTGGACAATTAAATAAAGACGTCTACGTTCGTTTTGTCATTTGACTACGCTGGGTAATATTACGAACAAATCTATAAACGTACTAAATTTTGATGACGAAATGTCGTAAATAATGTACGCTTTTAATAACGACACAAGAGAATTGCATTAAAGAAAATCGTAACATCTAAATATAAGTTACGAAGATGGGAAATGGATAAACCTGACTCCGGATCGTGTGCAAAGACTGACTTCGGTATTAGTGGCGCTGAAACTTCGAATTCTACCATTGCGATATTAGTTAAGAAATTTCAGAAAATTCCAGCTTTGTATAACTTTTATAGGATTCCGAATTACTTCATTTCAAGTTCGTTATGACTAAGTTTTGTAGTACTGTACTGTTCTGTAGTACTGTACTGGTCTGTAGTACTGTACTGGTTTGTAGTACTGTACTGTTCTGTAGTACTGTACTGGTCTGTAGTACTGTACTGGTTTGTAGTACTGTACTGGTCCGTAGTACTGTGCTGGTCTGTAGTACTGTACTGGATTGTAGTACTGTACTGGTCCGTAGTACTGTACAGGTCTGTAGTACTGTACTGGTTTGTAGTACTGTACTGGTCCGTACTAATGTACTGGTCTGTAGTACTGTACTGGTTTTTATTACTGTACTGGTCCGTAGTAATATACTGGTCTGTAGTACTGTACTGGTTTGTAGTACTGTACTGGTCCGTAGTAATGTACTGGTCTGTAGTACTGTACTGGTTTGTAGTACTGTACTGGTCCGTAGTACTGTACTGGTCTGTAGTACTGTACTGGTTTGTAGTACTGTACTGGTCTGTAGAACTGTATTGGTTTGTAGTACTGTATTATTTTGTAGTATTGTACTGGTTTGTAGTACTGTACTGGTCCGTAGTACTGTACTGTTCTGTAGTAATGTACTGGTCTGTAGTACTGTACTGGTCTGTAGTATGTACTGGCCTGTAGTAATGTACTAGCCTGTAGTACTGTACTGGCCTGTAGCACTGTACTGCCTGTAGTACTGTATTGGTTTGAAGTACTGTACTGGTTTGTAGTACTGTACTGGTTTGTAGCACAGTACTGGTTTGTAGTACCGTACTGGATTGTATTAATGCACCGGTGTGTAGTACGCTACAGGTTTGTAGTAATGTACTGGTTTGTAGTATTGTACTGGTTTGTAATACTGTACTGGTGTGTAGTAATGTACTGGTCTGTAGTATTGTACTGGTCTGTAGTAATGTAATGGTCTGTAATACTGTACTGGTCTGTAGTACTGTACTGGTCTGTAGTACTGTACTGGATTCTAGTAATGTACTCGTTTCTATTATTGTACTGGTTTGTAATACTGTACTGGTGTGTAGTACTGTACTGGTCTGTAGTACTGTACTGGTCTGAAGTACTGTACTGCTCTGTAGTACTGTACTGGTCTGTAGAAAAGTACTGGTCTGTAGTGCTCTACTGGTCTGTAGTAAAGTACTGGTCTGTAATAATGTACTGGTCTCTAGTACTGTACTGGTCTGTAGTACTGTATTGGTCTGTAGTCCTGTACTGGTCTGTAGTACTGTACTGGTCTGTAGTACTCTACTGGTTTGTAGTACTGTACTAGTTTGTAGATATGTATTCGTTTGTAGTATTGTACTGGTCTGTAGTACTGTATTGGTCTGTAGTATTGCACTGGTCTGTGGTACTGTAGTGGCTTGTAGTACTGTACTGGCCTGCAGTACTGTACGGGCCTGTAGTACTCTATTGGTTTGTAGTAATGTACTTGTTTATAGTACTGAACTGGTTTGTAGCACAGTACTGGTTTGTAAAACCGTACTGGATTGTATTGCTGTACTGGTCTGTAGTAATGTATTGGTCAGTAGCACTGTACTGGTTTGTAGTACTCTACGGGTCTCTAGTACTGTACTAGTCTGTAGTACTGTACTGGTTTGTAGTATTGTACTGGTTTGTAGTAATGTATTGGCATGTAGTACTGTAATAGTCTGTAGTACTGTACTGGTCTGTAGTACTGTACTCGTCTGCAGTAAAGTACTGGACTGTAATACCGTATTGGTCTGTAGTACTGTACTGGTCTGTAATACTATATTTGTTTGTAGTGCTGTAGTGGTATATAGCACCGTACTGGTTTGTAGCACCGTAATGGTTTGTAGTACTGTACCGGTTTGTAGTACTGTACTGGTCTGTAGTACTGTACTGGTCTGTAGTACTGTACTGGTCTGTAGTACTGTACTGGTCTATAGTAATGTACTGGTCTGTAGTAATGTACTGGTCTGTAGTAATATACTGCTCTGTAGTACTGTACTGCTCTTTATTATTGTACTGCTCTGTAGTACTGTACTGGTCTCTAGTAATTTATGGGTTTGTAGAATTGTACTCGTTTCTAGTACTGTATTCGTTTGTAGTTCTGTACTGCTCTTTATTATTGTACTGCTCTGCAGTACTCTACTGGTCTGTATTACTGTATTGGTCTTTAGTAATGTACTGGTCTTTAGTACTGTACTGGTCTGTAGTATTGTACTGGTCTGTAGTACTCTACTCGTCTATAGTATTCTACTGGTCTGTAGTATTCACCTGGTCTGTACTGGTCTGTAGTTCTCTACTGGTCTGTAGTACTGTACTGGTCTGTAGTATGTATTGGCCTGTAGTAATGTACTAGCCTCTAGTACTGTAGTGGCCTGTAGCACTGTACTGGCCTGCAGAACTGTATTGGTTTGTAGTACTGTACTGGTTTGTAGTACTGTACTGGTTTGTAGCACAGTACTGGTTTGTAGTACCGTACTGGATTGTATTAATGTACTGTACTGTAGTACTGTACTGGTCTGTAATACTGTACTGGTCCGTAGAAATGTACTGGTCTGTAGTACTTAACTGGTCTGTAGTACTGTACTGGAATGTAGTACTGTACTGGATTGTAGTATTGTATTGGTTTGTAGTACTGCACTGGTTTCTATTACTGTAATGGTTTGTAGTAATATACTGGTCTGTAGTACTCTACTGGCCTGCAGTACTCTACTGGTCTTAGTACTGTACTGGTCTGTAGAACTGTATTGGTCTGTAGTACTGTACTGGTCTGTAGTACTGTATTGGCCTGTACTTCTGTACTGGCCTGTAGTACTGTATTGGTTGGTAGTGCTCTACTGGTTTATAGTACTGTACTGCTTTGTAGCTTTGTAGTATTGTACTAGTTTGTAGAACCGTACTGGTCCGTAGTACTGTACTGGTCTGTAGTACTGTACTGGTCTCTAGTATTGTACTGGTCTGTAGTACGTTAATTGTCTGTAGTACTGTACTGGTCTCTAGTACTGTATTAGTCTGTTGTAATGTACTGGACTGTAGTACTCTATGTATTTGTATTACTGTACTGGTTTGTATTACTGTACTTGTCTGTAGTACTGTACTGGTCTGAAGTACTGCACTGGTCTCTATTATTTTAGTGGTCTGTAGAAATGTACTGGTCTGTAGTAATGTACTGGTCGGTAGTATTGTACTGGTCTGTAGTACTCTACTGCTCTTTAGTATTGTACGGGTCCATAGTAATATACTGGTCTCTAGTACTGTACTGGTCTCTAGTAATTTATTGGTTTGTAGTACTGTACTCTTTTGTAGTACTGTACTCGTTTGTACTACTGTAGATGTTTGTAGTACTGCACTGGTCTGTAGTACTGTATTGGCCTGTACTTCTGTACTGGCCCGTAGTATTGTATTCGTTTGTAGTGCTGTATTGATTTATAGTACTGTACTGCTTTGTAGCACCGTAGTGGTTTGTAGTATTGTATTGGTTTGAAGTACCGTACTGGTCCGTAGTATTCTACTGGTCTTAGTACTGTACTGGTCTGTATTATTGTACTGGTCTGTAGTACGTTAGTTGTCTGTAGTACTGTACTGATCTCTAGTACTGTACCGGTCTGTAGTAATGTATTGGTCTGTTCTATTCTATGGGTTTGTATTAATGTACTGGTTTGTAGTACTGTACTGGTCTTTAGTACTGTACTTGTATGAAGTACTTTACTTGTCTGTATTATTGTACTGGTCTGTAGTAATGTACGGGTCTGTAGTAATTTATTGGTCTGTAGTATATTATTGGTCTGTAGTACTCTACTGCTCTTTAGTACTGAAGTGTTCCGTAGTACTGTACTGGTGTGTAGTACTGTACTGGTCTGTAGTAATTTATTGGTTTGTAGTAATGTAACCCTTTGTAGTACTGTACTCGTTTGTAGTACTGTACTAGTTTGTAGTACTGTACGGGTTTGTGGTAATGTATTTGTCTGTAGTACTCTACTGGTCTGTAGTACTGTACTGGCCTGTAGTACTGTATTGGCCTCTTTTACAGTAGTGGCCTGAAGTACTGAATTGGTTTGTAATACTTTACTTGTTTATAGTACTGTATTGTTACGTAGCACTGTACTGGTTTGTAGTAACATATTTGATTGTAGTACTGTACTCGTTTGTAGTTCTATACTGGTCTGTAGTACTGTACAGGTCTGTAGTACTTTATTGGTTTGTACTACTGTATTCGTTTGTACTACTGTAGTCGTTTGTAGTACTGTATAGTTTGTAGTACTCTACTGGTTTGTAGTACTGCACCTGATTGTAGTACTGTACTGGTCTGTAGTACTGTACTGGTCTGTAGTACTGTACTGGTCTGTAGTTCTCTAACGGTCTGTAGTAATGTACTGACCTGTAGTAATGTATTGGCCTGTATTACTGTACTGGCCTTTAGTATTGTATTGGATTGTCGTACTTTATTGGTTTATAGTACTGTATTATTTTGTAGCACTGTACTAGTTTGTAGTACCTTACTTTATTGTTGTACTGTACTGGTCTGTAGTACTGTACTGTTCTGAAGTACCGTACTCGTCTGTAGTACTCTATTGGCCTGTAGTACTGTACTGGACTGTAGTTCTGTACTGACCTGTAGTACTGCATTGGTTTGTAGTACTGTACTGGTTCATTGTACTGTACTGGTTTGTAGCACCGTACTGTTTTGTAGTACTGTACTTGTTTGTAGTCCTCTACTGTTTTGTAGTACTGTACTGGTCTGTAATACTGTACTGGTCTGTAGTATTTTATTGGTCTGTAATACTTTACTGGTCTGTAGTATTGTACTGGTCTCTAGTACTGTACTCGTCTGTAGTATTGTACCTGTGTGTAGTATTGTACTGGTTTGTATTACTCTACTGGTCTGTAGTACTCTATTGGTCTGTAATACTGTATTGGTCTCTAGTAATCTACTGGTCTGTAGTACTGTACTGGTCTGTAGTACTGTGCTGGTCTGTAGTACTTTACCCTTCTGTCATACTGTACTGGTCTCTATTACTGTACTGGTCTGTAGTACTCTACTGGGCTGTAGTACTGTAATCGATTGTAGTACTGTATTGGTTTTTAGTACTGTATTGCTCTGTATTACTCTACTTGATTTTAGTAATGTATTGGTCTGTAGTACTGTACTGCCTGTAATACTACACTGGTCTGTAGTACTGTACTGGCCTGTAGTACTGTACTGATTTGTAGCACTGTATTTGTTTGTACTAATGTACTAGATTGTGGTACTTTACTCATTAGTAGCACAGTACTGGTTTGTAGTTTCGTACTGCATTTTACTACTGGACTAGTCTGTAGTAATGAACTGATCTGTAGTACTTTATTGGTCTGTAGTACTGTACTGTTATGTAGTACTGTACTGAACTGTAGTACTCTACTGGTTTGTAGAACTGTATTGGTTTGTAGAACTGTGCTGGTTTGTAGTACTGTAATGGGTTGTAGTACTGTACTCTTCTGTAGTAATCTACTGGTCTGCAGATCTGTACTGGTCTTCGAACTGTACTGGCCTGTAGTACTGTACTGAGCTTTAGTAGTCTACTGTTCTGTAGTACTCTATTGGTCTGTATTACTGTATTGGTCTGTAGTACTGTATTTGTCTGTAGTTCTGTACTGGCCTGTAGTACTGTAATGGTTTGTAGTGCTATACTGGTTTATAGTTCTTTACTGCTTTGTAGCACCTTACTGGTTTGTAGTTTTGTACTGGTTTGTAGTACTGTACTGGTCTGTAGTACTGTACTGTTATGTAGTACTGCACTGGTGTGTAGTATTTTATTGGTCTGTATTGTTGTACTGATCTTTAATACTGTATTGATCTATAGTACAGTACTAGTCTGTAGTACTCTACGGGTTTGTATTACTGTACTGATTTGTAATACTGTACTGGCCTGTAGTACTGTACTGGTCTGTAGTACTTTACTTTTTTGTAGTACTGTACTCGTTTCTAGTATTGTACTGGTTTGTAGTACTGTACTTGTCTATAGTATTGTACGGGTCCCTAGTACTGTATTGGTCTGTAGTACTGTATTGTCCTGTAATAGTGTAAGGGCCTGTATTACTGTACTGGCCTGTAGTACTATATTGGTTTGTTGTACTTTACTAGACTAAAGTACTGTATTGGTTTGTAGCACTGTACCGGTTTGTAGTACCGTATTTGATTGTAGTACTGTACTGGTTTGTTTTACTGTATTTGTCTGTAATACTGTACTGGTCTGTAGTACCGTACTGTTCTATAGTACTCTACTGGTCTGTAGTACTGTACTGGTTTTTTAGTACTGTACTGGTCTGTAGTACTGTACTGTTCTGCAGTACTGTATTTGGCTTTCATACTGTACAGATTTGTAGTACTCTACTTGTCTGTGGTACTGTACTTGTCTGTAGTAATCTATTGGCCTGTAGTACTCTACTGGATTGTAGTTCTCTACTGGCCTGTATTACTGCATTTATTTTGTAGTACTTTACTGATTAATTGTACTGTACTGGTTTGTAGCACCTTACTCTTTTGTAGTGCTGTACTTGTTTGTAGTACTCTACTGCTCTGTAGTACTGTACTGATTTTTCGTACTGTACTGGTCTGTAGTACTGTACTGATCTGCAGTACTATACTGGTCTGTCATACTGATCTGTACTACTGTACTGGTCTGTAATATTGTATTGGTCTGTAGTAGTGTACTGGTATGTAGTACTGTACTGGTCTGTGGTACCGTACTGGTCTCTAGTACTCTACTGGTCTGTAGTACAGTACTGGTTTGTAGTACTGTACTGGTCTGTAGTACTGTACTGGTCTGCAGTACTTTACTGGTCTGTCATACTGTACTCATCTGTAGTTCTCTACTGGTCTGTAGTACTGTACTGGTCTGTAGTTCTCTATTCGTGTGTAGTACTGTACTGGCCTGTAGTTCTCTACTGCATTGGTTTGTAGTACTGTACAGATTAATTGTATTCTACTGGTTTGTAGCACCATACTGTTTTGTATTACTGTAATTTTTTTAGTCTTCTACTGGTCTGTAGTAATGTACTGGTCTGTAATACAGTACTGGTCTGTAGTATTGTACTGTTCTGTAGTACTTTACTGCTCTGTAGTTTTGAACGGGTCTCTATTACTGTACACTTCTGTAGTACTGTATCTGCCTGTAGTACTGTACTGGTTTGTATTACTGTACTTGTTTGTAGTACTCTAATGGTCTGTAATACTGTAGTGGTCTCTAGTACTCTACTGGTCTGCAATATTGTACTGGTCTGTAGTACTGTGCTGGTCTGTAGTACTTTACTGTTCTGTAATACTATACTGGTCTCTAGTACTGTACTGGTCTGTAGTACGCTACTGGTTTGTAATACTGTACACGTTTGTAGTACTGTACTCGCTTGTAGTACTGTACTTGTCTGTAGTACTTTACTGGTCTGTAGTATTGTACTTGTCTGTATTACTTTACTGGTCCGTAATTCTGTACTGTTCTGTAGTACTGTACTCGTCTGTAGTACTCTACTGGTCTGTAGTACTGTACACAATTGTAGTCCTGTACTCATTTGTAGTATGGTACTGTTCTGTGGTACTGTACTGGTCTGTAGTATTGTACTGGTCTGTAGTAATTTACTGGTCTGTAGTATTGTACTGGTCTCTATTACTGTACTCGTCAGTAGTAGTGTACCTGTCTGTAGTACTGTATTGATTTTATTACTGTACTGCTCTGTAGTACTCTACTGGTCTGTAATACTGTACTGGTCTCTAGTACTCTACTGGTCTGTAGTACTGTACTGGTCTGTAGTACTGTACAGATTTGTATTAATGTACTGGCATGTAGTACTTTATTGGCCTGTAGTACTGTACTGGCCCTTAGGACTGTACTGGCCTGTAGTACTGTAACGGCCTATAGTACTGTTCTGGCCTGTAGTACTGTATTGGTTTGTAGTACTTTACTAGATTAAAGTACTGTATTGTTTTGTAGCACTGTACTGATTTGTAGTACCGTATTTGATTGTAGTACTGTACTGGTCTGTATTACTCAACTTGTCAGTAGTACTGTACTTGTCTGTAGTACCGTACTGTTCTATAGTACTCTACTGGTCTGTAGTACTGTACTTTTTTTGTAGCACTGTACTGGTCTGTAGTACTGTACTGTTCTGCAGTACTGTATTTGGCTGTCATACTGTACTGATTTGTAGTACTCTACTGGTCTGTGGTTCTGTACTTGTCAGTAGTACTCTATTGGCCTGTAGTACTGTACTGGCCTGTAGTTCTCTACTGGCCTGTAGTACTGCATTTATTTTGTAGTACTGTACTGATTAATTGTACTGTACTGGTTTGTAGCACCTTACTCTTTTGTAGTGCTGTACTTGTTTGTATACTCTACTGCTCTGTAGTACTGTACTAATGTTTAGTACTGTACTGGTCTGTAGTACTGTACTGATCTGCAGTTCTCTACTGGTCTGTCATACTGATCTCTATTACTGTACTCCTCTGTAGTATTGTATTGGTCTGTAGTAGTGTACTGTTATGTAGTACTTTACTGGTCTGTATTACCGTACTGGTCTCTAGTACTCTACTGGTCTGTAGTACACTACTGGTTTGTATTACTGTACTGGTCTGTACTACTGTACTGTTCTGCGTTACTGTACTGGTCTGTCATACTGTACTCATCTGTAGTTTTCTACTGGTCTGTAGTACTATACTGGTCTGTAGTACTCTATTGCTGTGTAGTACTGTACTATCCTGTAGTTCTCTACTGGCCTGTAGTATTGCATTGGTTTGTAGTACTGTACAGATTAATTGTATTCTACTGGTTTGTAGCACCATACTGTTTTGTAGTACTGTAATTTTTTTAGTCTTCTACTGGTCTGTAGTACTGTACTGGTCCGTAATACAGTACTGGTCTGTAGTATTGTACTGTTCTGTAGTACTTTACTGCTCTGTAGTTTTGAACGGGTCTCTATTACTGTACACTTCTGTAGTACTGTACCTGCCTAAAGTACTGTACTGGTTTGTATTACTGTACTGGTTTGTAGTACTCTAATGGTCTGTAATACTGTAGTGGACTCTAGTAATCTACTGGTCTGCAATACTGTACTGGTCTGTAGTACTGTGCTGGTCTGTAGTACTTTCCTGGTCTGTAATACTATACTGTTCTCTAGTACTGTACTGGTCTGTAGTACGCTACTGGTTTGTAATAATGTACACGTTTGTAGTACTGTACTCGCTTGTAGTACTGTACTGGTCTGTAGTACTTTACTGGTCTGTAGTATTCTACTTGTCTGTAGTACTTTACTGGTCCGTAATTCTGTACTGGTCTCTAGTACTGTACTCGTCTGTAGTACTCTACTGGTCTGTAGTTCTGTACACGATTGTAGTCCTGTACTCATTTGTAGTACGGTACTGTTCTGTAGTACTGTACTCGTCGGTAATATTGTACTGGTCTGTAGTAATTTACTGGTCTGTAGTGTTATACTGGTCTCTATTACTGTACTCGTCTGTAGTAGTGTACCTGTCTGTAGTACTGTACTGGTTTGTATTACTGTACTGCTCTGTAGTACTCTACTGGTCTGTAATACTGTACTGGTCTCTAGTACTCTATTGGTCTGTAGTACTGTACTGGTTTGTAGTACTGTGCTGGTCTGTATTACTTTACTGGTCTGTAATACTGTACTGGACTCTAGTACTGTATTGGTCTGTTGTACTCTACTGGTCTGTAGTGCTGTACACGTTTGTAGTACTGTACTTGTTTGTAGTACTGTACTAGTCTGTAGTACTGTACAGATCTGTATTACTCTACTGGTCTGTAGTATTTTATTGGCCTGTAATACTGTACTGGCCCTTAGTACTGTATTGGCCTGTAGTACTGTAAGGGCCTATAGTACTCTTCTGGCCTGTAGTACTGTATTGGTTTCTAGTACTTTACAAGTTTGTAGTACTGTAATGGTTTTTAGCACAGTACAGCTTTGTAGTACCGTACTGGACTGTATTACATTAAGTGTCTGTAGTACTGTACTGGTTTGTAGTACTGTACTGTTCTGAAGTACTGTACTGGTCTGCAGTACTGTACTGGTCTGTCATTCTCTACTGGTCTGTAGTGCTCTACTGCTCTGTAGTACTGTACTGGTCTCTAGTACTCTATTGGCCTGTAGTACTGTACTGGCCTCTAGTTCTTTATTGGCCCGTAGTAGTGCATTGTTTTATATTACTTTATTGATTAATTGTACTGTACTGGTTTTTTAGCACCGTACTGTATTGCATTACTGTACTTCTTAGTAGTCTCACTGGTCTGTAGTGTTGTACTGGTCTGTAATACAATACTGGTCCGTAGTATTGTATTGGTCTGTAGTATTGTACTGGTCTGTAGTACTTTACTTGTCTGTAGTATTGTACTGGTCTCTATTATTGTACATTTCTCTAGTACTGTACCTGGCTGTAGTACTGTAATGTTTTGTATTACCGTACTGGTCTGTAGTACTCTAGTGTTCTGGAATACTCTACTGGTCTCTAGTACTCGACTGGTCTGCAATACTGTATTGGTCTGTAGTAGAATGCTTATCTGTAGTACTTTACTGGTCTGTAATACTGCACTGGTCTCTAGTACTGTACGGGTATGTAGTACGCTACTGGTTTGTAATACTGTACACGTCTGTAGTACTGTATTATTTTATGGTACTATACTGGTCTGTAGTAGTTTATTGTTATGTAGTATTGTATTGGTCTGTAGTAGTGTACTGGTCTGTATTACTCTACTGGTCTGTAGTACTGTACACGTTTGTAGTACTGTACTTGTTTGCATTACTGTACCGATCTGTAGTAATGTACTGGTCTGTGGTATTGTACTGGTCTGTAGTACTTTACTGGTCTGTAGTTTTGTACTCGTCTCTATTACTGTACTCCTCTGTAGTAGTGTACGTGTATGTAGTACTCTACTGGTATGTATTACTGTACTGGTCTGTATTACTCTACTGGTCTGTAATACTGTACTGGTCTCTAGTGCTCTACTGTTCTGTAGTACTGTACTGGTCTGTAGTACTCTGCTCGTCTTTAGTACTTTACTGGTCTGTAATACTGTACTGGTCTCTAGTACTCTATTGGTCTGTAGTACTCTACTGGTCTGTAGTGCTATACACGTTTTTAGTACTGTACTCATTTGAAGTACTGTACTGGTCTGAAGTATTCTACTGGTCTGTAGTACTGTAATGGTCTGTAGTTCTCTACTGGTCTGTAGTACTGTAATGGCCTGTATTACTGTACTGGCCTTTAGTACTGTATTGTTTTGTAGTACTGTACTAGTTTGTAGTACTGTACTTGTTTGTAGCACAGTACTGGCTTGTAGTACCGTACTGGATTGTATTACTTTACTTGTCTGTAGTACGCTACTGGTTTGTAGTACTGTACTGGTCTGTAGTACTATACTGGTCTGTAGTACTGTACTGGTCTGTAGTACTGTACCGGACTGTACTACTCTACTGTTTTGTAGAATTGTGTTGGTTTGTAGTACCGTACTGGGTTGTAGTACTTTAATTGTTTTTAGTACTTTACTGGTCTGTAGTAATCTACTGTTCTGCAGTACTGTACTGGTCTTAGTACTGTACTGGTCTGTAGTACTGTACTGTTCTTTAGTACTGTACTGGTCTGTAGTATTGTATTGGTCTGTAGTACTGTACTGGTCTGTAGTACTGTATTGGCCTGTAGTTCTGTACTGGCCTCTAATACTCTATTGGTTTGTAGTGCTGTACTGGTTTATAGTACTGTACTGCTTTGTAGCACCGTAATGGTTTGTAGTATTGTACTGGTTTGTAGTATTGTTCTCTTCTATACTACTGTACTGGTCTACAGTACTGTACTTGTCTGTAATATTATACTGGTCTGTAGTACGTTAGTGGTCTGTAGTACTGTACTAGTCTCTAGTACTCTACTGGTCTGTAGTACTGTACTTATCTCTAGTACTTAACGGGTTTGTATTAGTGTACTGGTTTGTAATACTGTATTGTTCTGTACTACTGTACTGGTCTGTAGTACTGTGCTGGTCTGAAGTACTGTACTGGTCTGTAGTATTGTACGGATCTGTAGTAATATTATTGCCCGTAGTGATGTACTGGTCGGTAGTATTTTACTGGTCTATAGTACTGTACTGCTCTTTAGTACTGTACTGGTCTGTAGTACTGTACTCTTCTGTAGTACTGTACTGGTCTGTAGTACTTTATTGGTTTGTAGTACTGTACTCGTTTGTAGTACTGTACTCGTTTTTAGTACTGTACTGATTTGTAGTACTGTACTTGTCTGTAGTACTGTACTGGATTCTAGTAGTGTACTGGTCTGTAGTACTGTACTGGCCTGTAGTACTCTACTGGCCTGTATTACTGTACTGTCCTGTAGTACTGTATTGGTTTGTAGTACTTTACTGGTTTATAGTACTGTATTGGTTTGGAGCACTGTACTGGTATTTAGTACCGTACTTGATTGTAGTACTGTACTGGTCTGTAGTACTGTACTGGTCTGTAGTACTGTTCTGGTCTGTAGTGCTGTACTTGTCTGTAGTACCGTACTGGTCTGTAGTACTGTACTGGTCTCTAGTACTGTACTGGTTTGTAGTACTGTACTTATCTGTTGTACTGCGCAGGTTTGCAGTACTGTACTGATGTGTCATACCGTACTGATCTGTAGTACTGTACTGGTCTGTAGTACTGTACTGGTGTTTAGTACTGTACTGGTCTGTAGTAACCTATTGGCCTGTAGTACTGTACTGGCCTGTATTTGTGTACTGGCCTATAGTACTGCATTTGTTTGTAGTACTGTACTGGTTAATAATACTGTACTGGTTTGTATCACCGTACTGTTTTAGTAGTACTGTACATATTTTTTAATACTCTACTGGTCTGTAGAGCTGCACTGGTCTGTAATACTGTACTGGTCTGTAGTATTTTACTGGTCTGTAGTACTTTTCTTGTCTGTAGTATTGTACTGGTCTCTAGTACTGTACTCTTCTGTAGTACCGTACCTGCCTGTAGTACTCTACTGGTTTGTAGTACTGTACTTGACTCTAGTACTCTACTGGTCTGTAGTACTGTACTGGTCTGTAGTACTCTATTGGTCTGTAGTACTTTACTTCTCTGTAATACTCTACTTGTCTCTAATACTGTACTGGTCTGTAGTACTGTACCTGTCTGTAGTACTGTACTGTTTTGTATTACTGTACTGGTTTGTAGTACTGTACTGGTCTGTGTTTCTTTACTGGTCTGTAGTATTGTACTGGTCTCTAGTACTTTACTCCTCTGTAATACTGTACCTCCTTGTAGTACTGTACTGGTTTGTATGACTGTACTAGTCTGTAGTACTGTACTGGTCTGTATTACTGTACTGGTCTCTAGTACTCTACTGGTCTCTAGTACTGTACTGGTCTGTAGTACTTTACTGCTCTGTAGTACTTTACTGGTCTGTAATACTCTACTGGTCTCTAGTACTGTACAGGTCTCTTGTACTGTACTGTTCTGTAGTACTCTTCCTGTCTGTAGTACTGTACTGGTTTGTATGACTGTACTAGTCTGTAGTACTGTACTGGTCTGTATTACTGTACTGGTCTCTAGTACTCTACTGGTCTCTAGTACTGTACTGGTCTCTAGTACTGTACTGTTCTGTAGTACTCTTCCTGTCTGTAGTAGTGTACTGGTTTGTATTACTTTACTGGTTTGTATTACTGTACTGGTTTGTCATCTTTCATTCAGCTCGACACTGCTGAATTATCCAGATCGAGTCAATAAAGACTGCAAAATTTGTCCGAAATTTTGTCAAACTACCCTAAAATAGGTCGCTGTCGACCAAGAAATATAAAAACGATTTCCAAGTAATTAGTGAAAAAGTCTGATGTTTGCTGTCATCCCCGAAAATTAAAAGAATCTCACGGAAATAGTGAAAACCTTTACGGTACTATGCTCCCATGATCTCGTAAAATTTCTTTAAAAATATTCTGCAGTAGCTGTGACATTTTACATTCTGTCATTTAAGAAATATTCCCATGTGATTGCCAAGCAAGTTAGATTTATCTTCCATGTCTGATCAGGACTTAGCTACTACTAATTTCACTTCGAATACACTAAAAATACAGGGCGATGCTTGTCGGCTATCAACGCCAGAATGTCTCCCCTCGCTTCAGATTTTATCTTTTGTGTTTCACAAAACCGACTGGAACATTTTATTCATTTACTGTTGAATACATCTGATAATATTTACATCTCCATTTGAATGAATTAAAACACTCACAATGGCTAGCAAATCCGTTAAGCGAGTTTCAGTTATTTACTTTTCCCTAACAAGTGTAGTTTTGAGATCGGCCCTTCTTAAGGCTGATGATGACAGAGAATAAATTTATATTATTGGACAGGATAGAATTTCAATATGCTGGCTGTACTTTCTTTTTTGACCATAACAGGGCTTTACGTCAGGTAATGATGAAGAAAGATATTTTGGAGTCTCTTACTATGCCCTAAGCATACTTCCATATTAGATTTTCAAGTGAGTGAAAGAAGAAAAATACTTCCTCCAAAAATAGTTGGTTGAAAACTGCAATAATTTCGTAACACGAGAAGTCGTCTGCTAATCCCATCTAAATTTTGATTAACGAAGACTCTTAAAGTTACTTTTAATTTCGCGACAGTAGAGATTTCTGTTAAGCGCCAATTAACGACACACACAGAAAGCTTTTTTGTGTTTCCACTGCAACAGTGGATAAGTGAAATCGCCACAATGTTACGTTACACGTACATTGCCTATCTTGTTATCTAAATGGGCATGAAGAGGGCCTGATATGAAATGTCGAAATGTGTCGTCTTAACTGTTTTAGATCTAGTAAATCAAAGTACGGTAAGGAGATTTTACTTTTTGTTGACCGTGCATCTCGATACATCTGTGTAATGATACCCAACTTGATGCACTGTTTATCCCCAGTTTATTTCGTAAATCAACCTCTACATGTTTCGGGCATATTTGTAGCTCATCATCAAGAGGCATACTGTATATATATACAGCAATTGGTACGTGTTGTGCTGTTCAATTGACTGTCTACTGGTCGGGTTGAGATGGAACCGGCCAAAAGACAGTCAACTGAACAGCACAACACTTGCCAATTGCTGTATATACACAGTATACCTCCTGATGATGGGCTACAAATATGCCCGAAACACGTAGAGGTTGATTGACGAAACAAACTTAGGATAAACAGTGCATCAAGTTGGTTTTTATTTCACAGATACAGTAAGGAAGTTGTTCTGACTGCAGAAACGTGTTTTCTTACACTGCAGCTTCAAAATACATCACTACAGAATTGAATCTGATCTTCACTCGGCTGAATGAATGACAGCAGGTACCGTATTCGTTTGTCGTTAGTACAAGAAGCGCATGCGCATAGCAGACTGGTAGCACCATCCACCCCTGAGCTATTTGAATAGGAATTCAACTTCGCTGGTGACGACAGCAGTGAGATAAGATAAGATACCGAAATTAGTCACAGAGTAATTGTACATGTGTTGGGAAATACAAGGGCACTGGTACGTTTTCAACGTCAGTTTATTAAGCTTGACCTAATCTGAACAATAAAAACAACCAGGTGCTCGTGGCAACCATCTTCCTTCCGAAGCCTTGTCCTTTGAAAATGGTAGGAAAAATCTTTGTGTTCCTAGCAGTCAGAGCAGTGCTGTCACATTTTTCAGATCAAGCATGGAAGTGACTAGATCGCAAAACACCAAACACCCCGGAACACTTGTGAGTTTGGCCCTGTACGTGTGACCTGATCAGAACTTACCGAGAAGCAGACAAACCCATTTGGTGCGCCCCTCCCAGGTGCTTTCGCGCAGATAGTGAAAAACGCCTATCAGCTTCGTCCGTCTGTCTCTCCGCAATTATCAGCGCGGCTCCCACTGGGCGAATATTCGTGAAATTTGATATTGGGGACTTTTACGAAAATATGCCGAAAAATTCCAGATTTCGTTAAAATCGGACAACAATATCGGGCACTTTGCATGAAGACCGAAATACAATTATATTGTTGACAGCAGTAAGAAATATATTGTTGCTCGATAACAGTGCAAAGGGCACGCATTTTTGCGTTTCCATGGCAACACAACGGTTTTATATTATTGACAGGTACATGTAGGTCAACAACAATACAAATGGAATGTATTGTTGCGTTCCTATAACAAAGGGTTACGCGAACGCCCCACGTTATATATATACAAATACATATATAGTGGGCCAGGTTGCTCAGTCTGTATAGCGACTGACTACGGGCTGGACGGTCCGGGATCGAATCCCGGTGGGGACGAGATTTTCCGCCCGTCCAAACCGGCCCTGGGGCCCACCCAGCCTCCTGTAAAATGGGTACCGGGTCTTTCCCGGGGGTAAAGTGCGGCCG
>Ga0123355_10002589_pt1 | contig 25644 bp, 28 predicted proteins | sample TergutEmb28metaG_3_FD_89872 | JGI IMG/M metagenome (GOLD analysis project Ga0123355, IMG submission 89872) | Embiratermes neotenicus P1 segment gut microbial communities from Petit-Saut dam, French Guiana - Emb289 P1 | ecosystem: Host-associated > Arthropoda: Insects > Digestive system > Gut ...
ATATCGTAATACATTATAAACTGAACCGGATAATCAAAGTTTTTTATTTTATTTTCGTTGGACTTGATTCGTTGTACATTAGTTACACTTTCATTGTTCATACGACCTTCAATGTGATTCAGAATCCGTTGGTTTTTATCAATAGCGTATACAACGCGATTCCCCACGATTTTCGCCGCAGGCATAGTATAACGAGGCATACCGCAACCAAAATCCATAACATTCATGTCTTCTGACAAGCCGCATTCTTTAAGTGTCAGCAATGCTTCTCCTTGCTCCCAAGTGTTTATTTCATCAATAAATGAAACTGACATACATGCACCGCCTAATATAAATTATGTTCAGCCGATTGTTTGTTGTGTCAAATATCACAGCACAAGTACAACCGTACTCAAAAATAATTGTTTTCGCAAGCCACTTGACGAGCCTCTAATCACAATCAAAGTTTTTTTAATTACACAGGGCGTGTTCCTAATAATGCCCTCGGCTTTTCGGCTCTGAGGCTCTGACGGCTCGTTCAACATTGCGGTGTGCTCACAATAGCGTAACAAGCGTTCCGACGGTTAGCACCGCAAGTCCGAAAATGCTTCGCGGGCTGAATTTTTCGCGCAAAAAAATCGCCGCAAACGCCATCGTTACAACGATACTCAATTTATCAATCGGAACAACCCGCGACGCATCGCCCAACTGCAACGCACGATAAAAGAAAATCCACGATGCGCCGGTTGCAATACCCGAAAGCGTCAAAAAAATCCAACTCTTGCAACTAACGGCTTTGAGCATTTGCATCACGCCGCGAAATTTTCCGCCGGTCGCACTGCCGGGTTCTCCGTCGGCGTTCCCATTGCCCGATTGCCCGGCATCTGCACTGCCGGAAAACTCTGCGGCGTCCGAATTGCCGGGTTTTCCGTCGGCGTTCGCGCCGCCCGTTTTGCGTTCGGTTTTGACGTCCGAAAGAGTCATTGCGCAGGCAAGGGGCAAAACAATTGCCGTTCGAATCGCCGTCCAAAGCGTCGCGTCGATATCTGCCACACCGATTTTTCCGAAAATCGCAACAAGACTTGCAAAAACCGCCGCAAGCAGCGCGTAAAACGCGCCATGGACGCCGGGGGAAAATTTCGATTGCGACACGTTCTCTCGAAGCCGAACGCCGGGGTCAACTTCCGTTTGCGGCACGTTCTCCCGAAGCCGGGTTTCATCCTGCGAATTTACATCCGTTAAATTCGATATATCTTCCGGCGGCGCATCCTCCGGCGGTCGGCTCTCATCCGCCGGATTCGGCGCGACTTTCGCCTTCTTCACGGGCTTGAGCATCAAAAATGTCCCGAACGCCATCAGCCCCATGCCCATCGCCGTAAACCACCCCACCGGCTCGCCCAAAAATACGAACGCTAAAATCATGGTCAAAATGGTACTGCTTTTGTCGATGGGCATAATTTTGTTCACGTCGCCGAGCTTTAACGCGCGAAAACGAAACAACCACGCCGCGCCGGTTGCAAGCCCGGAAATTACAATAAAAAACCATGTCCCGGGCAATATATAAAAAATGCCGCCGGCAGAACCGACGACAAAAACCATAATCCATGCAAACACAAGCACGACTGCCGTGCGAACAGCAGTCGCCAAGTGAGAATCCACATCTTTAACGCCTATTTTTGCCGCAATTGTTGTCGCGCCGGCAAAAACCGCCGCCAAAACGGCGTAAACAAGCCACAACATCAGCGGGAAAAATATCTGAGCGGGTCAACATGGTTTCCGTTCAGGCGAATCTCAAAATGCAGGTGATTGCCCGTAGAACGTCCCGTTGTGCCGACATCGCCGATATGTTGCCCCCGTGTAACTCGCTGGCCGGCTGTAACGCGATTGCGCGTGTTATGCGCGTACATCGTGCTGTAACCGTCGGCGTGGTCGATAATAATCCAGTTGCCCCATCCCGCGCCCCATCCCGCAAAGCGCACAATGCCCGCTTCGGCGGCAAAAATATGCGTGCCGCCGGCGGCAGAAACGTCGATGCCGGTATGGAAATCCGTGCGGCGCGTGAACGGGTCTGCGCGATTACCGAAACGGCTCGAAATCGTGCCGGAAATCGCAAGCGGCCATGCGAAATCACTAAAACTGTTCAAATTCGACAACGCGGCGGCGCGTTCCGCCTCACGAGCGCGAGCCGCTTCCGCGCGACGACGCTCTTCCTCCTCGCGGCGAATCCGTGCGGCTTCCGCTTCCTCCGCGCGAACCCGCTCCCGAACAATCCCGAACTCAATATCTACCGCATGGGCTTCTTCTTCAATAACCGCGAGCCACTCCGCGTGTCGCGCGGCGTCTTCTTCAAGCGACGCAAAAAATATTCCCCGCTCAACAAGCTGATGTTCAATCGCAACAATCGCGACTTCCTGCTCCGCTTCAAGCTCGCGAATAAGCATCCGCGAACGATTCAGCTCGCTCAAATTTTCCTCCACGCGCCGCTCGGACGCTTCAAGCCCCGCAAGCAAATCGCGGTCAAATTGCGCGGCAACCTGAACAAATTCCCATCGCACAAAAAAATCCGCTATGGATTCCGCCTGAAAAAGCACTTCCAACAGCCCGACAGTTCCTTCTTCATACATGGCACGAAGCCGACCGCGCAAAATTTCCGATTGAGTATCGCGTTCCGTTCGCGCCGATTCGAGGTCTTCTTCCGCGTCGGCGATGCGAACTTCCGTTAAAAGCAAATGATGCCGAATCGCTTCCAACGCCTCGTTCGCGTCAACAATTGCTTGGTCGAGTGCCTGCATTTCAATAACAATCTGCGACATTTCATATTCCGTACCCGCCAGAATATTTTCTGCCTCGCTTACTCGTTGACCCGCCGCTTCGCGCTGACGCTCAAGTTCGCGAAGTTGTTCGCGCAAAGCCGGCGACGCCCCCGCCGTCGAAACGAAAATAACCGCGCTTAAAACCGCCAAAACAATTCTTTTCAATTTCATAGTCAGGTCGTGGGGGGAGAACCTTTTTTTACAAAAAAGGTCCTCCCCCCACACCCCCCTCTCCAAAAAATTTTATCAGGAAACGCGCAAAGCGCGTTTCCAAGCAGGGGTCAAGGGGATATCATCCCCTTGTGGGGTTCGGGGCAAAGCCCCGAGAATTTTTATTCTATTAACTATACCTTCAAGTGCTTTTTAACCGACGTAATTGACCCGAGCAAGCCGATAAGCACGCCCAAAATCAGCGAAAGCGGAAAAACGTACATGGTGATGTAATAGTCGGGCAGAAATTGAATTGCATCGTTGTTGAGAAGTTCGCCCATGGCGGAAACTAAGCGCGGATATGCGAGCAAGCAAAAAAATCCGGGAATTGCGCCGCCCAAAAGCCCGATAATTACGCCTTCGAGAACAAACGGCCACCGAACAAACCAGTCGGTCGCGCCAACGTACTTCATTATATTTATTTCGGTTTTGCGCACGTTTACCGTAATGCGGATTGTGTTTGTGATGATTATCACCGAAATTCCCGCCAAAATAAGAAGCAAAAACGCGGAAACCACCGTGATTATGCTTGTGATTGTTGACAACGTGCCGGCAAATTGGGCATGGCTGTGGATTTCCGCTACGCCGAAATGTTCGAGGTTCATAATTGCGCGCTCAACGTCGTCGTGGTAGCGGAGGTGCGTAAGCTCAACGATAAACGAATCGCGCAAAGGGTTTGCATAACCCTCCATGCCGCGAATATGCTGCTCGCCGATAGTTTCGCCCATCTGTTGCAGGGCTTCTTCCCGCGAAACAAATTCCAAATCGCGCACATGGGGAAGCTGCCGAATGCGATGCTCAAGGGCGACTTGGTCGGAGCGGCTCAAATTCTCGTCCATGCGAACCGCCATTCCCATTTGCGCTTCGAGTTGCCCCATAAAATGCTCCACGTTCGCGCCGATGATGAAAAAAATCGCCACAATAAATATGCTTGACGCAACCGCAAAAACCGACGCCATCGACATAAACTTATTGTAAATCACACTGCGAACCGCTTCATGGATATAGTATCTGATGGTGCGAAGTTTCATAGTCCGGTGCCACCCCTAATCTCATGCCGCCTGCGAGGGCGAAACCCTCTTGCGGCTTTTGATGGAATTTGATGAATCAGGTTTCATTTATGATGCTGCCCATGTCGGGAAAACCGGCCACGCCGAGGTCTTGCACGAGTTCGCCGTTTTTGAGCGCGATAACCCGCTTTTGCATGTCGTCAACGATGTCGTGGGCGTGAGTTGCGACAACAACCGTTGTTCCGCGGTCGTTTATGTCCTCAAGCAGCGTCATTATTTCCCATGCCGTGTCGGGGTCGAGGTTTCCCGTAGGTTCGTCGGCGATTAACAAAGGCGGCCGATTTACAATTGCGCGGGCAAGTGCCGTGCGTTGTTGCTCGCCGCCGGAAAGCTGATTCGGATACGCCTTGGCCTTCTTTTGCAGACCGACAAGTGCCAAAACCTGCGGCACCGCACGACGGATTTCCCGGTTTGATGCTTCAACAATTTGCATAGCGTACGCCACGTTTTCAAAAACGGTTTTATTTTTAAGCAGACGGAAGTCCTGAAAAACCACGCCCATTTTGCGGCGATAAAACGGCAGGTGTCGGCGTTTGATTGCGGTGATTTCCTGCCCGTCCACATAAATTTGCCCGCCCGTGGGGTCGATTTCTTTCAAAAGAAGCCGCACAAGGCTCGATTTTCCCGAGCCGGAAGTTCCCACAACAAACACAAACTCCCCTTTGTCGATAAATAAATCCAACTCGCAAAGCCCTCTTGCGCCGTTTTCGTATATCTTGCTAACCTTGCTGAACTCTATCATTACGCGCTCCTTTCGCAATAACTTACGTACCGGTCAACCATCAGCGTAATTTTAAATGTAATCGCATCGGTGAATTTTCGCAGGTCGAGCCGGGTGAGCTTTTGCAGCTTGTCCAGCCGGTAAATAAGCGTGTTTCTGTGAATAAACAACTCTCGCGCGGTTTCGGACACGTTGAGGTCGTTTTCGAAAAATTTTGTAATTGTAAAGAACATTTCCTCGTCGATGTCGTCGAGGGTGAAATCTTGCAGCATTTCGTTCAAAAAAACATGACACAGCGACAACGGCAACTGGTAAATCAGCCGCCCGATTCCGAGCTTTTCGAAATTTACGATTTGCTTTTCCGCTTCAAATATTTTTCCGACTTCGCGGGCGATTTTCGCTTCTTTGAAGGCGACGGACACATTTTTTAAATCCGACACAACCGCGCCGATTGCAACACATGCGCGGCTCATCGCTTCTGCCGAAAGCGTATCAACAATCGTTCGGGCGACGTGTTCAATTTCATCGGTGCCGTCGGTCGGCGTTAGTTCTTTTACCAAAATAATACCCGTTTCGTCAACCACCGTAACAAAATCTTTTTCGCTGTCGGGAAAAATTCCGCGCAAAATTTCAACAGTGCCGAAATTCGCCGCCGTTTCAACAAGATAAACAACCCGTCGCACCGCATTTTCGATATGCAATTTCTTTGCGCGGTCGTAAATGTCAACGGTTAAGAGATTGTCCAAAAGCAAATTTTTAATAAAATTGTCGCGGCTGAGGCGTTCTTCGTGAGTGGCGGAAACGGATTCGATATGAAACGCCGCCAATTTGCCCGCCCGAAAAGCCTCGTCGTCGCTGCCGCGTACAACAAGAACGTGTTCTCCCGGAATTTTAAACACGAGGTTTCCGTCGATTATTGCGTATTCCCGGTCGGCAAGGCCGGAGAAGTCGGATTTTTCATAAATTTCGATGTTTTTTTGCGTGACGCTTTTAAAGGTGTCGATTATATTTTGCAGAACGTTAGGCGAAACCAAGCTGACACCTCCGTGTTGCAAAATGCGCGAAAAAACCGCTGTAAAAGCCATTGTATCATAAAATTTAATATTTTCCACTGTTTCTTAACAATTTATTCATAATTTTTTATTCGCGATACATACTGATTTTCAACACTCTCATACTCGCAAAAAAAAACGCCGAAATCAAGGATTTCGACGTTTTTTTCGTGCAGTGAAAAACTGCGGTACAGTTGAAATAGCGAAGCGATGGCGTATTTCCGGCTACACGCCGCCTCTCCACGGAACATCGCCTGTATATATCGTGATTGCATCAATGCGGGCGGCTTGCGGCAACGCCCTTGCCGCGACTGTCGGCATTTGCCTCGTGAAGCGAACCAAATTCCACTCGTCGTACCAATCCACATCGAAGCCCAAAACTTCACCAATGGTACGTATGGGCAAAAATGTACGGGCGTCGATTAAAACCGGCATAACCGGATTCCCCTGCAAATCGCCCGCGAGGGGAAGCGATTGACGGCTCACCTCAACACCGTCCTCGTAATAAATCGTCAAAAAATACGGATTGTCGATTGCAAATTTAAATCTGCGTTCATCGTCGTAAATTACAGCGGTGCGCGTCTCGTCAATCCAATAAATGTTAAGCTCCATGTATCGGGTGAGAAAAGCCACAGGCGCAACGATTCTTCCGTGCAGATTTTGCGGCGGCGGGTCGGATTGAGCCAACAGCATTCCGTCAACCATTATGTGTATGCTGTTCGGGTCTTGGGGAATTAAGTCGATAACGATATCGGGTACGGGGCTGTTTAAATCTAATACCAATCCGACTACGGGTGTTTCCGCAACGCTTATTCTGTACACATCGCGGGGCAATACAAATTGGAACGGTTCGGAGGCGTTGCCTTGGGTGAGTATTTTTGTTTCAACAAGCTCGCCGTCGCTTACCCTGAAAACCTGTACAGTGACGGCGGGGAAATTTTCGTAGTTGCGCAATTTCATATTGAGAACGCGGCGGGGAATGTATTGCATCGGCTGACGACCGTTTGTAAGGTCTAAACCGGATGCAACATACATTACGGGTGACGCGGCGCATAATACCGGGAAATATTGATTTGTACCGTAAACGTCTACGGTTATGCTTATGTCTTGGTTTGTATGGGTGAGGATAATATCGCGGACTTGCGCACCGGTAAGGGTCGGGTCTAAGCCCCATACCATAGCCGCTACACCGGCTACATGCGGTGCGGCTGCGGATGTTCCGCCGAAGGTGCCGTATTCGCGGATGTCAGGAAAATCCCCGCCCTCGTTCATGTCGCGGCGGCGGAAGGTGTAGTAGTTGCCGGGGGTGTTGATAAGTGCTTCCGTGATTTCGTCACGCGGGGTATCTCTCGGGAAGCCTGTGGTAACAGTCCCCTCACCGGGAGCAAAGATGTCAACCCCTGCTCCTATTTGGCTTGTATGACGCGCCCTGAAATCGTACATTCCTTCATGGATATACTGCTCCATATTCCCGACGGTAATTACTCTGGCGGCAAGTAAAGGGTGACTGTCAGCGATGTCTGAAATCATTATATTATACCTTGCGTCAACCCAACCATTACCATCGTTGTTTGAACGATTGCCGGCGCATTGAACGAATACAAAGTCAACAGGTACGACTTCACCGTCAACAGTTGTCCTCCCATTCCTTAAGACACCTTCCAAATGGTTGGCTATGGCAGTATTCATTGCACGATTTGCGGGGGGGATTCCGTTGAAAGTATGCGTATTGTTGGGGAGCACAGCACTTCTGTACATGCTCATGTTGATTACTCTTACATCATAGGAAAGCAATGTGTCAATTCCATAATGATTGCGCATTCTGTGCGGAAGGGAATCCCCGAATCGGGCGAATGCATATAAATTACTGTTCCAAGCAAGCCCGGCGACGCCTAATGCCTCGACATCACTATCGTAGTCGAAAGGAGATGTTGCCGTAGCACCAATAATACCGGCAACAGCAGTGCCGTGGTTCACGTGCCGAGCCAAATCACTTCTGCTGCTGTCCCACGGATTGTTATTCATAGGCGGGATGCTGAAATTTACATCTTCGTGCAAGACAAAATAGCTGTCAATTACTCCGACGTTTACAGGGTTCATTAAATCATTAAACGCCCACGCAAAAGGCGCGTTAATGGCTTCCATAGTCCAATTTAATCCGCCGACTTCGCCCCGTAAAAAATCTTCCCATTCATCCGCCCATAACTCGTCGCGAGGCATTACAACGGATGCATCCGGATTTTGGCGGATAAAGTTTTCACGTATAAACGGGAGTGTTGCGGAAATCGACAACCACGACAAATCCGTTGCAGACTCAAACCATGCCCGATAAACCAAATCGTTTGCGTTCATATAATTTAACAGGGAAATCATCTCATCCTCTGTTATGATGTCAGGGAAATGCAGAGTATAAGCGTGATTGTTTCGCCAATCAGGCAAAGGCGAATAGGAATCAATGTATCCGCCAATGTCTGAAACCATTTCGCTAATATATGATTGCGAGATTTCAGAGCTTGCCTCAATACCTATCATCCCAAAAACAAACCCCATACCCGGAAACCTTACAAATTCCACATAATCCTCAAATGCATGTATCCGCGGGTTTTCCCTAAACAAATGCAATGTTTCCGCCGTAAAAGATGTGCCGTGCGGGAGGAGGAGCGGGATGTCAAAACCACGTCCTCTTAAGTAGTAATGCAAGTTGTACATATCCGTCGCTGTTCTTGCATCGTAAAAATGGAAGTAGTACATGGCAAATTCACCAAAATCAAGATGCGAATCTATATATCCTCCAAGCTCGGTTATTATTTCTTCAACATATGAATACGACATGTCGGCAGGAGGTTCTGCCATTATAATCCCAAACAAATGCGGCTCATCCCCGAATGCTGCTACTACAGGTTCAAAAAATTCATAAATCCGCTCATTTATCACGTTGCTTTCCGCTTCCGGTAAATAACCAATAACTAACTCTGTTATATGATTAAGCCCGACCGAATAAACCAACTCATGCGCATAAAGCATGTCGGCTAAATCTCTAAGCTCATATTCCGTAGTGCCGGGGAAATACAACTGATAAATTCGGGGTACTTCCAAAAACCCTACAATCTCCCCGCCATGCTCTGCCGCAAGTGCTTCTATTTCGCGATATAAAACAAACCGCTCCGCAAAAACAATCAACTCGCCACGAATAAATTGCACGTGGTAAGGGTAGTACACCGTTGACGTGACAACAGCATCCATGGACTCCGGTTCTCGAATAAACCGCGCCGGCACAAGAGCCCTTGACGGCGGGTTACTCGCTTGCCCGGGGTACGCACCGGCAGAAGTAAAATTAAACGTTAAAGTTGCGGGTTCGTTCGGTACTACGTACGTGAATATGGTGTTAAAGTCGCAGGTCGAGTTAATTGTGCCTACAGAGGCAAAACGCTCCTGCAAAAAATGTCCCCTGTCGGGAATTGATAACAACGTAATCAGCTCGCCGGAGCTGAAATCGGCTGCTTCGGTAAACACCGTCCCGTAATCGTTTGTAAGGATAACGAGGTGCGGGTCGAGGTAATCACCGCCGCCGTTACCGCCGCCCACGTTGTTGCCGTTTCCGGGACTGCCGCTTCCTCCTCCGTTGTTTCCGCCATTGCCACCGCCGCCGTTATTGCCGCCTCCGTTGCCTCCACCGTTGCCCCCTCCGTTACCGTTACCCGGTGTTTCGGGAATCCAATCCGGCCATCCGCCGTAGGGTACGGCAACACGCTCGAAAACTACCACGTTTTCAATGCTCACGCTCGTCCCCGGCGAGGTTGTGCCGCTCATACCGAGGTGAAGTTCCTGCCCGTAGTGCCAAACGCGATGTTCGCCGGGAGTATATGTGAAAAGCGCGGAAGAGGATGTTGTTTGCACAACTTTCCCTATGTCAACCGCGCTTATGTATGCGCCCCCGGATATATCAAACTCAACATCCCAACCTTGAATAATTCTGCTTGTTGTACTTACAAGAACAATCGCGTGACGAAGTTGCCCCGGACCCCACTCCGAGTGAACGCGAACGTCGAGCGTGTAGTCATCCGTGGGCAAAACACGACGTTCCGCACGAGCCAACCGAACATCTGTCGGAATCGGTACAACTCCGTTGTGCGTCCCGTATAACCATATCGAAACATAGCCGCCAACCGGGACGGGCGCGTTGTGGCAGAGGTATCCGAGTGTGGTTTCGCTCAGACCTTGATATGCAACAATTCCGCCGTTTTGGAAGCTCTCACCGAGTCCCAACGGGCGATTCACGCTTAAAACCCATTCGTAAAGCGGTGTTGTGCCGGTGTTGATAATGCGAAGCTCTGCGTTGTAGCCGGTGTTCCACGCGCTGTTTAAGCGAAATTCGACTGTCGCGCCGTCTGCTGCGAAGGTGTGGACGCTTCCCGTCGTTGCTGTTGCGTTTGCCGCCGCGTTTGCTGTCGTTGTCGCACGTGCTGTCGCCGCATTTGCATTTGCTCTTTCCGCTGCAAATACCTGCGTCGGCAACAATGAAAGCACCATTGTGACAACAAGAAAAAGTGCGAGTTGCTTTTTGAGTGACTTAAAAGTTTTCATAACCCATCCTCCTGTGATTTGATGTTGTAGTATGCATTGCATGGCTTATTAGCATTCTAGCAATAAGTTCTATATTTTGTCAAATATTATCCGCGCGTGTCGAATTTTCGAGAATTTTACCCGAAACACACAGGATATTCTTCGGCTTTCGATACAAAAAAACGACCGGCTCTCCCGAAAATTTCGAGAAAGCCGGTCGTCGGCAAACCTGTCCGAGAACCTGCAATCCTCGGCTTTTAACCCTCGTCAAACATGCTTTCCGGTAACAAGATAATGCACGGATATGTCGAGAACTTTACTCAGCAACAGGATTCGGTAATTCGTAAAACCGCGATGCCCGCGCTCAACCATCCCCAAAAAACCCGGCGTTATGTCCATTTGTTGTGCAAGTTCTTTGATTGTCATGTTCTTGCTTTTACGCAGTTGCCTTATACGCGCCCCTACTTTGCGGCGAAGCTCCGCGCCTTCTTCCTCTCGCACCTTTCGACGGATTGCCGTTGCTTTTTTCACAAAAATCAGCACCTTTCAAAAAATTCCGCATGAGGCGGGCAAAAAACTTTAACACGCCCCGCCTCATGCGGAAATAAAAAAACCCGAAGGGACGGCAAAAAATCTGCCATCACCCGCGAGCTTGATATGTACAAAACTGACATACACAAACTGAGACTTGCCTCAAACTAAGGAAGCAAAGCAACACAAACTCCGCACAAAAATGCCGCGCACGAAAACCTGACCAAAACCCCCGCACAAACAAGAGTCCGGTTGAGTCCGCAAGTATCCGCAAGTATCTGCAAGTATCTGCAAGTATCCGATTGAAGAAACCGGCGAGCCGTGTTAAACTTCTGCCTACCATAATGAGAGGCTTTTGCCTTGGGCGCAGGTGATGGAGTTGGTTAATCTCCTGCTGTCCGCTGTTGAGGTGTTACAGCACTTCAACAGCCGTTATGGTTTTTTATTTCTCCCGGATTTTAGCATAACATTTTGAAAACTGCAAACTTTTGCGATACAGCAGTTTTGCAGATTTTCCGCGCTATAGTGAATCAATTTGATTTGCGTCCCGTCGGCATTAAGTGCATTGCGGTGAGCGACCGGCTCTCCCGAAAATTTCGAGAAAGCACGAACGCCTTTGCCGACTCGACATGTAACCGGTCGGTTATGTAACGAACGTGATGAGAAGCCCGTTCAGGTTTCGCCGAAAAGTGCGTTGAAACTCACATTTTTCGACTCGCCTTCACAGTTCTCACCGGCGTTCGCTGTGTATGTGTTTTATTTGCTTCGTTTTTTCTAAGTAAACCGAAGTCCCGGGAGCTTCGGTGGTGCAGAGCTTGCACTCTGCGTTGCCGCTACATATAAAAGGTGCGCACGTGGGCGTCAACATTCGGTCGGCCGTGTCCGAACGGGTCTGCCCGCTTTCATATACTGCGGCGGGTGTTGCTGTGGTACAGGTGTTGCGGTGGTACGGGTGTTGCGTGATGGTACGATGTTGCGGTGTTACACGATGTTACATACAACCGTTATACAGCGGCTTCGGCACGGCTCGGTGCGGTCAGTTTCAGGGCGAACCCCTTCCTGAGATGGCAAACACGTCCTTTGGCATAGAAGCGACCGTTAATGTCTCGGTTGCAGGGCAAGTATACTTCAACTTTCATACGGTGTTATCCGGAACGGTTCTGAGAATTTTTCCCGGAAATTTTCCTGGAATCGTTCCGGGAATTTTTCTTGGAATCGCTCCCGGTTACCTACCGGAGCAATTCCACATTAAATGAGGCTCATCAACGCATTTTTTCAGCGCAGATGAGCCTCATTTTCAATCAGAATTACTGTATTACCCCCGAAATCCCTCAAGCCTTTCGCGCTTAAACGCCGCGAATCTCCCCTCCCCTATCGCCTCGCGGCATTCGCGCATGAGGTTGTTATAAAAAAATAAATTATGCATAACGGCAAGCCGCATTCCCAAAATTTCCTTCGCCTTAAAAAGATGCCGAATATACGCGCGCGTGTGGGTGCGGCAAACCTCGCAGGCGCAGTTCGGGTCGAGGGGGCTTTCGTCGCGAGCGAAACGGGCGTTGAACAAATTCAACTTGCCCTGCGACGTAAAAACATGCCCGTGCCGCCCGTTTCGCGCGGGCAAAACGCAGTCGAAAAAATCCACGCCGCGTTCAATTGCTTCAAGCAAATTTTCCGGCGTGCCTACGCCCATCAGGTACGTCGGCTTGTTTCGCGGCAAATGCGGAACGGTTGCATCCAAAATGCGATACATTTCCTCGGCGGGTTCGCCGACGGCAAGCCCGCCCAACGCATAACCGTCGAGGTCGATTTGCGCGATTTCCTTTGCGTGTTCAACGCGCATATCAGCAAAAACGCCGCCCTGATTGATGCCAAACAGTGCGCCCGGCGCACGGCGGACACCGGGGACGCATGTCGGCAGCAACGCATTCTCTCGAAGCCGGTCAATTCTTTCCTTGCTTCGCAAAAGCCATCGCGTTGTTCGCGCAACGGAATCGCGCATGTACTCGCGCGTGGCCGGAAACGGCGGGCATTCGTCAAACGCCATAACAATTGTCGCGCCGAGCGCGGCTTGAATATCCATGCTTTCTTCGGGTCCCATAAAAATTTTGCGCCCGTCGATATGCGACGCAAAATAAACGCCTTCTTCCTTAATTTTGCGCAACGCCCCGAGCGAAAACACCTGAAATCCGCCCGAATCCGTTAAAACCGGCCCGTCCCACGCCATAAATTTGCGCAGTCCGCCCATATCGCGAATAACGTCTTCGCCGGGTCGCAAGTGCAAATGATACGTATTGCACAGAGCGACAATACATCCCGCCGCCCGCAAATCCGCCGCACTGAGACCGCCTTTAATTGCCGCCGCCGTTGCCACGTTCATAAAAACCGGCGTGTCGATAACGCCGTGAGGAGTGTGAAGCGTCGCCCGTTTGGCGAGTCCGTCTGTTGCCGAAATTTTATACATTGTCGCTCTCCGCACTACCCCCTCGGTTTTGCGCAGTTGGTGCAAAAATTACCTGTATTCGACGTGCTGCATTCACATGTCCAAGCGGTGGGAGGGGCGGGTTTTGCGCAGTTTTGGCAAAAGTTGCCCGCGTTAGATGTTCCGCATTCGCATGTCCAACCCGCCGGAGCGACCGGCTTGGGCTTTGCGCAATTTTGACAAAAGTTGCCCGCGTTCGATGTTCCGCAATCGCATGTCCATCCGGCGGCGGGAGGCGGAGCTTGCATTTGCTGCGCCTGTTGCATTTGCTGTTGTTGCCCCATTTGAAAGAGCTGATTCGCATTCATGCCGCCGGTTTGCTGCGCCATGCCCATTCCCATAAGCCCCATCATCGCGCCGGTACCTTCGTTGCCCGCCGCAAGACGCATCGCGTCGGCCTGAGCGTCAACAAGTGCCGCGCCCGCCATGTTGGCATTGCGGAAAACGGATTGACGTTGCAATTGCTTAATCATTTCCTCGTCTTCCGGCGGAAGCGAAACGGAGTTAATCGCGATAGATACAACGGAAAATCCGCGAAGCCGCCCCCATTTTTCCGACAACGCCTCGTTTAACGCTTCGGAAAGCCGTCCTGTTTCGCCGGGCAGCGCGCTGGGGCGAATGCCCAACGCCGAAAGTTTTGCAAATGAAGGTTGAAGCGCGCTTAAAAATTCCGACTTCATTTGCGATTCGATACGGTCGCGAGTGTAGTCGCCTTCGATATTTGCGGCAACGTTCGTGTAAAAAAGAATAGGGTTCGTGAGGCGGAACGAATACATGCCGTTGCATCGCACCGAAACGTCGATGTCAAGCCCGATATTTTGGTCAACAACACGAAACGGAATCGCCGTTGCCGTGCCGAATTTATTATTCTTGAGTTCTTTCGTGTTGAAATAGTACACGCGCATAACCCGCGCGATGTCGCCGCCGAAAGAAAATCGCTTCATCATTTCCTTAAATGTATTAACGATGCTGTCGCCCAAATTGCCGGCAAAAATGCTCGGCATAGAGCTTTGGTCGTAAATGTATTCGCCGGGTTCGGCGCAAACGTCCATGACTTTGCCTTGGTCAACAATAACCATGCACTGTCCGTCGGCAACGGCAATGCGGCTTCCGTTTGAAACAACGTCGTCACTGCCGCGATTGCGCGATTTTTCGTTCACACGACGAAACGCTCTGCGCATAATTACCGTTTCCGGCATTGCGTCCATGTAGAAAAAGTCGAGCCACTGGTCGGCCAAAGTGCCGCCCGCCGCCGCTCCCGCCGCGCCGATAACGGTGTTCATTCCGCCGACAGCCGCGCCGGCCGTGCCTTCAAGAGCAGCACCCGCCGCATTCCACGCTCCGCCGATTAAATTTCCTGCTGCACGAATAAGTCCCATATGTATTCCTCCTGCAAAAAAAAATGCCTTTCACGGCAGAGTTTTCAGCACTCCGCTGCAAAGCATTTTACGGGGTGCGGGGCGGAGTGTCAAGGAAACTTGCAGTCACCCCGAATGAGTTTTATAATCCGATAAATTATTTATGCGAAATATTTCAGAGCGGAGGCATCAATATAAATACGATAAAATCAAACTTGCGAAAATTTTACAACGCCGATGCAGCAGGGCGCAACGACCGCGAACAGGATGATTTTAAAATCGCGCATCGCGAAGCGTTTTGTAATTTGATTTCGGGCGAAGGCAAGAAAACGCTTCTTGAACTTGGCGCAGGACCGGGGCATGACAGCAAGTTTTTCGCCGAGCGCGGCTTAGAGGTTACGGCGATTGATTTGTCGCCGGAGATGGTTCGGCTCTGCAAGGAAAAAGGCATCGACGCCCGCGAAGCAGATTTTTATAATCTCGCAGAGCTTGGCAAAAAATTCGACTGCGTGTGGGCGATGAACAGTTTATTGCACGTGCCTAAAACAGATTTGCGCGAAGTCTTGCAGGGAATTTTCGACGTGCTTAACCCCGGCGGCTTCTTTTACATGGGCGTATGGGGCGGCAGAGATTCCGAACACATATACACGCTCGGCGAAGTTTGCGAAACGCCGCGATTTTTTTCGTTTTTTACGCAGGAAAAATTGCGCGACGAATTGCAAAGCGTCTTTAACATTCTCTCGTTCGAAGAAATTGACAATGCACGAGACGGCACGGCTTTTCAGTCGATTGTCATGCGGAGGTTTACATGAACAAAATCCGATTGCGTTTTTCAAAATTCGGTACGCTTGCCTTTATCGGGCATCTTGATTTTTTGCGCGTGTTTCAGCAGACGATTCGCCGCGCCGCGTTGCCCGCAGCGTTTTCGCAAGGGTTCAACCCGCATTTGCTGCTTTCGTTTGCATTGCCGCTTCCTCTCGGCATGGAAAGTGCGAACGATTACGTTGATTTAACTCTTGCGGAGGACATGCCCTGCGACGAAATCGCCGTTCGGCTCAACTCAGCCGCGCCGAACGGTTTAGTCATACACGCGGCGTATCCCGCTTCCGATAAGGCGGCGAGCGTTGTTGTTGCGGCCGATTATGTGATTACGACTGCGGGGGCTCCGCCCCCACACCCCCGCAAGGGGAGCAATGCTCCCCTTGACCCCGATATTGAAACCGCGTTTCACGCGGTTTCGGAAAAAGTTTCCGAGCGCATGGCGGAAATTTTGCGGGCGAAAGAAATTATCGTACCGAAAAAAACGAAAAAAGGCGTTCGCGACACGGATATTCGCGGAGATATATTCGGGCTTGAAATGCGAACCGGCACGGAGATGAGTTTCGGCTTCGAGGGAATGTGCAGCAACGTACATGCGCCCCCGGCGTTCGGCTTCGAGGGAATGTGTTGCGACTCACATGCTCCCCCGGCGATGCACTTGCGGCTTGCGGCGGGCAGTGCGCGGTTTTTGAATCCGCTGATTGTTGCGGAGCTTCTTCTCGGGGAAAAGCCGTGTGTGTCGGCGATTACGCGGGTCGAACTGTATCGCGACGGCGAAACCGGATTGGTGCGGCTGTAGGACTATGGATTCGCATTGTTACAGCAAATCAAATTGATTCACTACAGGAGTGACCGAATTGCAAATCGTGAGGCTGCTTGTTAAGGCGACGGATGAACACACTTTCATTGCGCTTGCGGAGGGCGATACGCTTGTTGAGCTGTTTATCGAACCGCCGACAGGCAGCGAACCGGGGTCGTGGGTAGGGCGAATTGTCGTGGGGCGAGTGAAGACGATTCTGCCCGGCGGGTTCGCCTTTGTTGACGTCGGCGCGAAAAAAAATGCGTTTATGAATTTGCGGCCGGGTCACGGGCTTAAAGCCGGCGACGCCGTTCTTGTGCAGGTTGAAAAGGATGCAACCGGCACAAAAGGTATGTACGTGGGGCGCGAAATTACGCTGCGGGGACGGCTTGTTGTCGTCACGAAAGGGCATTCGCCCGCCGTCGGCGTGTCAAATAAAATCACCAACGAAAAAGAAGCGCGGCGGCTCAGAAAAATTGTGCGCAAAAATTTGCCTGCCGGTTTCGGGGCGATTATTCGCACGAACGCGCAAAATGCGACGGCGGAATCCGTCGCCGACGAGGTGACAACGCTTTCGGCGCGGCTCGCGGATATTTTCGCCCGTGCGGAATTTCTTCGGCCGCCTGCTTTTCCCGCGCAGGAAGCCTCGTTTTTTGCCGGCATTCTTTCCGACCTCCCCGCTCCGGACGAAATAATTATCGACGCGCCGGAAGAGTGCTTCCCGCGCGAGGAAATCACCTTGCCCGGCGTTGAAGTTCGGTACGAAAAGGTTTCCGTTAAAAAGCAAATTCGCGCCGCGCTCGAAAAAGAAGTACGCCTGCCCTGCGGCGGATTTATCACAATCGAGCGCACCGAGGCTTGCGTCGTTATCGACGTAAACACCGGCGGAAATGTAGGAAAAATCAACTACGCCCAAGCCGTGCGCGACACAAATATCGAAGCGGCGCGAGCGATTGCCGCGCAAATTCGCTTGCGAAATCTTTCGGGCATAATTTTGGCGGATTTCATCGACATGTCCTCCAACGATGACAAGGCCGCCGTTCTTGCCGCGCTTGCCGATGCAATAAAAAGCGACCGCATCAAGGTTGAAATTGCCGGCTTCGCGGGACTGGGAATGGTGTTGCTCACGCGCCGAAGAACTCGCCCGCCCATTGCGGAAATTTTGCAAGCCCCCTGCGAACACTGCGACGGCACGGGGCAGAGGAGGGTGTGATAAATTTTTAATAATTGATTAAGACCTCAGGGGCTTCGCCCCCGAACCCCCACGAACTTTTTGAAAAAAGTTCGACAAAAACTTATTAAAACCGCGCATTCGCGCGGTTTTTTTTGTGAACATCGCGGCTGACAGGCTTGACGCGCCCGGCTTCGAGGGAATGTGTCGCAGCCGACTCTTGCCCCCGGCGTCCAATATGCGCTTGGCGCATTAGCGGGCGTAGGCGAACCAAAATCCGAGCACAACAAGCACCGACGCAAGTAAAAATCCCCACCAAGGCATCAAAAATTGAATAAACATTCCCACGCCTATAAAAAATAAAACTGTGCCGAGCGAATGCTGCCGGCATCTGTGTCTGCATTTCATAACGCGCCTCCTTGTCCTTAATAGTTTATTCTATGTAAAAGCCCCCTTTTATTGCCTGTCCCTTTGTGTTAAAATCGGCAAAACGCGAATCAAGGGTAGGAAATAACCCCTCGCCTATGCCTTGTCGCGAACGCACTTGGGCAGCCCGTTCAGGCTTCGTCGGAAAATGCGCAGAAACCCGCATTTCCCGCCTCACCTTCACGGTGCTCACCGGCGTTCGCTATTGTAAGCGGCTCGCTCAATGTCTTTTTTTCGGGAAAAGCATCCGAAAAAAGACCGGTCGCTCGCCACAAGGCATTTGCGGCGAGGGGTTATTTTGAACTCTTAATTCGCGTTCAAAATATAAATGAAAGCAGGCGGTACAATGGTAAAAGTAGGAATTAACGGCTTCGGACGCATCGGACGTTTGGCGTTTCGTTACGCAAGCAAACTGGACGACGTAGAAGTTGTTGCAATCAACGACCCCGGCATAGACCCCGAATACATGGCGTATATGCTCAAGTATGACTCCACCCACGGCGGCTTCCCCGGCGATGTTAAATCAGAAGGCGGCAAGCTGATTGTAAATGGCAAGCCGATTTCGCTGTACGCCGAATTTAAGCCGGAGAACATCAAATGGGCGGAAGCCGGCGCAGAATATGTACTTGAATGCTCAGGCTTTTTCCTCACGCAGGAATCTGCGCAAGCGCACATCAACGGCGGCGCGAAGAAAGTAATTCTTTCCGCACCCGCAAAAGATGATACCCCCACGTTCGTAATGGGCGTAAACCACGAAAAATATACGGCCGACCTTAACATCGTGTCGAACGCGAGTTGCACGACGAACTGCCTTGCGCCTCTTGCGAAAGTAATTAACGATAATTTCGGCATAACCGAAGGTTTGATGACAACGGTTCACGCGACGACCGCGACCCAAAAAACCGTTGACGGCCCCTCCGCAAAAGACTGGCGCGGCGGACGCGCAGCTGCGGCGAACATTATTCCGTCAAGCACCGGCGCGGCGAAAGCTGTAGGGCTTGTTTTGCCCGAGCTTAAAGGCAAGCTGACGGGCATGGCGTTCCGCGTTCCCACAACAAACGTATCCGTGGTTGACCTTACGGTTCGTCTTGCAAAGCCCGCTACCTACGACCAAATCAAAGCGGCGGTTAAATCCGCAAGCGAAGGCGCGTTAAAAGGCATCATCGGCTACACCGAAGACGCTGTCGTTTCAACCGACTTCTTGGGCGAATCCTGCACAAGCGTATTTGACGCTTCCGCCGGTATCGCTCTTAACGACAACTTCGTGAAGCTCGTATCGTGGTACGATAACGAGTGGGGATATTCCTGCAAATTGATTGACCTCATGCGTCACATGAAAAAAGTCAGCGGGTAAGAAAAGAGCGGGCTTGATATTTACAAATAATACGCAAAATAAAAAACCGCGATAAATCTTCGCGGTTTTTTTGTGCGTAAAGTCAAATTCACAACAAAATGGGAACAAACGAAACCCGGTCGCATTGACGCGGTATGAATAACCCTGTACTATGTATGCACAAATAAGGATTAAAAACAGGAGGTTTTAAAATGTCACAAACAACTGCAAAACAAGCAACTACAATCAACGTGAGGGTAGACAGCGACATAAAACACGACCTTGAAATTTTGCTCGACAAGTTGGGAATGAATGTTTCTGTTGTGGTTAATATGTTTTTTCGGCAAATGCTCATGGACGAAGCCCTGCCTTTTCAGCCCAAAGTCAGACATAAGCGTTTAACGACGGAAGAACGCTTAAAGAATTACGGCGGCGATTACAAAACCGAAGAATGGGACACGGGCGAACCCGTCGGCAGAGAGGTGTTCTGATGGCGTATGCACCGAAACAAGGCGATATAATCAAAATGAATTTCGACCCAACCAAAGGACACGAACAACAGGGGCAAAGACCCGCCGTGATTGTAAGCAACGCCGCATATAATCACTTTGCCTGCGGCGTGGCTATGGTATGCCCGATAACCAATACGGACAGGGGTGTCCCGGTACATCCGAGGCTGGACAGCAGAACCAAAACAACAGGCGTTATAATGACAGACCAAGTAAAAGCCCTTGACTTAACAGTGCGAAACGTTGAATTTATCGAGCAACTGCCGCTTGATATTTTAGCTGAGGTTTGCAACATAGTAAGCGGCTATTCGGAACCGGACAAACGGCACAGCAGATAAAAAGCCTTCTCTCAGGCTTCAATCGCTCTTATTGTTATAAAAATCACTCCCGGGGAGAAAAATACACGGAGACGGGACGCAGCGCGAGTATTCTGCGCCCGCCGTCCGAGGAAACAAAAAAGCCCGCAGGGACGGCAAAAAATCTGCCACCACCTGCGAGCTTGGTATGCAAACAAGCTAAGGACATGCCTCTATCACGCAAACATGGCTTGCTGTAAACTCAAAAAAAGCACCTTGCATACAAACGCTGCAAAGGATATACTATGTTTATCCCAAATAAATGAGGTGTCTGTTTATGACAACAGCAATTGTAAAATGGGGCAATTCGCGGGGAATAAGGATTCCTAAGCCGTTCCTTGAAAATCTTGGCTTGAAAGAGAATGACACAGTGGATATTCTCACCGAAAACAATCGCATTATAATTCAAAAATCTTCAAACGTACCGCACAAAACAACAAGGCAACGGTTTGAAGATTTTTACGGCAAAGATTTTGAAAGCATATTGAAGGAACACCCTTACGGATTTGAGGAATCAGACACGGGCGAACCCGTAGGGAGAGAAATATGGTAAAACAAGGCGATATTATACAGTTAAATTTCAATCCGCAAACAGGGCATGAACAAAACAGACCCGCTTTAGTAATAAGCAATGAAGATTTTTCCCGCATTACGCGAACGGCGGCAATGGTTTGCCCTATAACGCGAACAAACAAGCGATTTCCTTTCCATATAAGCCTTGACGACAGAACGACCACAGCGGGAGTTATTTTGTGCGACCAAGCGAAAATAATGGACATTCACGCACGAAATTATGAATTTATCGAACCGGCCCCAACAGATATTGTTTTGGAAGTGATTGATATCGTCGCGGGGTTTATTGCAAAGTTACAATAGAGCAAAAAGCCGCTTGACTTCGACCGTTCGGGGCTTCTTACGCTATCAATCTCGACGTACAAGCCTGCCGAAAAAGCCGTCTCTCAGGCTTCATTTTCCGACTCTGCATTTTCCAACGTTGACCCGTGCTTAATTTCGGTCAGGTTCAGGCTTTCAAACTCTTTCCCGGTAATAATGCAGTGTATGGACACGTTAAAAATTTCATGCAGTTTCAGGTAGTTGTATACGGTCATGTCGCGGCCGCCGAATTCAATCATCCTCAAAGAACTCGCGCGTATATTCATTTGCTTTGCGAGGTCTTTCACCGGCATATTGTTCGCTTTGCGTAATGCTTTTACTCGGTCGCCTGTTTCATAGCGCAGTAACATCTCGTCTATAATCGCTCTTATTGTTATAAAAATCACTCCCGGGGAGAAAAATACACGGAGACGGGACGCAGCGCGAGTATTCTGCGCCCGCCGTCCGAGGAAACAAAAAGCCCGCAGGGACGGCAAAAAATCTGCCACCACCTGCGAGCTTGGTATGTAAACAAGCTAAGGACATGCCCCGTAAACAAAGCAACACGAAACTCCGAGCATCCGGGATGAAAGGATGAAAGTATGCAAAAGTCCGCAAGCATCCGAAAAGACGCCCGCAAAAGTTCAATTGAACAAACCGGAGAGCCGTGTTAAACTATGCCTACCATAATGAAAGGCTTTGCCTTGTGCGCAGGTGATGTGAACTATCCCCTGTGTTCGCTGTTGAGGTGCTCGAACACCGCAACAGCCGTTATGGTTTTTTGTTTCGTACATATTTTAGCATAATATTTTGAAAATGCAAACCGCTTCGGCAAGGTTCATTCGCTTGCTTCATCTGCAAACTTGTCAATGTATACCGTGGTCACCAACATAAAATCTTCGGCATTTTTAATCTGCTGAATAACATCCTCTTTCACAACTATAGTGAATCAACTTGATTTGCGTCCCGTCGGCGTTAAATGCATTGTGGTGAGCGACCGGTTGGGTTGTTAGTCCGACTGTTCAAATTCTCGCGCACTGCGTATGCCGGTCGGGCGGTAGGTTTTTTGCCGTAACCCTCCGCTGTGTCAAGGCGGGAAACCGTGCCGTGACACGCTCCGAAATGCGCCGCCGGGCTAGTGTTTCAGCGGGTTTTATGGTATAATATGTACCGAAGCAGGTTTTCGAGAGGGTTGGCTTGCGCTTCACTGACTTTGTTTTTTAAAGGAGGTGGAGCATTGTTCGAGATTTTTGCATATTTCAGCAACGAATTTTATGTGTTCGCGCTTATCGCGTTGGGCATGGTGCTGTGTTATATGGCGGACAAGCAAGACAAAAAAAATAGCCGCCCTTTTGGCAGGGGACACGGCTATTTGAATTGAAACATGTTCATCAGCAGTGAAGCCAAGCCATTTTGTAGCCTGCTTCGCTTTTATTATACCCCAAAATTGCCGCCGCGTAAACGCGAACATGCATTCGAAATAAAGTAAAAAGCCCCGCATTTGCAGGGCTTTTTTTATTCGGCTTTTTTTCGTTCCGTAAAAAAATATGCAATAGCCGCGATGGTCATGGTTTTAAAAGTTTCTGCGTTTTCGCCGTTATTTGCGGCGAAATACACTGCCGCGGCAGATAAACCAAGGGCAATTATGCATTTTGTTGCTGTGTAAATTGCATCGCGCATTATGCACCTCGCGGAAGTATCCGCAAATCCGTAACTTCTACGCGCTCCGCGTTTACGAAGTTCAAAAACGTGCCGATGTCGTCGTTAAAAATTTGCGAGCCGATAAGCGGGGTTACAGCCGCCTCAACAGCGGCGCGGGTTAAACCCGCCCGAGGGTCGCGAAAGCGCAAATTATGCTGCCTGTCGTTGTCCGTTGTCATCGTGCAAACGAGGGTATTGGTGGCGTTTACGCTGAACTGCCCGCCGCTTCTGAATGGCTGCCTCATCGGATATAGCCAACGGCTTTTGATACAGGTCTAATCCCGTTCACTCAGGTATAATTAAAAAAAGTGAAAACGGAGTGATTGCTGTGACCGAAACAATTTTAGAAACAAGAACATTGCCGGAGATTTTGCTTCAACGTATACGTGCAGAAAAAGTAAAAATGCGTGAAATTAACGGTGAAATTCGTTGCCCTTTACGAGGGATGTTTGCAGACGGAAAAATCTCATCTTACAAGTTTATGGAGAAAAAGCAGTTTGAAAAGGAGCTTGAGCGATGAGGCCTTTGTACGTTTTGGATGCCTGTGCCATGCTTGCAGTTTTGGCAAATGAATTTGGTTCGTACATACGGCGAAAAATACGCCGATAGCTTTTACGATGCAATTAAGAGTATGCCGATTCGTATTTTTCACGAACTTGAAGATACCGTGTTCAAAGAGACCGGTCGATTGAAAGCTGCTTATAAAATATCGTTGGCAGATTCAATAGCCTTGGCGCAGACACTTGTTTTGAACGGCACGTTGATAACATGCGACCACCACGAATTTGATGCTTTGGACGGAAAAGAACCCGTTAAGTTTGCATGGATAAGGTAGCTTGATGTTTTATATGATGCAGGACACGATAAGCGTGTCCTTTTTTTGTGGGTGATTAAGATTCGAGGTTGAGCCACAAAGCAGGGCGGAGTCCGCCCCGGTCCGAAGAGTCAGTTACGAGGCGGCGAAACATAGTAATTTCGCCGGCGGTATCGACAACGGCGGCAGTAGTTTGACGGAATCCGGGCGACCGAAGCCGCCACCAAGAAGCCTCTCCTGCATCGTTGTCGGCAATTCGGGCAGTGTTGAATTGGTCACGCATTCCCCAATAATACAAAGCATGTTCCGGCCATCGCAGTCGAACGTTCACATCTCGATTGATTTCAGTTCTTCCGCGTTCCAACATTCCGCTGTTTCCGAAGTAACGCACAACTTCTTCTATGCTTAACAGGAAAATGCGGTCGGTTGTATTTGCGCCACCGGGTGCGTTAATCCGGTAGGCCCATTGAGAGGACGTCCAAGGATTATCGCTGTTTACCACATACGTTTCACGTATGCGAGCGCGATCAGCGGCGGAAAAGCTGTTGAAAAACTCCCCGTTAAGCCATACTCGCGAAGAGCTTGCCGCCCATGTTACCTCTTCCCGTGTATGGTGAAACGGTTCATTTACGATTACTGTTTCGTGCAATATTTTTGCGTAATTGCCCTGCACTTCAAGCACTAGCCAATCCCTCCCGCCGAATCGGATTATATCTCCGATATATATTGCGGGTGTTGGGGCAGGGCTTGGCGTCGGTTCCGGCGCGGGTGATGATGTTGGGCGTGGTGTTCGTTCCGACGTATACACATTCTCAGTTTCAGGATTCTGGCTATTGTACGCCAAAACCAAGAAAACTATAGTAATGCCCGCGTAAACCAATGATATTATAACTCTAATTATTAGTCCCTGTTTTGTTGGCTTTTGTCTTGTTGACCTTTGTCCTGCATCAACCCAAATAATCAAGTTACTAATCATCGGAAGAACTATAGGCATAATGAAAAACCACACTCTGTCCGCCTCCTTTTTTACTTCAGTATTACGGATAACAAATGTGTTGACGTACAGGCACGAGCAAGCGTTTTTCACCGCTACGCCCCGAAGATACTATTTTGAAAAATATGTATTGTGATTATATGCGATTTCGACAGGAAAACAAGACGCATGACAAAAAAGGCGACCGGCTCTCCCGAAAATTTCAAGAAAGCTAATCGCCTTGCCGATACATTGTACCGGCGTTCGCTTTGGTTTTGATTATGTGGTTTGTTTGATTTGTTTAAGTAAGTAAACCGAAGTCCCGGGAACTTCGGGTGTGCAGAGCTTTCGCTCCGCGTTGCCGCGTTGTATAAAAGGTGTGCACATGGGCGTCTGCATTCGGTCGGCCGTGTCCGAACGGGTTTGCCCGCTTTCATATGTTACGGCGGGTGATGCGGGGTGGTACATTGGTGGTGCGATGGTACAGGTGTTGCGGTGAAGCATGATATTACATACAACCGTTATACAGCGGCTTCGGCACGGAGCGGTGCTCAGTATCAGGGCGAACCCCTTCCTGCGTAATAAGTCGCGTCTGAAATCATTTCGCCCTTCGCCGAAAACCGGCCTGAAGCCGCCGGTTTTCGCCTCGCGCTCAATTGTTTCAGCCTGCGATTATTACCTGTTGGCAAACACGTCCTTTGGCATGGAAGCGACCGTTAATTTCTCGGTTGCAAGGCAAGTATACTTCAAGTCTCATACCATGATATCCGGAACCGTTCCAGGAATTTTTCCCGGAATCGTTCCGGGATTTATGTATAGTGAATCAATTTGATTTGCGTACCGTCGGCGTTAAGTGCATCGCCGACGGGACGCTTCCTGCACTTGATTCACTATAGCCCGAAAACATCAAAAAAACCGCGCTACAGCGCGGCATTTCAGCGTATTGTCCGACTTTAAAATTTGAGTTTCGGTGTTATAGTGAAACAAGACAAAAACGCTCTTGTTTCACCCCCAACCACTCGCACTTTTGTAGCGAACGCACTTGAGAAATCCGTTCAGGTTTCGTCGGAAAACGCGCAGAAGCCCGCGATTTC
>Ga0123355_10002590_pt1 | contig 25641 bp, 23 predicted proteins | sample TergutEmb28metaG_3_FD_89872 | JGI IMG/M metagenome (GOLD analysis project Ga0123355, IMG submission 89872) | Embiratermes neotenicus P1 segment gut microbial communities from Petit-Saut dam, French Guiana - Emb289 P1 | ecosystem: Host-associated > Arthropoda: Insects > Digestive system > Gut ...
TTAGGCGTGTTTTTTGTAGATTTGATAAGTTGGATATTATTTACATTGCGTTCATTCAACTTGCTTTGGTTTACGTGGCTATTAAATAGTGGCTACACGCCCTGATGTTAGTTCGTCAGTTGGGATTTTGTTGTTCCTTGGAAAACTGGCTACTACGAAACGGGGCTGTCTCATTAAGACCCCACACAAGTGCAAACCTCGGGCGCGGCAAGCAGCGCCCCTACAATGCACTTGTGTTGGACTTAAATTCCGCAACCAAGGGTTGCAAAATTGCAAACCTGAGTTGGTTAATTTAAGTCTTGCATCTTGATATAGTAAAATCATCAACGAGAAACAGTTCCCAACAGAGCCGAAACTGATTTCAAATTACGCCACAACAAAATATTTTTGAAAGGAGAGACAAAATGTATGAACTGGGCATAAAAATTCAAGAACAGCGGACAAAATTGGGTTTGACCCAAGAGGGTTTGGCAGAAAAACTGGACGTAAGCCGCCAGTCGGTTTCGAAGTGGGAAGTGGGTTCTGCCAGCCCTGACATTGATAAACTCGTTGCATTGGCGCGGCTATTTCAAATAACAACAGACGAGTTACTTAGCACTACCGAAACACCAAAGAGAACGGACTATTTGCGGTTGTGCAGCATTAACCTGATAACAAAAAACATGGCGGCCTCTATCAATTTTTACGAAAAACTGCTGTGTATGCGGGTTTCGACGCGCCATCCTGTATTTGCAGAGTTCTTTTTTGATAACCATTGCATTGCGCTAATGGATGTTGCCAAACTGCCAGAGCACGATACTTCTTATAATGGCAGCCACAAATTCGTCCTTATTTTTAGTGTAACGGATCTTGTTGCAGAGCATTTGCGGATAAAAAATCTTAATGTTGGCAAGGTTGGAGAAATCGAGCGTGGGCATGAAAATTATTATTCCTTCAAAGTTATGGACCCCGACGGAAATGTTTGTGAAATTAACGGACAAGTCTATGACACAAGGCGGAATGATGAAGCTGTGCCAATAATCTGCCAAAGTTGCTCTATGCCAATGGATGCAAACCAATACGGCACACTTGCAAGCGGCGAAATTACCAAAGAATACTGCCACTATTGCTACAAAAATGGCGACTACACAACACCACAAACACTTGATGAAGCCATTGAAGGCAATATTCAGTTTTGGCTTGAGCGAAGCGGCAATGACCCCGACAAGGCTCGGGCAATGATACGCAAAACATTTGAAACACTTAATCGGTGGAAAAAATAAAATTTCATACTATCAGGAGGTTCAACATGGAACAGTTTTTATGTCAAAGTTGCGGAAGCCATTTCCCAACAGAAGGATTTTACGGGACAAATGCTGATGGAACAACAAACCATGAGTATTGCAAATATTGCTTTGTGAATGGGGCTTATGGCAAGCCAGATGAAACCATTGATGAGATGATAGAATCTGGCGTTCCTTACATGGTGAAGAGCGATAAAAACCCCGACGGCTATCCTAGCATAGAGGTAGCAAGGGTGGAGTTTAGGAAAAAGTTGATGGAGCTAAAGCGTTGGAGTACTAACGCTTGAACCGTAACCGAAAAATTCAGTTGGTAACAAAATGTCACCAACTGAATTTTTCAAAAAAACTTGACAAACACCGCAAAAATGTATATCATCATGCAAACAACTGAATAAGAACTCATCCAGAGAGGTGGAGGGACCAGGGCCCTGTGAAACCCAGCAACCGGCGGACGCACGGTGCTAATTCCCCCAGTCATTTATTTTTTGCACACAAATGATTGGAAGATGCACGTTATGTAATGTTTCCAATAACATTCCTAAACGAAACGTCCACTTTTGTATAGCCCTGTTTGAGGGCTTATTTTTTTGCCAATTACACACATGGAGGGAAAGACAATGTCAGTAAAAACGCAACAAATGCGCCGCGATACCTTATGCATTCATGGGCACAAGCACGAGGACTATGGCACAGGTGCTATTACCACACCCATTTTTCAAACAGCTACCTTCGCCAGAGTAGGCATAGGGGAGGATACCGAACATATTTATTCCCGCATACAAAACCCAACGCGGGACGCGGTGGAAAAAACCGTGGCAGTACTTGAGGGTGCGGAAGAAGGCTTTGCCTTTGCGTCTGGCATGGCGGCAATTTCAACGGTGACGGAATTGTTCAGTACAGGCGACCATATAATTGCCACCGAGGATTTATACGGCGGCGCAATTCGCCTATTTACAAACCAAAAGCACGGCCTGCAATTCAGCTATGTGGACACAAACGACATTTCTGCCGTAAAAGCCGCAATAAAACCAAACACAAAAGCCATTTATATTGAAACACCAACTAACCCGCTAATGCATGTGACGGATATTGCGGCGGTTAGGCAGGCAATACCTAGCGACATTCTTATTATTGTAGACAATACATTCCTAACGCCGTATTTACAAAACCCATTGCAGCTTGGTGCAGACATTGTAATTCATAGCGGGACAAAATACCTAGGTGGGCACAGCGACGCTTTGGCGGGTTTTGTTGTTGCAAACTGCCCTGTGATACGGGAAGAGTTGCGAACAATCCACAAGTCCATTGGCGCGTGCCTGGCACCATTTGACAGCTTTTTTATTATCAAAGGGATAAAAACCCTTGCCTTGCGTATGGATAGGATAGAGTCCAACGCCCTGGCCGTGGCAACATGGCTACAGTCCCACCCGAAAATAAAAACGGTAAACTACCCAGGTTTTGAGAGCCACCCCAGCTACGCAATTTCTAAAAAGCAAGCGCGCGGCTTTGGCGGAATGCTGAGTTTCGAAACTGATACAGTGGAAACCGCCCACGCACTGCTATCAAATTTGAAAATAATCACCTATGCAGAAAGCCTTGGGTGCATCAACTCGCTTTTAACCATTCCGGCATTATGCACCCATGCAGATATCCCAGAAGAAGTGCGAAACGCCCGCGGCATAACAGATAAATTCATGCGTTTTTCTGCTGGGATAGAAAACCCGCAAGACTTGATTGATGACTTTGCTCGTGTGTTGGGAGGTATATAAAATGAAGTTTAATTTCGACGAAGTAATAGAACGGCGCGGCACAAGCTCCCTAAAATACGACTTTCCATCAAGATGCGGCCGCCCGACTGACGCGCTACCCCTATGGATAGCGGACATGGACTTCCAAATCCCACCCCCAGTTACAGAGGTTTTGCAAAAAAATGTAAGCCACGCAATCTACGGCTACACCGAAAGCAATGCCGAGTACTTTGCCGCGGTGCAAAACTGGTTTGCCACCCAGCACAACTTTCATATACAAGAAGATTGGGTGGTGAAGACCCCAGGCATTATGTTCGCGCTTGCCATGGCAATAAAAGCGTTCACCCAGCCAGGGGATGCAATTCTTATCCAAAAGCCGTTGTACTACCCAATCGAAGGCGCGATACGGGACAACAGGCGCGCGGTAATTGACAACACTCTTGTATACGAAAACGGCCGCTACACAGTAAACATGGCGGATTTCGAGCAGAAGATTAAGCAAAACAATGTGCGCATATTTGTATTGTGCAACCCCCACAACCCCGTAGGACGCGTGTGGACACGTGACGAACTTGGGGAAATGGCATGTATATGTAAAAAATACAACTGCCTGGTAGTTTCCGACGAAGTGCACTGCGACCTGCTTTTTGGCAACCGCAAGCACATAGTTTTTACCGAATTTGATGAAAGCGCAATTATTCTCACATCCCCAAGCAAGACATTTAACTTGGCGGGGTTGCAAATATCCAATGCATTCATCCCAAACGCAAAACATCGCGAACTTTTCAAGCACGAAATTGCTGCCGCTGGTTACAGCCAGCTTAACGGTATGGGCATTATTGCCTGCGCCGCCGCGTACAACCATGGGCATGAATGGCTGGCCGCACTACTGGACTACCTGTCAGAAAACGCCGCATATGTAAAAAATTTCTTAGCAGAAAAAATGCCCTCTGTCCGCGCAATAGACCTAGAGGGCACATATCTAATGTGGTTGGATTTTAACGAGCTTGGCCTTTCACAAGAGGTTTTGCAAGAAAAATTCGATAGTGCAAAGGTATGGCTAAGCAGTGGCACGGCTTTTGGCGAAACAGGCCGCGGCTTTTGGCGTATTAACATTGCTTGCCCGCGTGCAACGTTGAAAATTGCTATGGAAAGATTGGAAAACGCGTTGGTAAAGCCATATTAGACAACTGTTAATAATCTTTCCCGCACCTTACGAACTTGTCCTGTTTGCTGCCACCCTATTCTGTCGAAAACTTCTCATATCAATCATCTCCGCTCAAATATTTGTCTTACCCTTGTTACAACATACCCGCTACCGCCGCGGCCTTGTACATCTTCAACCATAGACACGACCAGCAGCGGGTTTTCATTATCATTGTCTGCATCAAGCAAAACAAACCAGCCAAGCTCACGTCCGTCGTCATCTTCCTGGGATAGCTTTAATTCAGCCGTGCCAGTTTTGCCAGCAAGGGTTCTTCCCGCTATTCGGGCATTACTACCTGTACCGTAATCTACAGAAAAAATTAAGCTATCAAGAACCGTTCTCGCTGTTTCTGGTGAAAAGGCATTTGGTAGCCACACTTGTGGTGAATTGGTGCTATCAAGTACTAGGCTTGGTTTCAGGATGTTCCCTTCTGTTACAAACGCGCCATAAATCATCGCCAGGTGGACAGGGTTCATAAGAATTTCACCTTGGCCATATCCACTGTCAGCCAACAAAACATCTGATGAAAACTCACCGCTTCTTGATATAATTGACGAAAACAGCCCATATTCAAATGGTATCCTCTCGCTAAAACCTAGCGCCCTAAGCCTTGACGCAAATGTTTCTGCACCAATGCGCAGGGTGACTTTAGCAAAGTAGATATTGTCAGACCATGCCATTGCATTATTAAGGTTAGCAGGGCCGTCGTACTCTCTAACCGTGGTTATGAAAAATCTTCCCCAGCTTTCATCTCGTTGCCAGCGCAAACCACTGCGCCCAAAGTCTTCATCTGCGTAAAAATATCCGCCATCAATGCCTATGGCCGCAGTTAGGGCTTTCATGGTAGAGCCAGGGCTGAATGTTGCCCTAAAGCGGTTAAGCAATGGCAGGTTTTCATCCTCGTTAAGTTCTGCCCATATTCGTGCTGGCATACCGCGCACAAAGTCATTCGGGTCATACGCTGGTGAACTTACAAGGGCGAGAACTTCGCCAGTTAGTGGGTTTGTTGCGACGGATGCACTCATATCGTTTTCAAATACTTCAAAAAGATGCCTTTGAATGCCTGCATCTATCGTCAGCCGTATATCTCTACCGTTTTGTGCTGGCAGCATTGCCAACGATACGGTTCTGTTGCCGTCACTATCTACAATGAATATTTCGCGTCCGTCTCTTGCCCGAAGTGTATCTTCGTATATCCGCTCCAAGCCTGCTCTGCCGATAATGCTGTTCATATGGTAGCCTTCATTACGAAGGGCTTCCAATTCTTCTGCGTTAATGCCTTGGATATAGCCTACCAAATGGGCGGCACTACGCCCAAGCGGATAATATCTAACATGGACGGTGGTTATTAAAATGCCTTGCACGGTCAGCAACTCGTCAATCAAGTCCTGCGCATCGCTTGATATAAGTCTAAGTTGCACAAACACATCATCACGTACATATGAAGCGTTTAGCCTCCGCACTACAAATTCTGGTGTAAGCTCTAATAACTCGGCAACTCTTGTTATATCTTCCTCGTATACTTCTTCCCCTCGCATACGCCCTGGCACAAAACCAACCGCCGAAGCTGTCCCCAGCCCCGCAAGCATTTCACCATTTCTGTCAAGTATTTGACCGCGTTCTGCTGGTAAAACACGTACCCTTACTCTGTCGCCGTCCCGTAATTCTGGGAAGATAACGCTTGATGACCATTGCATTTTGAACTGATTATATTGGTTCATTTGAAAGACAACGCGAACATCTTGCTCTATCTCGCCCGCAACGGTATCCATCCGTAAGTTGTAATGAACAATTTTCCTGCCTGGCCTTTCGGGAACGTCAGACATTTCAATAACTGTAGCTCTTATATTTCTCGCGCCTATACCAACATAAATATTGCTATTTCGTTCAATAAAGTCTTCAAGCGAAATTCTCTCTTGGCTGAAGGCACATATCATGCCATACATATATTCAAAATTGCCTCTTTCTATATGTGAAAAAAATAGCGGCACAAGTTCATCGGGTAAAACGGGCTCGACAACTATGGTGGAATCAAATACGCCCACTAAAGTGGGCGAACGCAAAATTGAGCCGGCTACGGCTATTATTCCAATTATTACAATCGCAAGCAGAGTAGTTTTCCGCTTTGGTTGCTTTAGCCGTTGCCCTCTCACTGGTTGTTGCTGCATATTAAACCCTCCCGAAAATCTTACAAGCGTAATACATATATCTTACGCTTGTAAGAATTAAATGTCAATGACATTCGGGAAAATTTATATATTATTTTTGGCTGTCTAATACAATCCTTTGCTTTCTAATGTTGCCAGCGTGATTTGTGCTGCCACGCTACCGCCTGCGTTATCCTCGCCCCGTATAAATGTAGCAAAAGCAAATGTGCCGCTTGTTGTTTCAACTAAACCGACAAACCAGCCGTTAACAATTTTTCCATTCAATAACCCTGTTCCTGTTTTGCCATATAATGCAGCTCTGTCATTTGCGGTTAGTGCAAGTGCGTCCAGTACAAAATCTTCATACATGGTTTCAAATGGGGTTTCGTTACGGTAAAGGCTTGTTAAAAGCCCCACTTGCTCAAGTGGCGATATTCGCAAAGATGATTCTATCCAAAAATCCATAATGTTATTGGACAAATTTTGGTTGCCATATGATAGCTGCGATAAATGGTATTCAATTCTACCCATTCCAACTTGCGCGTCAAAACCTTGGAAATACCAGTTGACGGAGTTGCCCATAGCAGATGCCAAGTCATGGCCACGATTCCATGTGTCAAAGGGGTGCTGGGTTCCATCCCACTCTCTGTATGTATCGCCGATATCCAATACGCCCTCTTGTAAAGCCATTAGTGCGCTGAAAATCTTGTAAGTTGAATTTGGTGAAACCCTGGTTACGCTCATATCGCGGTTATGAATTGTGTACAGCCCCGCTTCTATATTATATAGAACAAAACTCCCCTCTACGCCTTCAAAAAAATGTGAAAAGTCTACATAGTGCACGTTGTCGGCGTTAAAGCGATAAACATCATCGGCGTTGCCTGCAAAAACAGAGAGTATAGGTATTTGGCAAATGACGATGAATGTCATAGCCAAAAGTACGAGAATGCTTTTGGCTTTAAGCCAGGCCGAATCTTTTTTATACGAAACGATATGCTTTACACGTGTGATGATGTGTGGCTTTGCGTCACCTATGTTTGCAGCAAGAGTAAGCACGGCTGGATGCGCCAAGGCAAAGGATAGTAAGGTTTTCCCGTAGTTAATCTGGTGCTCATATGGCAGTAGCTCTAGTACAGATGTATCGCAAGCTAATTCTCTATCCAAGCGCATTTGTTTGAATGCGACATATACCAAGGGGTTGAACCAGTACAAAATTTGAAACAAGCACATAAGGCCGTTTATTTGCACGTCCCGTTTTTTGCAATGGGTTAATTCATGCAACATGGCGTAGCGAGCATCGTTTAATGTCATTTTTGTTGCGGGCAATATAACTAAAGGCTTAAAAAAGCCCATCGTCATGGGCGACTTAATCAATATGGACGAGCCGAGCGAAATATTTTTTGTTACGCCAACTTCGCGCTTGCATTGGTGGAACAACGAAACCAGCTCGATGTCCTTGACGGGTTTTACCGACTCTTTTATTAGCCGCAGGTTGCGATTGCAACATAGTGTGAACGCTAGGGAAAGGATTATGCCCGCAACCCAAATGCCTGCAAAAATTATGCCCAAGGAATCCATCGTAACGCGGCTAACTGAAACGGCATAATCTTGAAAAATATCCGCGTTATACAGGCCTGCTATACCACTTAGTGGCGTTGTGTTGGTAATTCCAGCAACTTCGATATTAAGGTTTAGGTTATGTAAAAAATCGCCAATGCTAATGCGTGAGAAAAGCCTGCGTGGTATTAGTGGTATGGCAAGCAAGACAAAGTATAGCAGGCCAAGTGTATAATGCCACTGCATTGCAATATGGCTCTTGAGGCATTTTTTCGCCAATAGAATTATGGCAATTACCATGGAAGATATGGCCGTGGCTGTTAAAAAGAAAAACATAAATGTACTCATTTGTCCTGCCCTCCCAACTTTTCGTCCAATATGCGTTTTAACTGTGCAATGTCTTCATTAGATAGCTTGTCTTGCTCCAGCAGTTGAACTACCATTGAATTGAGCGTTCCGCCATAGAATCGATTCAAAAAATTATCATTCTCAATTTCCAATATATCCGTTTCTTTAACAATGGGCGAATATACAAAGACGCGCCCACTTTTTTGGTATTGGAGCGCGCTTTTTTTTACTAGCCTTGAAAGTAGTGTGTGAATTGTTTTGGGTTTCCACGATGTGGTTGTTTCCAGCTTTTCAACAACTTTATTAGTGCTGATGGGCGCGCCTTCTGCCCAAATGACTTTCATAACTTGATATTCTGCTTCTGAAATTTCTGGTTGACCGTTCATAAATATACCCCCAAGCAATGTTCTTACGTGTGTGATATTACGATATGTTATTTGCTTGTGTCAATAGCTTTTGAAGTCACCCCTTGAATATCACGGGCTTTTCCATATTCACAAAAACACACTTGACAAATCAATTAGATATTTATATAATCAAACAGCAAAATCCAATTAAGCCAGAGAGGTGCAACATGACAAACCTAGAAAAATTCAAACGCTATCTTGCAACCCAGCAGCAAATCCAACAAGACAAAGCCAACGAACTTTCCCAAAACCACCGCCAAGACGAGGCTATAATGGCCAAAATCACAGGCAATATCTACAAAATCCTAATCGATATTTCCGGCACGATGGAAAAACGTTCCTCAAACAACATATTCGCCAACATCACCTGCTTCATGCAAAACCAACTACGCACACCATGGCAGCAGTCCCTTGCCACGGCCACACACCATGGCGACAATGTAAAAATTGCTCACGAAAATATTAAACTAAGCACGTTGGCGGAAATCGAAAAAGTGTTCAGCTCAATCTTTGAAGGGTGTGAGAATGCATGACTGACAGCGATATAATCAAAATTTTCAAATGTCTGGCAGACAAATCGCGGCTTGCTATTTTGCGGTCGCTGGACAAAGAAGATATGTATGTGGAACGCCTGGCCGAACGGCTTGGTGTATCTGCCCCCACAATTTCATTTCATCTGAAAAAGTTAGAGGAAATAGGCGCGGTGGCTTCGCGGAAAGAGCAGTACTATGTAATGTATTCCCTACGGCGGGATGTTTTTTTGCACTCGTTGTTAGATCTAGTGCTAAGCAATTCCGCAGACGACAGTGCGGAGAATATGCGAGACATGGCCTATCGGGAAAAGGTAATTGCCGCCTTCATGGAATACGGCAAAATAAAAACCATACCCGCGCAAGCCAAAAAGAAGCTAATTATATTAGAAGAAATTTGCAAGGCCTTCGATAATGGCAGGCAGTACACCGAACGTGAAGTGAATATTATCATAGCCGACTTCCACGACGATTTTGCTACACTACGCCGCGACATGGTTGGGGCAAAGCTGCTGGAACGGGAAGCGGGAGTGTATTGGAAGTTGTAATCTGTGGGGGTTGTCTTACTAGTCATTTTTGCGAGTAGTATGCAGTACTGACCAAGTGATGCAACAAAAAAGTTCCGTCATTCCTGGCTTGACCAGGAATCTAACTAGATTTAAGCTAGTTAGACCCTGAAACAAGTTCAGGGTGACGGAGCTTTTGTACTTGCGATATGACTAGTGTGACTACCCCCGCAAAGTTTTACGTAGCCATCATCAAATATTCCCAACCATCAGACACAATAACCTTCGCAAAGCCTAATTTTTGCATGGCCTTCGAAGCATCGCTGCCTTCCGACTGTGGTGAAAACAGTGTGGTAATACCTAGCATTTTCGCCTGGCGTTTCATTTCTTCCATTAGCTTTTGCATGATTACATACTCGTCGCCTTCGGTTGCGGTAAAATTATTGTCCCATACAAAACCAACGGGTATCCAGGTTGGCCTGGACATCGGCAATGCCATAACCACTTTGCCGTCTACTTCGGCCACCAGTTCTAGCCCTTCCTTTTTCTTGTAAAGCTCGATGTGATATTGGATTTTTTCTTCCTCTATCTGCCTGGGTGTCATTGCACTGTAAACATTTTCCCACAAATCTTGCACGTCGTCTTTGCAAATGTGGCGAATTACTATTTTCGAATCATCCATAATGGAAAATCCCCTTTCTGTTGTTTGCATTTTTCGTGAATGCGTTTGAAATTCCTTTGGAGTACAGCCGAATATAGCCATAAATGCCTTGGTAAACCCGGCGTGGGTGTCAAAGCAATATTCCATGGCAATATCACAAATGCTAAAATCCAGCAGTTCCTTTGATGCGGCCATAATGCGCTGGTTGCGTGTGTATTCCATAACAGACATGCCAACTGCCGCCTTAAATTCTCTCGCTAAATGAAATGCCGAGTAGCCGATGCTGCCCGCCAAATCGCTAAGCGAAAATTCTTCCTTTAGGTGCTCATGAATGAACACCTTTGCGTTACTGATGTGTGTGTTGTCCATGGTATTTTCTCCTCCCGCGGTAAGGTTAGTATACCACGCGCTGGGAATATTTCTTATCGTAGATTGCTGATTGAGTGATTTAACTGGAAAATCGTCCAGTTAATTTAAGACACTCACATAAGCCTGTCATTCCTGGCTTGATCAGGAATCTAACTGAATTTATATGGTTAGATCCTGAACCAAGTTCAGGATGACAAGGCTGTAGCATACGCGCTTACCTTTAACTTAATGGCAATGCTTTTGTAGAACCGCCTGAATTCCTAAGAATAAAAAAATCCAACTGGTAACCAGATCCAACCAGTTGGATTTTGAAGTGGCACAAACGTTAATTTGCATCAAGCACAATGGAGTCGTGAGGGGTAATAGCACCCCTCCATAATGGATATAATATCGCGCCTTCGGCGAAGGTCATAACAGGGCTGTACATTTCATACCCAAATCTGCCATACACGCCGCCGCCGTGGTACGGGGTGCTGGCCTCCAGGTAAGTTGGTATACCTTGGGCGTCTAACACGTCCAGATGAAATTTAAGCAGTGCCGCTCCAATACCACGCCCGCGCTGCCTTTCATCCACCACAAAACCTACAAGCTGGTGGAATGGCCGTTCATCCGGCTCGTTATCATGGGATGCGTCTGCCACTGCCTGAAAATTGGGCGCGTATTTTCCCACGACGGCATTTATCTCATCATAGATGCTGGCATCTACATCATCAGGCAGCCAAACAGTTGCGCCAACAATTGTACCGTCCGCATCTTCCGCCACATGGGAAACACAGCCTGCCGCGCGCAGGTACACTTTATAATACTCCGCCACCACACCCAGGCGGTCGGCATCATCTTCCACCACCCAGTGGAAAAATTTATCGCAAAAATAGCCGGCAGAAATCATGCCGGCTACTGTGTCTATTTCATGCGCGTGTATTGGTCGAATTATCAACTCGATCACTTCCACTTCATATAAATGTGGTCAAGGGGACGAGCCCCCGAGAAAATATGTGGCCATTAAATCATAGCCCGAGCAGCACCCTTATCAGGCAGCGACCCATATGGGAACAGGGCGCGAACTTCTTCGCCGCTTACCCGCTCTTTTTTCATAAGCAATTCTACAATTTTGTGCATAACGTCTATATGTGTTTCCAAAATGCGTACAGCCTCGCTATATCCACCGTCAACAATGCGCTTTATTTCACTATCGATAAGGGATGCTACCTGCTCGCCGTAGTTGCGGGAGTTTGAAATATCGCGGCCTAAGAACACTTCCTCGTTGTTGTTGCCGAATTGGATTGGGCCAAGGGTTTCACTCATGCCGTATTTCATGGCCATGTTGCGTGCCATGGCGGTTGCCCGCTCTATATCGTTGCTTGCGCCTGTGGTAATGTCTTTTAGCACAATGGCTTCCGCCGCGCGGCCACCTAGTAGGGCAATTATCTGCTGCTCCATAAATCGCTTGCTAAGGGTGGAGCGGTCTTCGCCTGGTAATGGCATTACATAACCACCTGCGCGGCCTGTTGGTATAACTGAAATCATGTAGGTAGAGTCGATTTCCGGCAAAATTTCGTGGCAAATAGCGTGGCCTGCCTCGTGATAGGCGGTCATGCGGCGTTCCTTGTCGGTGATAACGCGACTCTTTTTTTCTGTGCCTATACCAATTTTGATAAAGGCGCGGCGTATAGCTTCCATGTCAATGGCCATTTTGTTATCACGTGCCGCCAAAAGGGCAGACTCGTTCATGAGGTTTTCCAAATCCGCTGGGGTAAAACCTGCTGTGGTTTGCGCCACGGTTTTTAGGGTAACATCGGGCGCAAGTTTTTTGCCGGTGCAATGTACGGCAAGTACCGCTTCGCGCCCTTTTACATCTGGCGGGTTTACGGTTACTTGCCTATCAAAACGGCCAGGGCGCAGCAAGGCAGGATCAAGGATATCGGGCCTGTTGGTGGCGGCCAGTACAATAACGCCTTCGCGTACGCCAAAGCCGTCCATTTCCACCAGTAGCTGGTTAAGTGTCTGCTCACGCTCGTCGTGCCCGCCGCCAAGGCCTGCGCCGCGACGGCGTCCAACAGCGTCAATTTCATCTATAATTATTATGCTGGGGGCGGCAGCTTTTGCTTGCATAAACAAGTCACGGACGCGGGATGCACCAACACCAACAAACATTTCAACAAAATCCGAGCCAGAAATGCTAAAGAATGGCACGCTGGCTTCACCTGCAACGGCACGGGCAAGATATGTTTTGCCTGTACCCGGCGGGCCCACAAGCAATACACCACGAGGTATACGTGCCCCAATTTCATGATACTTGTCCGGTGCTTTGAGAAAATCAACAATTTCAGCCAGTTCCTCTTTTTCCTCGTCCAGTCCTGCAACTTGGTCGAAGGTGACACGCTGGGTATTAAGCAAACTCATGCGGGCGCGAGTTTTGCCAAAATTCATAGCCTTGCCGCCGCCAGCGTTGTTTTGCATCTGGTTCATAATTATTACGCAAACTACAATGAAAACGCCAATAAGCAGTAGCGTTGGCAGCATTTGCATAAACATACTAGGCCGTGTAGGCGGCATGGTATCTACAACCAGGTATGGGTTGATATACAAGGCTTCGCCAATAATACTCTGGAAAACCATAAGGCTTGGTATGTTGATAACATGCATATCAGTAGTGCCATGCAGAATAACCTCTGCCGTGCCTGATAGGGCTGCCTCGTTGTCGGGTATGATTGTAATATGGGCTACCCTGCCTGCGGCAAGGTCATGAACCAGGTTGGCATAGGTATATGTTTCAACATACTGCTCTTCCCCATTTCTGGTTAGGGTGAATGCAACGATTATGATAATCGTTAACATAACCAGCCAAAGGACTATACTTTTTGTGTGTCTTCCGTGCAATTTAAGTCACTCCTTATTTCATGCCGCCTTCGGCGGCGGTATATGCGGTTGGTGTAAAATTTGCTTCGCAATTTTTACACTTATTCAACTATGCCTATATAAGGCAATTCGCGGTGCTTTTGGTTAAAATCTAATCCATAGCCTACAACAAATACATCTGGTATTTGAAAACCTACATATTTGCAGTTGATATTTTGCACCTCGCGCTTTACAGGCTTGTCTAACAGGGTGCACAAAGCAACTGATGCCACCTCCTTGGAGGCGAATAACTCAAGTAAGTAAGCGGCGGTATGCCCTGTATCCACAATGTCTTCTATAATAATAATGTGCCGATCGGAAACGTCCCATGTTGGGGCAAAATGTACAGTAATTTCACGTGTAGAGTGGGTATCGCTGTAACTGGATAGCTTTGTAAAGTCTATTTGCACATCCACCGTAAGGTGGCGAGCCAGATCCGACAAAAACATGATAGAGCCTGTTAAAGTGCCAACCAGCAACACTGGCTTGCCTGCATAGTCGCGGTTTATTTCGGCCGCCATCTCCATTACACGTGCGGCAATATCCGCCTGGGAAATATATTCCTTTGGTTTAGTCATTTGCATCGCTCCAAATTGTAACCCAGAGGGGGTTCGAGTATTTTTGCCTGTGCGAAAATATTGCGCTGGTGGGGTTTTTGTCATCCATCACCCACAGTATGTTGCTGCCGTTTGCAAGCAACAAAATGCTGTCGCGTTTTTGCTGGGGCAGTTTTTGGTCTGTAAAGTAATTCTGCAATTTTTTGGTGAAATTGCCCTGCGCGCTTTTTAGCACAATGCTGTCGCCCGCTTGGCGTGTACGCAGCGTAAGCGACCCTACTACCATATCATATTCGAACAACTTAGTACAGTGCAGAATTACATTTTTTTTGTCAAATGATACGAAACTTAGTTCGATATTTGCATTAAGCTCTGGCAAAAATGTACATGAAGGCACGGCAAGGGAGTAATGGGGTGCTTTTTCATGGGCATTTTGCTGAATTGTAATGGCGGAATATTGTTTTTGTGCCACTATATTTTGTATGCACACCCGTTTGCCAGATTTTGACGGCAGCAATTGTAGTACCGTATGCAAATGGGTGCTTGTAATATTCACTAGCCCCACATTTTGTAATGCAATGTAAATTACGCGCCGTTGTATGGCCGGGTGTGCTTTTTCCAGCTCAATAGTATCTAAAACTATTTGGCTTTGACAAGAAGCGACACTAACACTCTCGTAGATTTTTGCTGCTTCGGCAGCCATGAAATTTTCTTCATCTCGCAGTAAAGCGGCGTTTTTTGACATATTTTGTACGATTCGGGGATTTATTTTTGCCAGTTCGGGTAGGATTTGGTTACGAATGCGGTTGCGAGTGAATACGTTTTGGGCATTTGTGGCGTCGGTTACATAGGGCTGGTTTTTATAGGATAGGTATTTTTCTATTTCTGCGCGGGTGATATTTATTAGCGGACGAATTATATTGCCGTTGTTTGGTGGGATACCGCATAAGCCTTTTAAGCCCGTGCCCCGAGCTAAATTTAACAAAATGGTTTCGGCGTTGTCGTTTTGGTGATGGCCCGTGGCTATTTGGGCAGTGGGGATAGCGAAGTCTTCCATGGCTTGACGGAGATAGCGGTAACGGAAAAAACGACCGGCTTCTTCTATAGATATGCCTTCGGATTTTGCATATTGTTTCACCGGTGCGCTATACACCTTTATGGGAATATCAAGGCGTTTGCATAACTCTATACAAAAATTTTGGTCGGATATGGCGGCAGAGCGTAGGTTGTGGTTTATGTGCGCGGCGTATAGGTTTATGTGCAAAGAGTGGAGTGCCAGAAGTAAGGCAACGGAATCTGCACCGCCTGATAGGGCAACAATGATTGGGGCGTTTTGTGGGATGTTTTGTGAAATGGATTTTTCTAGTGAGTGCATGATAGCCCTCCTTCATCTAATGATTACCTACCAATACGCCATACGGCCTAGTGGAAGGGTTAAATTTGGCTTGATATGCCCGCTTTTCACACCCCAAATAGTAGGTTTTTTGTACGGCAAGATATGGTCGTTTAGCGCAGTTTGCAAAGTTTCAAGTGTGCATGGCGAAAAATCGCCAAAGGCAAATGCGGCGGCATCATCCAACTTACCAGCTAGTTTTAATTGCAAAAGCAGCCTATCCACACGATATGGTTCTTCGTCTATTTCTTCCATAAAAAGTATTCGGCCACGGGTGTTAATTTCATATGGTGTACCAATGGTGGATGCAATTACACAAAGATTGCCACCTGTAAGCATTCCCTTTGCATGGCCGGGATATAGGGTTTGCGTGCCTGAAAAATCCGCTTCGCGACCATGAAAAATATGTCCCATCAGCGATGCGAGGCTTTCTTCGCATGGGTTTGCAAGGCAGGACGCCACCATTGGCCCATGAAATGTCACAAACCCCGCCTGCTGGTTTAGGGCAGTGTGCAGTGCCGTAACATCGCTATAGCCAACAAAAACTTTTGGGTTTTGTGCAATCATACCAAAATCTAGGTGTGGCAAAAGCCTGGCCGCGCCATAGCCCCCCCTTGCCATGAAAATGCCCTTAATATGTTTGTTTGCAAAAACTTGGTGCAGATTTTTGACGCGCAAAGCGTCATCGCCTGCAAGATATGTACCATGGGCGGCGTAGCAACTTTCCATTACAATGGTTTGCAGGCCAAGGCTCTGCAATGTTTTAACGCCTGCGCAAAGGTTTGCACCATTAACAATGCCAGAGGCGGCTGTTATGGCAACAGTATCGCCCGGGTGCAGTAGTTCAGGTTCTATCATAATGCCTCCCACATCAGTCCTGTATAAGCTCCGCCAAGACGGCAGCCATCTCCTGGGCAAATTGGTTGCACAGTTCGGGCGGTAGCTGTTCTTTGTTTTTTAGTAAATGCTCAAGTTGGGTGGAAATATCACTAAGTGTCGTTTTGTTTATCAGCAGCGCAGAGGTTTTAATTGTGTGGGCGAGGGCATATGCACTGTGCAGGTCGCCTTCTTGTAAAAACTCATTAAACTGCTGGGCGGCGTTTGAATTTCCTTTGACAAATAAAGCGCGAAGTTTTTTTTCTAGCGCGCTACCGGGTTCTACTCCGTACATGGTGTCCCCCCCTATTATTTAGTTCCGATTGAGTGTAGTAAGCGGCGCATATGGGGCGGCGGCAAGCTAACAGCCCCAGCCCTTGCTGCTAGTGATGGTATGGGCACATATGGCAAATGTAAGCGTGAAGACTCTTGCGGTACAGACTCATATGGCAAACTGTCCTGATTAGTGGGCAGTGGTGGCATGATAAACTGCGGCATGGACAGCGGGAATGGGGTTTGCGGGCGAGTAAACTCTGCTGCAAAGTCGTCGATACCCATGGAAAACAGTGGCGTAAAAAGCCGCCCTGGCACATATTGTATATCTTCCGAATATTCACAAAATACAGGTGATGGAACAAAGGCTGGTATTGGTGGTGGAATGTAAGCAGGCGACGGCACATATGCCGCAGCCATTGGCGGGGCAGGGATATCAAAGCGGTTTTGCGAATTATCCACTGTGGTGCATAAATAAATGAAACCTAAGAAATTTTGGTTGTCTGGCCGCGGCCGCCACGAAACTACGTGATGAACGTCCACATTACGGCGAAACACAAAAAATGCCCCCCCAAAGTGGGATTCGCTAATATCAACCGTGCCATCGGCATTTATGGCCTCTACTACCGCTACATGGCCGAAGCGGCTGAATGCGCCAGGCCCCCATACGGCTATTGCGCCAAGTTTGGGCTCTTGCCCCCGTGCAAAGTTGTCGTTTGCGTGGGGAGTGCCGCCATTGTTGTAAAACCAATAGCCAGCGTTGCCCAAGTTTAATGGCGGCGCGAAGCCCAAAATTTCATAGGCGCGCCCCCATGCATAGGCGGTACAGTTGGGCATACCAAGGCCGCTCCAGTAAAATGGGTTGCGCGCGGTAAAATGCGGGTTTGACAAATCAGGCGCAGTGGTACGCGACGTAAATCCAGTGCCGCCTCCTGCACCCATGGCAATATAAATGGCCACGATAAATGTAGCGATAACAATAGCTATAAATTTTTTCTTCACACCGAACTCCTATATTGTTCCTTAAAATTTTTCAAAATTGCGGCAAGATCGTTTTGATATTCGCGGGTTTTGCCCAGCCCTTTTTTAATACGGGCGTGCTCTAGCCGCACTGTATCATTGCTTGGATTTTGGGAAATTGCTTTTTGTATGGCTTCTTCCGCCATGGCCCAGTTGTAGTCTTTGCGATAGTACATTGCAAGGGCAGCTAAAAGCCGTGGGTTATTTTCGAATTTTTGTGTTGCTTCTTTTACACAGCGCAGGGCAGCGGATGTATCGCCTGCGCTAGCGTGTACTTCCGCTTCTTTTAAGTAATGTGTTGCGTCTTTTTCGGGGATTGTGGTTAGTGTGTCAAGTGCTTGTTTGTACTGACGCATAGCCTTGTGTGCCTCGGCAATTTTGTATGTATAGAGGGGGTTTGCCTCTATTTCATATGCTTTTAGATAAAAGGAAATTGCCTGGTTGTATTGCTGGTTTTGATGTGCCAAAAGCCCGTGTAAGTATTGGATAGTGTGGCTGTGGGGGGCAAGACTTTCGGCTGCGGCAAGGGCAGTTGCTGCCAGTTGCGGCTCATTTGCAAGTATCGCAGCTTCTGCATAATGGAGTGCTATGTTGGCGTTATCGGGCTCTAGGCTATGAGCCTGGCGGAAATAGGGCAAAGCGTCTGCAAATGCGTGAATTTGCAGGTGTGCGACGCCTATGTTGTTGAGTATAGTGCTACCGATTTCATGCGCGATGGCGCGCTTGTACATTGGAATAGCCATGCCAGGCTGGCCACGGTTGACTAAAGTATCGGCGCGTTCCTTTAGCTTTTCCCATTCGGCGCGGGCTTCCCACGCTTGTAGCTGGGTGGTGATGCTGTTTACCTCTGCCTGGCCGAAGTAATCTGTTAGCTGGAAAAATTTTAGCACTTGCGCGCTATAATTGCCAATTTTAGCGATTTCTTTCATGCCAGAGGCAATAAAAGATAGCCCCAGTTCCGATACCCAAGTTATCATTTCATTTGAAAGAAAGTCATCCACCGACTCGCGCCAATGGTGATATATATGATAAAGTGCCTCCTCAAATGAATAAACGCGGATGCCCGTTGTGCGGAAGGTGAATGGTATATCGTTATTATTTTGCGAAAGACAGAATTGTAACAAGGCACACCTCCTATGTATATGCGGCTATTATAACACAAATGTGAGTGTAATTCTAGGCGAATTTGTAAGAGTTTGCGTAAAAATGTCACAAATTTTTTGAAAAAACAAAATACCCGGTTCGTAATTACGAACCGGGTGGTTTTGGAACAAGTATATTTTGTTATCTAATCAACATCAACTCGCCCCAACCGGCTGGATTTTGCCAGCTATCATCCGTTGGGTCGGAATACTTGGTAATAGAAACGCGGTTTCCTGCATCGGCATGGATAATTTGTATCTCGAAGCCAACAACTGCGCCGTCATATACTTCCCGCTCCAGGAACGGAATTTGCATTTCCAATATCCAAGATGTATCTGTTTCGCGGGTTGCGGATTGGAAACGACCGCCGTCGCCAACGCCATCTGTACGGTCGTTGGTAAAGTCTACACGATACTGTACACCGTTTGCCATGGACATATGTTGCTTCAAATTAAATTCGTCCAGGTACATTTCTACGGAGCTGCGCATCCATGGGTCGCCATGGCCGCGGTCGCGTATACCACCGTCGGTCACTTCCAGGAACACGAATAGGTAGCCATATGTCCACATAACACGGGCTTCCCCTGTTGTTAGCTGGTAATCTGGCAAATCTACATAGCGGTAAACAGGTAAGCCAACCGTAAATGGTGCTACGTTTGCCCATGCTCCGTCAAGCTCGGCGTTAATTTCTGGTGCTTCTGGCGTGAAAATTGCAGGCTCGATACGTGGGCCATACACAAGGGTAACAGTTCCAAATAGAGACGGGTTGTACCACGTGTTGCAGGTTGTGTCGCTCCATTTTGTTATGCCAACGCGGCTGCCTGCGGCACTTGCGGTGTTAACTTGAGTTTCCCAACCGATTTGATGCCCGGCAGAAGGTTCTATATAGCGGAATGGCATACGAATGTAGATAACATAGTAGTCGTCTGCAACACGTGTGGCAGAATATACGCCGTCGAAGGTTGCCGCACCGCCGGAAAGGTCGTTAAGGAAGTTAACGCGGTATTGGCGATCGCCCTGTTGGTAAGAGTTGACCTCTGTTCTGTGTTCGGAAAAATAGATATCCACAGAGTCGTTGTACCATGGCTGTGCACCTGCGGCATGTAGGTCGCCGTCAAATACGGTTATTTGCGCGAACAAGTAGTCGTAGTTCCAAAGCAGGCGGGTTTCGCCTGTAATGTCGGAATCTAGCCAATCAACAAAGCGGTCGATTGGTAGTACGGGGGCACGATTCCACATAGGGTCGGTGTAGCCGTCTATGTTCGGTGGTGTTTCTGTGAAGATGGCATAGCCGTATCTTCTTTCTGGTGCTGGTGGTTCTGGTTCGGGCTCTGGCTCGGGTTCAGGCTCCGGTTCGGGCTCTGGGGTTGGTTCTGGCTCAGGGGCTGGTTCAGGCTCAGGCTCAGGGGCGGGTTCTGGTGTTGGCTCGGCCTCTGCGGTTGGCTCTGGGGCTGGCTCATCATTGTTGTTACGGCCGCATGCCGCCGTAAAGGCTAGCATAGCGCACAGTACCAAAATGGCGATAAGTAGTTTTTTCTTCATTGATTGTCGCTCCTTACTGTTTTTTTTATTTTTTTCCTAGGAAACTGGTCTGGTACGAAACGCGCGCGCAAGCGCACTTTGTCCTATGCCAGGAAAATGCTCCGCAGTTTCACGGCGGAATCGAGGAAAACAAATACGCGCTGCGCGCGTTTTGTTCTTTGGTAGGATTATACCATGATTTTATGAAAAAGCTAGTGCATTTAGCACATTTGCCAGAAATTATTTTGCAAACCTGTTACACTCGAGCATTTTTAGTATAAATTCCTTGGAAATTTCCGACGCGGCTGGGCAGTTTTTCGCAAAGTTGTCTACACCGCTGTCGTTAGCTGTGTCGGTTATAGTGCGGACGGAAATATATGGCACATCGTTTACATGGCACACCTGTGCAATACTTGCAGTTTCCATATCCACGGTAAGGGGCGCGAATTGTGCAATTATTTCTGCGCGGCCTTCTTCTACAATAAATTTATCACCCGTTACCATAACGCCTGTGTGCACGACTCCTTCATATGAAGAGGCAACGTCCTTTGCAATTTGCAGAAACTCGGCGTCGCTTGACATGGCGGCAGATGTAAGCCATGGCAGGAATCGGTTTAGGACGCCGCCTTCAACATCGTGGTGGATGGCTTCTGTAGAAATTACAATGTCGAATAGGTTTAGCGCGGGGTTCATGCCCCCTGCTGTGCCGGAGTTTATAACCCCCTGTGCGCCGTAGGTGTCGATTAAAATTTGCGTGGCTAAGGCGGCATTTGTTTTGCCCACGCCGCAGACTACAGCGGCAACTTGTGTTTTGTCAATTGTGCCCTCGAAAAAAGTTAGCTTTGCTTTTGCTGTTTGCCTGCAATTTGCCATATGTGGAATAAATGGCTGCAGTTCTGTGTCTAATGCACAAATAATACCAATTTTCATGTAATTTCCTCCTGTTTTTTGTTGATTTTGACATGATAACAGATGAAAAAATTTTCTACAAGAAAAATTGAAATTAAAACTTAACAAGAATGAAATGATATGGTAATATAGAGCTATAGAAAGCGTAGCACGCTTTCTATAGCTCTATGAGCGAAGCGGCAAAGCCGCGAAGCGAATAGGCTTCGCACTCTGCAAAAACAAAAAAAGGAGCATTCAAACATGAAAAAACTTTTACTACTTATGCTGACAATCGCGCTACTAACCGTAGCCGTAACAGCATGCGGCCGCAACAACGAAGAGGAAACAGTAGAGCCAGACCCGATTGTTGAACCGGAGCCTGAACCAGAGCCTGAACCCGAGCCCGAGCCAGAACCCCAACCAGAACCAGAGCCCCAACCAGAACCTGAACCAGAGCCAGAACCAGAACCAGAGCCAACACCACCAGCACCAGAAAGAAGATACGGCTACGCCGCATTTACAAGCGCACCTCCAAATATCGACGGCTACCTATGTGACGCATGGAGCGGCGCACAAGTTCTGCCAATCGACCGCTTTGTACAAGGCGGCGACGTTACAGGCTCAATCCGCCTAATGTGGACAAATGATTACCTGTACTCATTCATGACAATCTACAACTACGACCTACACGCAACAGGCGCAAACCCATGGTATCACGACTCTGTTGACATTTACTTCTCAGAAAACAGAAGTGAAGGTAACAGCTATCAACAAGGCGACCGCCAATACCGCGTAAACTTTGAAAACTATGTCACAGGTGGCGCAGGTACATTTGACAACGTAGTTACCGCAACTCGCGTAGCCGATACCTATTGGGTAATCGAAATGCGCACACCATTCCGTTACTCTGCACCTGCGGTGGGCCGCCAAATTGGCTGGGAATCTCAAATTAACGTAGGTAGCCCTGCCGGTGGCCGCGTTGGTATCACCAAATGGAGCGACACAACCTGTAACACATGGTACAACCCATCTCTGTTCGGTACAATTACCCTAGTTGAAGGCGAAGGCGGTGCAGTAGCAGCGGCAGACGCACCTGAAGCAGCCGGTACAGTAACAATTAGCTTTGCAGACCTAGTGCCAGACGGCGCAACCCTTACAGAAGAAGGTGGCGAACTAATCCTTACCAACCGTGTAAACGGTGGCGGCGCGTTAATTCCAAACAGCGTTTTCCAATTTAACGAAGGCGACGTTGTACGTGTAGAAGGCCGCGCAACACAAGACTTTATCGACGCTGTGCAATACGCATGGGATAACGACCGTGCCGCAGTATGGCTTGGTGCGCAAATTGTAGTGATCGACCGCGCATATGACGAAGATGCTCCAACCGCACGCGTTGTGCAAATTGGCTATGTAAATATTGGCCAATGGGGCGGCCCTGGCGAATACTGGGGTATCGACGCTAACTGGGATGCATTCCTTGCAACAGGCGCATTTGTAATGGAAGGCGCGATTGCCGAAAGCATAAGAATTGATATGTGGAGCGACTCTGCCGGCGGTTATGTGTTCTCTCACTACGAATATCCTGTTGAACTGCTTGGAGCAAGCGATGCCACAGGATTGTTGATACAAATTACAGGTACAGAGCCTTTCTCATTGGGCGATATTATCATTTCTAGTGTGACTATTACACGTTAGTTTATCGTAATAAAATAAGGCGTTTGGATGGTGGTGCAATCACACCGTTTCAAACGCCTTTTTATTTTTGTGTCAGGAAACTGCGACCCAGTTGTCCTGTCCGTTTGTTTCACAAACGGTACTTCACGACTGTATGAAAACAAAAGCGCGCTTTGCGCGTTTTGTTCTTGTTGACTCTTCCGTTGGGGAAGGGGTTATACTATTCTCAAATCAAAACAAAGGAGAATGGCGAATGAATACTTTAATCAAAATTAGAGATGTGTCATTAAAGTACAATATCTCTGCGCGTACATTGCGATATTACGAGGATATGGGGCTACTCATCAGCACACGAAGTGAGGATTATGCATATAGGTTATACGATGAAACAAACTTGGTGAAACTGGAGCAAATTCTTATCCTGCGCAAATTAAATATCAGCGTCAAAGATATAAAGCGTGTATTAACCATAGACGGTTCAAATGTCGTGCTTGATGTGCTGGGGAAAAAGGTAGAGAATATTGACGATGAGGTTGCATTACTCTATGAATTAAAGGAGATTGTCTTATCCTTTATCAAGCATATCAAGCAATCCGACTTCAGTAAGGAGTCTGATGTAAAACTTCTTTTTGACAAAGCGTGTGAAATTGAAGGAAACCTTGTGAATGTTAATTATGATGGAAACCCAGGCCGCGTAGACGAGCAGTTAGCGGTGGAAACTACCAGCCCCGCCAATATAAATCGTTTGCTGGAAATAACAGAGCAACTGGATAAAAAAGTTCCGGGTGATATGTTAAATAGCATATTGGATTTTGGAGCATTTTTACAAGCGAATGACGCAGTGGTTAATGGTGCTGAAGTTAGCTATAAAGGTAAACCCTTATGTTATATGCATCTTGATAATACAACAGCCGAACCCGGCCCCTGGACTATTTGGACCGAAGGTGATTACAGTCACGAACATGCGAATTTACCAATAAATGAGCAAGCGAAGGAAATTGCGTGGTCGTATGTAAATATCTGTGCTAATTTTGCTTCAGACGGAAAGTATTGTGGGTGCGGTAGCCAGCCTGGACATAGTAAGGTGATATTTGGCAAAACATTTGACAATGTATGCAATGCGGATATGGCATTCTATATTCCTAATGCTATGGAAGTTGAATGTGCCAAGAAGATGTTACTGACCCGAAAACACCATATCGACAGTGAAGGGGAATAATAAAATGAGCATAAAAAAAGACTCGCTTTCCAAATCGCAAATTAAAAGCCGCCCTAACATCCATGATGTGATTGGCGACATTTTATGCGGAGAAAAACTGATGTTGGCTTTAGAGTTTATTGCGTATCTGGAAAAACGCAAATTGAAGCTCCGATGGGCTTCTGCGAACACTTGGGTTGCAAAGTACAAAGGGGCAAATATCATATATATAAGGCTAACAGGGGCGGAATTTTTCACGACTCGCGACAACATAGAAAGTAGGTCATGGCTCATATCACCGCCGTTTGACTTAAATAACGACTACGATTTCAAAGAGACAATATGGGCAAATGTCAACTATTGTATCGGTTGTATAAAATGCAAGCCAGGTAACACTTTCGAGATTTTGGGAAAAGAATTTAGCCATGTCTGCCATTCGATAATAAACTTTATCAATCCTGGCAATAACGAAATAGATTGCGCAAAATACCTGCTTGATTGCGGCATGAAAGATGCAGAAGAAGCGGCAGCGCGTAACGGCACGCAATCAAAACCGCTGTTTTCCACAGAAACCGTAGCACTAACCCGCATAGACAACAATACAAGTATAACTGATGTCACGGGGACTCCTGGCATACCCTGCGCGAATCTTTTTAACTCAAAATATGCGATGTTTTACAGCAGAGGGAAATGCGAGGTGTTTTTTTCTGCCGGCGAACCCATTATGGTTAAAATGTATGGACTTGTAACGTATAAAGAAGATGCCTTACCGACAAGTTGGACATTGTATGGCGCGGCCACAGGCGATGGCCCTTGGAAGCCACTTGACACACGCCATAAGGCGGATGGATTTATTTACTCTATATGTCATTACGCAGAATCGGTATTTCAAATGAGCTCGCCAAATACTTATCAGCACTATAAGCTAACATTTGAAGCCGACGGTACTTTCTTTTTATCTCAAATACACTTTTATGTATAGAAAAAACACAGTGTATTGAAGTCGAGTATTGTAGCAAGGTCAGCATTAAAACCTGGGTTTAGCCAACGACCTTGATACAATTACTTGAGTCCAAATTTACTTATATATTAGGGCGAATAAAGTACCCAGATATGCTATAGTTTTGTGAAGGGCTACGAAGAAAACATATATTACGAACTTATCCGAATTTAGCAAGAGATGCAACGAAAAATATTCCCCACTCATATATACTTGTAGCAGAGAGGAGGGATTGCATGGATTGGCTCAAAGGTATGAACAGTGTCATTGAGTATATAGAAGAAAACTTGACACAAACAATACGACATGAATCGCTGGCACTAATCGTTGGTTGTTCTGTTTATGAGTTCTCACGGATATTCTCATTCATGGCAGGGATGTCTATTTCAGAATACATTCGTCGCAGAAGGTTATCGCAAGCTGTTTTCGACATTCAA
>Ga0123355_10002591_pt1 | contig 25641 bp, 18 predicted proteins | sample TergutEmb28metaG_3_FD_89872 | JGI IMG/M metagenome (GOLD analysis project Ga0123355, IMG submission 89872) | Embiratermes neotenicus P1 segment gut microbial communities from Petit-Saut dam, French Guiana - Emb289 P1 | ecosystem: Host-associated > Arthropoda: Insects > Digestive system > Gut ...
CGTACTAACCTCTACCAGCACAAATACATTAAAAAAGTCCCGGGTAAGGAAAAGCCCAATTAATACCCCTTCCAAAATAAAAAGCAAGAACCAATAAAGCCTTCCCGTATGGTCATATTCGGAGCGTAAGTTGTATATAAACACTGCCAAAAAAATAACCACAGTAAGCAAAATAAACACGGCAGCCAACGTATCCACTCTTAAAATAATACCTAAATAACCTGCATATCCCCCAACACGGGTAATAATTTCTTCTTCCCGGCTGGCAAACAATAAAAAAAACGCCAACGCAACAAAAACCGTCTGTGCAACGACAGCAGTAATGCGCGCGTTCCTTAGGCCGGCAAACACATAAATAAATACGGCTATAAGCACCGGCATTATCGTAAAAAATGGCAGGCTTAGAGCCAACATCTCAAGTCCAGTCATAGGTCATTCACCAAATCCATGGTATGTTGTATTTTTGTAAGCTTAATCTTCTAGCGTATTTTCGTCTTTGTTAACCAAGTCCCGCATAGCCGCCCAGTTTACGGTTTTATACTTCTTAAACAATGCATTAAGCATTGTGACATTTATAGCCGTGACGGCTATGCCAATAATAATTGCCGTAAGCATAAGCGCTTGGGGCAAAGGGTCCGCAATCATATCTGCATATTCTAGGTACGCGACATCCCCAATAATAGGCGGCGTAATCCCAAACCTAGCACCAACCCCCAGCCAGAACATGATTACAGATGTCTGCATAAGCATAATAAAAACAATGCATTTTATGATATTGCTGGTGGTAATAAGGCCATAAAAACTAATAAAAAACAGCAATATAGGGAAAAAATCAAATATATGAATGTCCATAGCGTATCACATGCCTCCTACAAGCGCTCGATAGCAATATACCGGTAGAACAATATAAAAAACCCACATGCCACTTTCATGCCAATAAGAAAACTCATGGCAATCAAATAAATATTTTGGAAAAACGGCGCAACATCTGCAACAACATAAACAAGCCCCGTAAAAATAGCCAGTATAGGTAGGATAGCAATGTTGATAAAAACCAGCTCCTCCATTTTCATTACCTTTTTAATGGGCAAATCATAAATATCCAACACAAGGTACCGGCATATAAAAAACGTTGCAAGGGTTAACCCACCCAAGAACCCACCACCAGCAGAGATATGGCCGTTCATTATAAGATATGCGCCAAAAAGAAGGATAATTGGGCAGATGATACGCATAGTAAACTTGGCCATTGCGGAGTTTTCTATTTCGCTATGCCGCCCGTCTGGTATCTGGTCTAGGCCCAGCCATGAAACATGAGTCACAGCCACAACAGCCACAACCAGCAACAGCGCTTCAAAAAGTGTATCGTATACGCGGTAGCCAAGATATATAGCCGTTACAGCATTTGTGCCACCTACGTCTATCATAAACATTTGCAGGTATTGGTCCCTAAGCTCCGTAATAGCGTAGCCCGTGGGTACAAAATAAATAAAAAGGCCAAAAAGGGCCAACGTAAACAATAGTGGCGGGACAAACTTAGTAAAAATTAATTTCTTGTGCTGCTTTTCTTGGGCCTGCTCCCTCCTTAGGCCGCGGCCGCGACTGTAATATTTCTCTACACACACAATAAAAAAAATTGTGGCAAAGGCAGAAATACCCGCTTCAGACATGGCAACATCTGGCGCGCCAAGGGATAAATAAATAACAGATGTGATTAAAGAAAACACGCCAAAATAAATAATTACACGGTAGACTTTGCGGCAAAAAATAATGCAAGCCGCGCTAATAATCCAAAAAATTAATAATACCTGTGTCATGATCTAACTCATGCCTCCTACGTAGGCTATGCGGATGTTTCGTGTTTATCTCTCTCACTATCACATGCCGGCGCATAACCGCTATTGTGTGCCGAGCGTACCATGATATGAGCAACCAGCGGGTTAAGCACCATCATAATAATAACAATAAGAAACAATTTTCCCGTAAAAAAACTTATGCCATGCCTTATGGCCAAGCCAATGATAATGGTCAAAAAACCTACAGTGTCTATTTTGCAAGCAACAAGTACCCGGTAATAAAAATCCTTTTTGGGTTGGAATATCCCCAGCACCCCAAACAGCATAAACACTATGCCAATACCTATAACTATATAGCTTAGTAGCTGCATTATTTTTTCCCCTTTCTAACCTTTTGCAAGTCCCGTCTCGACAAGAAAAGCGCAAGAAAAATAGTGCCAATAAAACCAGAAAGGGCATAAATAATGGCAAAATCCAGCAAGAACGTAGTCTCAAAAATAGACGCAAACAAGATGATTATGAGGATTGTTTTGGACATGATTAAGTTCATGCCCAGCAGCCTGTCCCATACACTGGGGCCTATAATTACGCGTATTAGATAGGGTGTAAGCAGCCCTAGCATTATCCCAAGAATTATATACATATATTTATGCCCCCGCTATTTGTGACCTTTGAAGCCTCCGCTGGATGCTTATAAAATCATCTTCTGCAGTGGGGTAGCCATCCTTCTTTGCATCGCCAATACACAAAAGCGTGATGTCTTCCCCTTCGCGCTCTAGAAAAACAGAGCCTGGGGTCAGGGTTATAGAGTCTGCAAGGATATTTCTTAGGGCCTCGTTGGTAAGTTCTAGTTTATATGTTGCGATGCCCCATTTTGAGTCGGTCAAGATCATTTTAATCATGTATAGGGCATCTGTGTAAATACGCAGTACAAGCCATAACGGGTATGTTAGCAGCTTGTAAAAGTTCACATTGCGGATTTCTTCAAAATTAAGAAATTTGCCCATAAGGTGCATACATATCATGCTAATAAACATGCCTATGGCTACATTGGGCCAGGATATATACTCCATTAATATTATCCATATAAAAGTTAATGCTAATGTCACGAAAATGGTATGCTTGCCCATGGTTTACCCCCGGTCAAAGAAGCGTGATTTCAGGATGCCACTCTACACCTGGCAATTGAACATGTCAATACATGGTAGCGAGTCTTGTTTTAGTGAATATGCCCAATGCAGGTTGAGTTATGCTATGTACTGGGGTAGAATATTGCGGCTGGACCGATTTCGAATTGATTCGCTATAATAGTACTTTGTCTTAACTTCCCCGCCGATGTAGGAGGCATTATTTATATGAGAACCTATTTAGACGATATCAACAAACTACACGCGTTATTTGACAGTAATTTTATGCAGGCATACCGTTCATCAAACCCCAACAAGCGTCGTGGTGTATTGCCGTATTTACAGTCTATATACCGCAGGTGGTATTACTCCACATTAATAGAAGACGCGCCACTTTCCCCAGCAAACTTGCTTGAGGCTATATGCATCCACTATGAAAAGCCTGCAGCAACCTACCCTGTAGCCCATGCCCGCAGCAAATCCAAGCTTACAGGCATTGATATACGGCTAGTAGAATACTCCCTGGACAGCCACCCCATTGTTGACGATATGCGCTTGTTGATAGATTACTGTACCCCTTATGTAGACTTGCAAGACGGTGCCGCGTTTGTGTCGTCCCAGGCGCTGGAACTGGCTGAGCAGATAAGCTTAAACGACCCGATGTATGCCGCTTTCTTGTTGGAGGTATCTTTGGGGATGAAGCTTATAGTCAAGGTACCGTCTGTAGGTGTAAGCCGCTACAAACCAGCCCTGCGAGCTGGCGAAGTTATGGCTGCCCCATGCAGGGACTTGTTGCGCGATATTGTAGAAACCACCTTGACAATGGCATCCAAAGGGTTGCAAAACCTGGTAATGTTACCGGAGTCTTTGTTTACCACAACATTTTTGCGCTCCTTACTAGAAAAGCCAATGCTTACAGACGATATATTTGCTATGGTGTACGACTCACTAGGTTATGACCTGGACGACGTGATGGAAGCAACTATGGAAGAAGGTGGCCTAGACGGCCTAGATGTGGATATTTTGGCCGGGACATTTATGACAGGCGTGTTGATGGATAAATTCTTCTTCACACCGTTTGGGCATTTTATGAAGCTGATACGCCCGTTGTATATACTGCCCTTCGAATTTGGAAGCGAAATTACAGACTATATAGATGTATTAGATGACCCAGAAGAAGGCACGATAGCATTCTTTGCGCCATGCTCTAGCTATACGCTAACAGACCTGGGGCTAGAATGTATGGGCGTTGCCAAAACCGAAGACAACTACCAAGATGCCCCAGCCGCCGCCCCATTCGAGATGATGATGGACACGGTCTTTAAAAGTACGGAGTCGCTTTCTGTTTTTGCGGAAGTAGCACGGCACTTGGGCCCCATGCGTATGGAAAAACCGCCAGAAGATATTTACACCTTCCGCGCACGGCTAGAAAGCAATACCGCAGTCTGGGCTCATGTGCAAATGCCGTCAGATGCGACTTTGCATGATATGTATATAGAAATTGCAGGTTGCCTGGGGCTAAAAGAAAACGATGACTACGCATTCTATCACGATAAAACAGAAAACCCTTTTGCCGAATACGCATCCGATAGGCGTGCAAAGCGCGGCAGAAAAACATCATTTGCAGAGTTAGATGATTTGGATTTTGAACATCAAAAACAAATGCTATTGGTTGCCTATAACCAAGCATTGCCCTTTGGGGACGACGCCCCAATTGTGCGCATTCAACTAGAGTTTTTGCATGCAAACCCGCCGGATGTTGGCCACGAATATCCGCGGATTAGTAGAATCAGCAAAGGCCTTAGAGAGAGTTTCGAGGAGTAGCACTATTTATCAAACTTCAACCCCTTCAGCGCGGCGAAGGGGTTATTTTTTGGTTCATTTTTGTCCTTCTTGTCAAGGAAGGCCTGTATCTCGCGTTTTGACATTGCGCCGCGTTCTTCTTTTTTGCGCTTCTCGAAAGCGGAGTAGCTTTCCCTGTAGCCGCATGCACAAACAATTTTGCGTTTGTCGCCTTCGCCTACAATTTTCATGAATTTGAAGCAGTGGGGACATTTTGAACGTATCGAAAGTGAAACGTTGACACGGGCATTGCACTCCCGGTCTTGGCATACTAGCATCTCACCTTTTTTGCCCGCTACTTGCAACATAAACATGCCGCAGTCCGGGCATTTTGTGGTGCTTAGGTTGTCGTGGCGGAAGGTGGCGGTGCTGTTTTTAATTTCTGTAATAATTTCGCGTGTGTATTTGCGGATATCTTTAAGGAATGCGTTTTTGTTGAGCTTGCCGGTAGATATGCCTTGTAGCTGCAGTTCCCAGTTGCCCGTCAGCTCAGGGGATTTTAATTCCTTTGGCACTAGCTCCAATAGCTGCCGGCCCTTGGATGTGGAGAAGATATCCTTGCCCTTTTTTTCTATCATAAAGTTGTCGTATAACTTTTCTATGATATCTGCACGGGTGGCTACGGTGCCTAGGCCGCCGGTTTTTGCTAAAGTCTCGGCTATTGCACGGTTTTTTGTTTCCATATATTTTGCGGGGGATTCCATAGCGGATAGCAGTGTCGCCTCGTTGAAAGGGGATGGCGGGGAAGTTTTGCCTTCTGTTTGCTTTAGGCTTTTGATGGTTATACGGTCCCCACGTTTTAGGCTGGGGAGGGATTGTTTGTCGTCGTCTTCGTCTTCTTCTGTATCTGAGAATACAGCAGTGAAGCCTTGGGATATTACAGCCCGCCCTTTGGCAGTGAAGGCCTGGTTGCCAATTTTTACTTTTATGACTAGCTGCTCGTACTCGTATGGGGGGTAGAATATGCATAAAAACCTGGTGACAACTAAGTCGTAGACCTTCCTCTCCTTGTCTGCTAAAGCGCGGAGGTCAACGGGATGCTCTGTTGGGATTATGGCGTGGTGGTCACTTACTTTTGTATTGTCTACATAGTTGGCGTTGGCGCGGATGGGAGTTTTTAATATATGAGCACAATGCTTATTGTAAGGTGGCACCATGCACGCACGCAGTCGCTCTGGGATTGTGGGGACAATATCTGTAGACAGGTAGCGCGAGTCTGTCCTGGGGTAGGTTAGGACTTTGTGTTCTTCGTATAAGCGCTGCATAATCCCTAAAGTTTCCTTGGGTGAGTAGCCATAGCGCTTGTTTGCGTCGCGTTGTAGCTCTGTGAGGTCGTATAGTTTTTGTGGGTATTTTCTTTTTATGGTTTTTGTAACTTCTGTAACTGTGGCATGTTTGTGTGGGGGCTCTGCCTCTAGCATTGCAAGGATTTCGTCGGCCTTTGACTTATTAAAGCAGCGGGTGCTTCCGCTTGAGGGCTCTATCCATGTCAGGCGGAAATTGCCCGCGTCTGCGGTAATGCCGTAATACGGCTGCGGTACAAAGTTACGGATTTCTGTCTCGCGCTGTACTATCATGGCAAGGGTTGGCGTTTGCACCCGGCCGCAGGACAATGGGCTGTTAAACTTGGTGGTTAGGCACCGTGTCGCGTTTATGCCTACTAGCCAGTCAGCCTCTGCCCTGGCCTTGGCAGAGTCGCCCAGGCGCTGGTAATCACGGCCGTCTTTGAGGTTGGCAAAGCCGTCCCGGATGGCCTTGTCTGTCACGGAGGATATCCATAGGCGTTTTATGGGCTTATTGCATTTGGCTTTTTCTATTATCCAGCGGGCTACCAGCTCGCCTTCGCGGCCTGCATCTGTGGCTATTACTATGCTGGTCACGTCTTTGCGTGATAGCAAGTCCTTTACCGTGCGGTACTGTTTTGATGTTTGGGGGATTACTGTCAGGCGTAGCGTGTCCGGCAATATTGGCAAGTGATTTATGTCCCATTTTTGGTAAGCTTTGTCGTATTCTTCTGGGTCTGCTAGGGTGACTAGGTGCCCCAGGGCCCAGGTTACTACGTACTTTGGGCCTTCCATATACCCGTTTGTGGCTGGACGGCAGTTTAAGACACGGGCAATGTCGCGGCCTACAGAGGGTTTTTCTGCTAAAACTAAGGTCTTCATTGTTTGCTCCTTTGTGGGCAGAGTGGTGTGTTGAGATTATTTATGAAAGGGTATGATTTTATAGTAATCGTATCATATTGGCGTGATTTTACAAAATATCCTTTACCAATATGGCACGTGAAAGGTTTCTTTTTGGCAGGTTATAACTTTCCTAAAAAAGGCCATACTAACCCCAGGTGATAAGTGTGAAACATCCGCGAAGCGGATTTTCATACCAACCTATTTGTTCCGCCGACGAAGGAGGCATGAATTAAAATATGAAAATGGAAAATATAAGGACAGACCTGGCCCTAGAAAACCAAGAGCACATAAGCGAAAGCGGCCACGACCTAAGCGGCGTAGACGTGACAACAGAAATAGACGACAAGCTAGACATAACAGTAACCTGGGTAAGCATAACAGACGAAACCGGCGCATCGGCAATGGGTAAGCCCGTAGGCAACTACGTAACAATAGAATCTGGCGCAATGAAGGAAAACGACACCGCCGCCCACGAAGAAATAATAAAAATACTGGCCCGTAAGCTGGGAAAACTGCATAACCTGCAGCCCGGTGCGGTCATTTTAATAGTGGGCCTGGGCAACCGTTATGTAACACCGGATGCCCTGGGCCCACAAGTATGCGAAAAAATCCTGGTGACGCGGCACATAGGCGAAGACAGCATGCCCCAGGACTTGCAAGGGCGAGTAAGGGCAGTAAGCGCGCTTGCCCCCGGTGTAATGGGCATAACCGGCATAGAAACTGCCGAGATTGTGAAAGGTGTCGCAGATAAGATAAAACCAGACATAATTATAGCCGTAGATGCCCTGGCCGCACGGCGCACCAGCCGTATAAATGCTACGATACAGATGTCTGATGCGGGTATTAACCCTGGGGCGGGCCTTGGGAATAAGCGGGCGGCTATTAACAAGGCTACTATGGGTGTGCCTGTTATTGCAGTGGGGGTGCCGACAGTAGTAGACGCAGCAACACTAGTAAACGACACAATGGAGCGGATGCTTGACGAAATGGCCGAAGCAGCCCCGGACGAGGGGACATTCTATGACATGCTTCGTGGCTTGCAAGATGTAGAACGGTACGGCCTTATACGTGAAATTTTGGACCCATACGACAACATGTTTGTAACCCCAAAGGATGTAGACGCAGTAATTGGTCGGCTGGCCGGTATCATTGCCAGTGCGTTTAATATTGCACTACACCCAGGGATTACGCAAGCAGATGTTAACCGGTATCTAAATTAGTATACTAAGAAGCAACCTCCCCTGCATACGGACTAGACGGTTTCCCATTTATTTCGCTATAATTTGCAATACAATCAGGGGAGGGAATACAAATGACCAGCACAAACAGCAATACCCACCACAAAATAGACCGCCTTACACACGGTGGTATTATGACAAACTACCAATGCAACGCCGCGTGCAGGCATTGCCTATACGCCTGCTCTCCAGAAAGAAGCGGCGGGTATATACAGCCTTATATGGCCGATAAAATATGCAACTTATTAAACAAATGCGGCTGCAGGTCTATCCACATAGGAGGCGGGGAGCCGTTTTTGGATATAAACGGTTTGTTAAATTTATTGCAAGCCGCCCGCGATAACAACATCACGGTGGAATACGTAGAAACCAACGCCTTTTGGGTCCAAGATGAGGACCAGGCACATGAATATCTTCAAATGATTTCCAAAGTCGGCGTTGATACGCTTTGCATATCCTTGGACCCCTTCCATGCAGAATATGTCCCGACCACACTGCCCATAAAACTTGCAGAAATATGCAGCAAGACGGGCTTTGGCTACTTCCTATGGCAGGACAGGTTCCGCAAAACACTTTCACGTTTGCATACACCCAACAAGGTGCAGTCCCGTGCGGACTTAGAGCGGCAACTCTCCCCCAACTATGTAATAGAAACAGCCCAAGCCTACGGCCTAAGAATGGGCGGCCGCGCCCTATCCATAGAGGCCGAATATGGCACACCCATACCCGTTGCACAGCTAATAAACACCAACCAAGCCAGCCATACCACACAAAAAAAGCCCTGCCGCAATTTGCTTGCGGCGGGCCATTTTCATGTAGATTTATATGGGCGGTATATCCCGCCGGGCTGTACCGGCATCGCTATCCCGTTAGAAGAAGCCATTGCTGGCGTGCCGAAGGACAAGTACCCCGCCTTCGACGCGTTAGTCACAGGTGGAGTAATGGCGCTTTATGACCTTGCCCATAAGCAAGGCTTCAAGCCCCAAGCAACATACACTTCAAGCTGTGCGCTGTGCTTCCATCTCCGCCACTGGCTAAGCACCCAAGACGGTTTCCCTGAGCTAGACGCGGAGCACTATGCTGCATCGCTAATGTATACCTAGCCCTAGTCCGGGGCTTTTTCTTGCGCTTTTAGCGCTTCCATTGCTGCAATGCGCTGGCTAATAGGCGGGTGGCTATATGTCATGGTTACCACAAACGGGTGTGGGGTGAGGTTGGCATAGTTGAGCCGGCTCATCTTTTTCATGGCTGTGATACCGGGCTCGCTTCCAGTGAATTGTATACCGTATGCGTCTGCTTCATATTCGTGTTTGCGGCTTAGGGCGGTAAATGGCCACTGTAAAAACATGATAAACGGCGCTGCAAGCGCCATCCCAATATACAGGCCAAAGGCCACATTTAGCTCATAAAAACCAAAAGCCAACGACACGCTTTCTGTATTAACTACAAAATACGCCAGCGCCAATATCGGCAGGGCAACCAATAGCATTAGAGGCAGCCGCCTACGTATATGCTTCTTTTTTGCATGGCCTATTTCATGGCCAAGTACATATATTACTTCGTCTTCAGAATAATCATTTATCAGGTTGTCATACAGCCCAATAAAGCGGCTTTTGCCAAGGCCAGAGAAAAACGCGTTGGCCTTGGTTGTACGCTTAGAGCCGTCTACAGAATATACGCGCATGACAGGAAAATCTGCTTCGCGGCTAAGCGCCATTACTCGCTCTTTAAGCGGCCCCTCCTCAAGCGGGGTTAGCTTGTTAAAGATGCGTATCGTAACCGGGCGTATAAAGATAAAAATAACAATAAACGCAGCCACAACAAATATAAAGGCAACAAACACACCATTACCCAAAATGCCGTGTATCAATATAAACAATGACATCAAGCCCAAGCCAATAATTCCATTGATTATAGCGTCTTTTATTATATCGCCTAAAAATGTACCAACAGAAGACTTGTTAAACCCATATTTAGCCTCTATTTTAAACGTCTTAATCGCGTCAAAAATGGCGCTAAGGGGTAGGCCTATAAGCCATGTCATAGCAAACATAAAATACACTTGTAAGTACAAATTACCAGTATGCTGACCCATGAAATTAAAAAAACTACTGTGCACATTAAAGCCCAAAATCGCCGCAATAAGAACCAAATTGCATAGCCCCGAAACAATGCTAAGCCGCACATGCTCCATCTCATATGCGCTACGCTTGGCATATGTCTCTGGATCGAAAATGTCTTTCACGTTTTCTGGTAACGGGGTGTTGCGGTTGGTATAGTTTAAGTACTTCAGGAAAAAGTCGAACAACTGCATTGCTACCATAATAATAATTACTGCTACTTTTATGCCCATACAGCACTCCCTTTCATTCTAATGATGTTATTAGTTTTGTAATTTCTTTGCGCATGGGATGGTCTGCGCTTACTAGTAGTTCAAATAGTATTGACTCTAGTGTTGTGATGACTGCGCCGGCTTGGCGCATTCTTTGCTCTGCATATGTTTGGTCATTTTCATTTCTAGAGCCTATACAGTCTGCGGCAACATATACATTGTAGCCTGCCGCTAAAAGTTCCAGGACGGTCGTTTGTACACATATGTGGGCTTCTATCCCTGTTACTATAACATTTTTATTGTTATGGCTCTTGAGTTTGTCCACAAACTCTACAGTTTGACATGCGCTAAATGTGATTTTCTCCACAGGTTCGTAATCCCCAAGCGCTGTGTGTAGGGCAGGGACGGTTGGCCCAAGACCCTTGGTATACTGCTGAAGCACTATTATTGGGACATTCAAGAGCTGACATGCAGATATACAGGCTGCAGTCTTTTGCGTTAGCGACTCGTGGTTGTGGATAGACGGCAACAACCGAGTTTGGATGTCTACAACGAGCATGGTGGTGTTTCCGGTAGAAAGCATACAAATCACTCCCGTTTTAATAAGTGTTTACAAGCATCATAATAATACTACATCCTCATTATACTCCAAGTAACTATATCTAAGGAAGATATACAAATGATTTATCCTACAGGGATGGATCGCTTTTGGCCCAATCATCAAAACTGCAAGCTGTATCTACACATGCGCAGTCCACAAGCCCAGAGTGGGCCGAAGCAGTTGCAAAAGCGAGCGTCTGCTAAGCGCCCGTAGCGCATTGGCGCGGGTGCTCTTCCCGCGCCACCAGCGGAGGAAACGCGCGTGCCTAGCTCGCGTTGCAACTGCTTCGGCCCACTCAGCTAGATTGCACCCCAAAACACACCACCCTTGACGCCAAAAGTGTACCACGCATATAATACACTTGTAAGCACAAGGGGGTGTACCCACTGACAACAGACTTTATAAAGCCAAGCCCAGGAGGCGAGCCTGTCTACCAACAAATTGTTAAGCAGTTCAAACTTCTGATACTACAAGGACAGTTTAAAAATGGCGATGAAGTCCCGTCGCGCAGGATGCTTGCCGCTAAGCTTAGTGTCAACCCCAATACCGTACAAAAAGCCTTTGCAGAACTAGAAAAAGACGGGCTAATTAATACCCCACCCAATGCAAAAAGCGTGGTACATATAAGCGATGCGGCACTAGCCCGTTTGCGTGTAGAGTTGTTGGAGAGGCAAGTATCCGCACTAGTAGCTGCGGCAATAAGTGCCGGGCTCAACAGGGAGCAGTTTATTTCTATGATATGTAATGGCTGGGACGATTATAAAAGAGGTGAAGTGTGAAACGATTCTATACTCTGCTTAAACTAGAATATGATGGGCTATTCTTTCCCCTGTGCATTATTGTTGCGGCAATGGCAGTGTTGCAGCTGGGGTTGTATGTGCGTATGTTGCAAGGCACAGAAGGCCACGTACCCCTTGCCCACCTCATAGATGCAGGCGGGATCCCCATTGCTTTTGCTATAGCATTTGTGTGCCTGCTTGTATTGGTAGCCGCGCGGCTTGCCATGAACTACACACCGTCAAAAAGCATGTATGCCCTGCTCACCTTGCCAATAAAGCGCTGGCATGTGTATATGGCAAAGCTGGCTTCGTCCTTACTGGCGGGGTTCATGTTGCTGGTAGTGCAGGTTGTGTTGCTTATGGCCTTTCATGCCCTTGCAGGGATGCGCGATGCAAGCGTGCATGGCGGGTATGAGATAGCACGCCGCCATGGGGATTTATATTTGTCTATGCTGTATTCCAACTTCCTGCGTATGCTTTTTCCGCCGGGCTGGTTTGCGCGGGTGTTTTTTATTTTTGGGTATGGCGGCTCTATTAGCGTCATGCTTTTTTGTGCGGCTAAGTTTAAAACAGGCAATACACACGCAGCGATAGCAACAGCAGTTGGGTGGCTGATACTACTGATGCATTCCTTTGTATTAACAGACTATTCGCAGTTTTTTGGCATTGTCAGGTTTGTTCTCATAATTGGCTACCCTATTTCGGCTTGTATAGAAGGTATCAAGTTATTCGAGAAAGGGGAGGTGACAGGATGAGGAAAATAATCGCAAGCATAGCCATTGGTGTTGCAGCACTTATCATGCTTGCAGCCTCAGTCACGGCATCTAGGCAGGAGATACCGGTAGGGCTGAAGGATATATATGGCGACACTTCGGGGATACACAGTTTGGCAATAGAAGGGATAGTCCTTAGCTGGAATGGGCGCTATGCATACACATTCGGCATTGGGCCAGGGGCTGCATATACAAGCATGAGGACATTTACAAACAACAGGGGATTCGCCAGTTTTTACTGGTCACAAACGTCTCGGCGTTCGCAGTTTGACTCGCCATGGCACACATCTATGTTCCACCTAGGGTATGCCCCCATAGCCCCATATGAAATTATATCAGTGGAAAGCCAACGCATGTTTTATCACGGCCCCGGCGGGTTGGTTCCTGGCACTGAATATCGTATTTATGGCAATGTATTCGAGGTAAAGCCGTTGGCTAGGTCCTTCCCGCTGTATGTACCCAACTACACCCCCGGTGAGCGAAGACTTTTTATAAAATATGAAGAAGAAAATTATATCTTCTCACATCATCCTGAAGCAGGGCCGGCAGAATTTACGCCAAGCATCGTAGCACAAAGGCCCATGGGGCTGTGGCTGCCAGAGCAATTGTCTATTGGTGATACTCATTTGTTTGTGCCTGTAGGTGCTGGTATGTTTGGCGACACGGCCGTGTATGCCGTTCATATTTCCCAGGGCATCGTGCCCATGGTGTATGATTATGCTTTAGCGCTAAACATGGTGCAAGCAGAGGTATTGTTCCCCATAAGTCTTGCACAAGGCAAAGATGCGATACCTGGGCTAATGCGGCTAGAAAACAATGATGTACTGCTGGTTGTGAAACGGACATTAGGTACAAGCGGGTTAGAGCTGACGCGTATCTGCGTGCATACTGGGGATAATTATACAGTGTTTATAGAAATCCAAGCTGTTTTTCATGAGCACTACCTGCAATGTGACTCTCTTATATTTTTTGGCACTATGGCAGATGGCACCAACATCGTAGCCGCGGTTGATTTAAGCAACGAAGGCTTGGCTGTGGCAGGCGTATTTCCTGTAGCGCTTGGTGGCGTGGCAGGTGATGCGTTACAGGACACCCCCATAGTCATCAATCACGATATGCTGCTAAGTCATGATGTGGTATACATTGCCTACTCCGTAATAAACGGGGACTTCCCTGTTATTGGGGAAAGCATTTTTATTTCGGCCCATGACTTCACAGGGCGGCTAATTGGACGCAGTCAGGTCTTAAACGGTATAGAAGACGATAAATTTTGGACATGGGATTTCAACAATTGGGGTATCACTGGCAGGAGCCCAATACACCAGCGAAGGGTACAAGCGCTATCTATAGCAATCGCACCTTTATACGGTCCGTCTGCCGAAAATCGCGAATACCTCAACGCGTTTTCGGCAACGAAGGAGGCATGAATTAAAATATGCTAAAAATCCAAGGAGCAACAAAATATTATGGGGAAACCACAGCGCTAAGGAATGCAAACCTTAGCCTAAGCCGGGGCGAGGTAGTTGGGCTTTTTGGGGCCAATGGGGCTGGCAAAACAACATTGCTAAAAAGCGCAATGGGTCTATTAAAGCTGGATAGCGGGTGGATAACCATAGACAGCTCAGACATAAGTCGCGAGGCATTCCAAAAGCTAAGCTTTATCACCGAAGAAGGCAGCTACTTTGCTGACCTTACGCCACACGCCCATGGCGAGTTTTATGCCAATATGCTGCCGCGCTTCAAGCCAGACCGCTACAACAAGCTGCTAGACTTTTTCGAGCTAGAGCCCAACAAGAAAGCGCGTACCTTCTCGCGTGGGCAACGCGCCAAGCTAGAAATAGCCATAGGCATGAGCCGCGGGGCAGACTTTATTCTTATGGATGAGCCATTCCTGGGTAAAGACATTTTCACTCGCAGCGACTTTCTAAAGCTGATGATTGCCATGTTAGAGCCCCACGAAGGGACGCTAATAGCAACTCACCAAATAGAAGAAATAGAAATGTTTATCACACGCGCCGCCATAATAAAAGATGGGCAAATCATAGCCAGCCAGCAGATGGATGACCTAATAGCCCAAGAGGAGAACTTGCCTGAGTTTATACAAAAATGTTACGGGTACGACCACGGGCGGGTAATGGGTTTTTTACAGTAAGCAAAAGGCCCCAGCAAGCGTTGGCTTACCGGGGCCTTTATTTTAATCTATGGGCGGTGGGGGACTCAAACCCTCGACTTCCACCACGTCAAGGTGGCACTCTATCAACTGAGTTAACCGCCCAGTAAAACCATTTTGCCAACACTCACCATCAAGTGCAAACAATGATGATATTTTAGCATTGTGGTCTTATTCTGTAAAGGTTAACCTCTAGCTACCGTTGGGTAAAACAGGTCATCATCATCCGAGTCGTCATAGCCAGGCGCACTGCCTACCTCAATACCGCGGTAGATGGGCATACCCGTACCGGCCGGTATCAACTGGCCAATGATAACATTTTCTTTAAGGCCAATAAGCCTATCTTCTTTACCCCTGATAGAAGCCTCCGTAAGCACGCGGGTAGTCTCTTGGAAAGATGCCGCGCTTAGGAACGAATCCGTTGCGAGTGAAGCTTTGGTTATACCCAGCAGTACCCGCGAACCAGTTGCTGGCTCAAGGCCCTGGGCTTCGATATCCCTGTTAATTTGCTCAAACTCCAGCCAGTCAATCATGCTGCCAGGAAGAAGCTCTGTGTCGCCATTTTCTTCAACCCTGATGCGCTTAAGCATCTGGCGTACAATTACCTCAATATGCTTATCATTGATATCTACACCTTGGAGGTTGTATACGCGCTGTACTTCTCTTATCATATAGTCTTGTACGCCGCGCAGGCCTTTGATTTTTAGCAGGTCGTGTGGGTAGATGCTACCTTCGGTAAGCTCGTCGCCCGGTTGTACTATATCACCGTCATGCACCTTAATGCGTGAGCCGAAGGGAATCATATAGGCCCGTCCCTCGCCTGTTTCTGGCGTGGTGATTATTACTTCGCGTTTTTTCTTATTATCGCCAATGGTTACCATACCGCCAAACTCTGCAATTATAGCCAGGCCTTTGGGTTTGCGGGCTTCAAAAATTTCTTCTACACGTGGTAAGCCTTTGGTTATATCGTCGCTTACAGCAACACCGCCTATTTGGAAGGTACGCATTGTTAGCTGTGTACCAGGCTCGCCTATAGACTGTGCCGCAATTATACCAACAGACTCCCCAATTCTAACAATCCGGCCAGAGGCCATATTGGCCCCGTAACACTTCGAACATAGCCCAATGCGGCTACGGCATGTTAGCACCGTACGTATATGCACTTCTTTTATATCTGCGGCTTCTATTGCATCGGCTTGGTCAGGGGTTATTAAGGTGTCTGCTTGGGCGATTATAGCGCCGGTTTCTGGGTGGGTTATGTCTTCTAGTGCCCAGCGGCCGCGTACGCGGTTAGCCAAGGCCTCTATGATTTCTTCGCCGTCGGCAAACTCAGATACCCACATGCCTGGTTTTTCAGGGTCGTCTTTTGCACAGTCTTCTTCGCGTATAATTATATCTTGGCTTACGTCAACCATACGGCGGGTAAGATATCCAGAGTCAGCCGTCCTAAGTGCCGTATCAGAAAGGCCTTTACGTGCACTGTGGCCAGATATGAAATATTCCAAAACCGTTAACCCTTCCCGGTAATTGGAACGTACCGGGATTTCCAGCGTCTTACCAGATGGGCTTGCCAGTAGGCCGCGCATACCAGCCATTTGTTTCATTTGTGTCTCCGAGCCACGCGCACCAGACTCCAGCATCATAAATACGCTATTGTCCTTTTTTAAGCCTTTCATCAGGTCTTCGGTTACTTTTTGCGCGGCTTCGTGCCAAATTTGCAGTACGCGGTCGCGGCGTTCTTCGTCCGTCATCAAGCCGCGGCTATACATGCGTTTTAAATCTTCTACAGCGGTATCTGCGTCTTTTAGTATTGTTTCCTTGGTCACGGGTACTTCCATATCCGTAACAGACACCGATAGTGCGCTTTGGGTTGCATATTTGAAGCCCAAGTCCTTAATCAAGTCCAGAGTTTCGGATGTTTGGACAGAGCCGTATTTATTGATACAGCGGTTCACGATTTTACTAAGCATTTTATTGTTTACTACACAATCGATTTCAAAAGAAAACCTGTCCTCTGTCCTGTCTACAAAGCCCAAGTCATCCGGGATGGCTTGGTTGAAAATAATACGGCCTGGGGTAGACTCTACTATCTTGCTTTGGCCAGTTTCCTTGTCAACGCGCCGTACCTTTATGCGTGCGTGTAAGCTCACTTCGCCGTTTTCGTATGCTACCAGGGCTTCCTGCTCGTTACCGAAAGCTTTGCCTTCGCCTGCTGCGCCTTCGCGCTCCAGGGTCAAGTAGTAGATACCCAGCACCATATCTTTTGCAGGTACAGTAATGGGTGCACCGTCGGAAGGTTTTAGCAAGTTATTGGGCGCAAGTAGTAAGAAGCGGCATTCTGCCTGGGCCTCTACAGATAGGGGTACGTGCACAGCCATCTGGTCACCGTCAAAGTCGGCGTTGTAGGCGGCGCATACAAGGGGGTGAAGCATTAATGCGCGGCCTTCTACAAGCACTGGTTCAAAAGCTTGAATACCCAGGCGGTGAAGTGTGGGTGCGCGGTTTAGCATTATGGGGTGTTCCTTAATAACGTCTTCTAAAGCATCCCATACTTTGGGCTCTAGTTTTTCTACCATGCGCTTGGCAGACTTGATATTGTGGGAGTCGCCGCTTTCGACCAGCTTCTTCATTACGAAGGGTTTAAACAGCTCAATAGCCATCTCCCGAGGTAGACCGCACTGGTAAATCTTAAGCTTTGGCCCAACCACAATTACAGAACGGCCAGAATAGTCAACGCGCTTGCCAAGCAAGTTTTGACGGAAGCGACCTTGTTTACCCGTAAGTAAGTCCGACAAGGATTTGAGTGGGCGGTTACCAGGGCCCGTAACGGGGCGGCCACGACGGCCGTTGTTGATTAATGCGTCTACGGCCTCCTGAAGCATACGTTTTTCGTTGCGTACAATAATATCCGGTGCACCCAAGTCCAACAGGCGCTTGAGGCGGTTGTTGCGGTTTATTACGCGGCGGTAAAGGTCATTTAAGTCGGATGTGGCAAAGCGCCCGCCGTCTAGCTGTACCATTGGGCGCAAGTCAGGTGGGATTACGGGAATTGTGTCTAGAATCATCCACTCCGGCCGGTTGCCAGATATGCGGAAGGACTCTATGACCTCCAATTTCTTGATATAACGCAAGCGTTTTTGGCCGCTTGCATCTTTAAGCAGGGCTTTTAGTTCCTCGGACTCTTTTTCCAGGTCAATGGAAAGTAAAAGCTCTTTAACGGCTTCTGCACCCATACCCACTCTAAAAGAGGGCACGCGCAAGCCTTGGGCGTTGGTGCGATAGCTGCCGTATTTGTCCAAAGCATCGCGGTATTCTTTGTCTGTAAGCAGGGTTTTTACGGGCATACCGGTGTCGCCTGAGTCCAGCACTACATAAGAAGCAAAGTATAAGACTTTCTCCAATGCACGTGGTGACATGCCAAGTATGAGCCCCATACGCGAAGGGATGCCCCTAAAATACCATATATGGGATACGGGGGCGGCAAGCTCTACATGACCCATACGGTCGCGGCGCACTTTGCTTTTTGTGACTTCTACACCACAGCGATCACAAACTACACCTTTATACCTGATGCGCTTATATTTGCCACAGTGGCACTCCCAATCTTTGTTAGGGCCGAATATACGCTCACAGAAAAGTCCGTCACGCTCCGGTTTAAGGGTGCGATAATTTATTGTCTCAGGCTTTTTGACTTCGCCGCGAGACCATTCGCGGATTTTTTCTGGTGAGGCTAAGCCTATTTTTATGGAAGAAAAGGCCAGGTTTTGGCCCGGTTTTTGCATTGGTTGCATATGCTTCCTCCTACTCGTCTTCGTCTGGGAAAATGCCGTAGTCTTTATCTGTTAGTTCTAGGTTTTCGTCAGGCTCTACTACCAAATCGTCTAGAGATAAATCTTCGTCGTCGATTAACTCTTCCTCTTTGATAAGCTCTTCGTCTGTTGGGTCTAAGTCGTCGTCTGTTGCATCATCTGTAGGGATTACGTCATCGTCGTCGTCTATATCATCTGATAGTAAGGCTTGATCTATGTCCGAATCTACCATAGCTGCTAGGCTCTTAAGGACATCTATTTCCAGGGCATCGTGAGGTTCGTCTTCAGGGGATGGGTTTGTGTTTGCAGCTTCGTTTGCCCTTTCAGATTCCCTCCGCACATAGCCGTGGTCGCCTTCGGTGCCTTCGATGTTTACGTTAAGGTCTTCGCCTTCTTCTACAGACTCTTTGATTTCTACTTCTTCGTCATCCTCGCTAAGCACCTTCATATCCAGGCACAGGGCTTGCAGCTCTTTGAGTAGTACCTTGAAAGACTCTGGCACGCCTGGTTCTGGGATATTTTCGCCTTTGACTATGGCTTCGTAGGTTTTTACGCGGCCTACTATATCATCGGATTTTACAGTCAAAATTTCTTGAAGGGTGTAGCTCGCACCGTAAGCTTCTAGTGCCCACACTTCCATTTCACCAAAGCGCTGGCCGCCAAACTGGGCTTTACCGCCTAGGGGCTGCTGTGTGACCAATGAATATGGCCCGGTGGAGCGGGCGTGGATTTTATCGTCTACCAAGTGGTGAAGTTTCAGGTAATGCATGAAGCCCACTGTAATTGGGTTGTCAAAAAATTCGCCGCTACGCCCATCCCTTACGTGGATCTTGCCATCGCGAGTTATTGGCATACCGTGCCATTCTTCACGTCCGTCTAGGTTATTTTCCAAGGACGTAAACAAATCTTGGTCAAGAATAGGCTGCCATTTGTCTGAAAAGTCATCCCATTCCATATTTGCAAAATCGTTGGCCAAGTCCAAGGTATCCATGATGTCAATTTCGTTGGCGCCGTCAAATACCGGGGTTGCCGCCTTCCAACCAAGGACTTTCGCGGCAAGGCCAAGGTGAACTTCCAGTACCTGGCCAATATTCATACGGCTTGGAACGCCAAGGGGGTTGAGTACGATGTCCAGTGGGCGACCGTTGGGTAAGAACGGCATGTCCTCTACTGGGAGAACTTTAGCCACAACACCCTTGTTGCCATGGCGACCGGCCATCTTGTCGCCTACGGAGATTTTGCGTTTTTGGGCGATATATACGCGTACCAACTGGTTAACCCCTGGAGGCAATTCGTCTTTCTTTGCGCCGGGGCTAAGGTCGCGGCTGTCACGTGCGAAGACTTTTACGTCTACAACTATACCGCTTTCACCATGGGGTACGCGCAAGCTGGTATCACGCACTTCGCGGGCTTTTTCGCCGAAGATAGCACGCAGTAGCCTTTCCTCTGCGGTAAGCTCTGTCTCGCCTTTTGGGGTTACTTTGCCCACCAATATATCATTGGGGCCTACTTCCGCGCCTATGCGGATTATGCCCATTTCGTCTAAGTCACGCATGGCATCTTCGCCTACGTTGGGGATATCGCGGGTTATTTCTTCTGGACCCAGCTTGGTGTCGCGAGCCTCGGCTTCGTATTCCTCTATATGGATGGATGTGTATACATCATCTTGTACTAGTGATTCACTTAGCAAGATAGCATCTTCGTAGTTATAGCCGTCCCAGGCCATAAAGCCTATTAGTGGGTCTTTGCCAAGTGCCAGCTCACCATTGTCTGTAGATGGGCCATCTGCTATTACTTGGCCGACTTCTACCTCTTGCCCTTTTACAACGATGGGGCGGTGGTTTATGCAAGTACCTTGGTTGGAGCGCATAAACTTGGTAAGGCGGAAGTTCCTTTTTGCGCCTGTGGCAGAGTCTCTTATTGCTACATTGTTGGCGGTTACTTCTTCTACTTTTCCGCTTACATTGGTTAGTAGCATAACGCCGGAATCTAGTGCGGCTTTATACTCCATGCCTGTGCCTACTACCGGGGATGATGTTGTTATAAGCGGCACAGCTTGGCGTTGCATGTTACTACCCATTAGTGCACGGGATACGTCATCGTTTTCCAAAAACGGGATTAGCGCCGTTGCAACGGATACAATCTGCTTTGGCGAAACGTCCATCATATCCATACGCTCGCGGTCAAACTCCTGGATTTCGTCGCGGAAACGACCTTGTACGCGGCGGTTTACAAAGCGGCCGTCTTCTGTTAACGGCTCGTTTGCTTGGGCGATAAGGTAATTTTCTTCTTCGTCTGCTGTTACGTATCTAAACTCATTTGTAACAACAGGTTCAGGCCCCGATGTGTCTACAATCCTGTAGGGGGCCTCTATAAAGCCGTATTCGTTTATACGTGCGTAAGTTGTAAGCTGGTTTATTAGGCCTATATTCGGGCCTTCAGGTGTTTCTATAGGACACATACGCCCATAGTGGGAGGAGTGAACGTCGCGCACCTCGAAGCCTGCACGCTCACGGCTAAGCCCACCGGGGCCTAGTGCCGAAAGGCGGCGCTTATGGCTTAACTCATCCAGTGGGTTAACCTGACCCATGAATTGGGAGAGTTGAGACGAACCAAAAAATTCCTTGATTGCGGCAGTTACAGGGCGTATATTTATCAGGGCTTGTGGGGTAACTATATCCATGTCCTGAATGGTCATACGCTCTTTTACCACACGCTCCATACGGGTTAGGCCAATGCGGAACTGGTTTTGCAAAAGCTCGCCAACAGCACGGATGCGACGGTTTCCTAGGTGGTCTATATCATCTTTGTGGCCTATTGCATTGTCTAGGTTAAGCCCGTAATTGATTGCGGCCATCATATCCTCGAACTGTACGGTCTTGGGGATTAGCCTGTGCATGTTTAAGCGGATCTGGCGCGCAAGCTCTTCCTTGTCTGGGGCCTGTAGTATGGATTCTAGGGCAGGGTAATATACACGCTCGCGGATATTAAAATCTGCTGCGGTTAGGCCATATGGCTCTAGATATTGGTCTATATTTACGGCCATGTTGCTTAGGACGCGGATAGTGCGGTCTTCGTCATATACAATATCTACATGTGGGCAACCAGCGTCTTGGATCATGTCTGCTATTTCTGCAGTAAGTTCTGTCCCTGCTTCCGCGATTATTTCACCGGTGCTGGGTGCTACTGCATGGGCGGCCAAAACCCGGCCTGTTATGCGGGATTTTAGCGCCAATTTTTTGTTGAACTTGTAGCGTCCTACTTTGGCCAAATCATAACGTTTGGGGTCATAGAACATATTTTTAAGCAACGTTTCTGCACCCTCTACTGTTGGCGGCTCGCCTGGGCGCAAACGCTTATAGGCCTCTTGTAGGCCTTCTTCGTAAGATTTTGCTATATCTTTTTCTATTGTGGCAATAATTTTTGGGTCTTCGCCAAACTTGGCTATTATCTCCTCGTCTGTGCCAACACCAAGGGAGCGGATTAGCACCGTTACAGGGATTTTGCGGGTACGGTCTATGCGTACATAGAAAACATCGTTAGAGTCAGATTCAAACTCCAGCCATGCCCCACGGTTGGGGATAATGCTGGCAGAAACCAGTTGTTTGCCTACTTTATCGTAGTCGATATCGTAGTAGATGCCGGGGGAGCGCATTAGCTGGCTTACTATGACCCTTTCGGCTCCGTTTATTACAAAGGTGCCGTTTTCGGTCATAAGCGGGAAGTCGCCCATGAAAATGTCTTGTTCTTTTATTTCGTCGACTTCCTTGTTATGAAGGCGGCACTTTACGCGCAAGCTTACTGCGTAAGTCGCGTCACGTTCTTTACATTCTTCTATTGTATGCTTGGGCTTGTCGTCCAGGGAGAGATCTATCAGGTCTAGCACTAGATTATTATTGTAGTCTGTTATAGGGGAAATGTCTTGAAACACTTCCTTTATCCCTTCCTTGAGGAACCACTGGTAGCTGGACCGTTGGACTTCTATCAAATTGGGAATATCCAAAACCTCGCCAATACGCGAGTAACTTGCCCTGCTTGGGCCACGGTCTTTGGAAGGGCGGATCCTGTACTTCTCCACATGCAACAACCCCTTATCTAGTAAATTTATTTCGGCGAATGTTTGCGCAGTTTAGGATGGAAAATATTTTTCTTGCTTAGATAAAAAAAATATGATATCGTTGACAAAATTAAGTGACATAGCGGTAATGTAAAAATGGCGAATGGGCTTCCAAGCGTATCAGAGTCTGTTTTTAATGTCAATAGCTTTTATGGATTGTTTTTTTGTTTTTATGATTGCCTTTTGGGCCGTGGGGCTTGGAAGGCTTTTTTTGTACATATTTGTATTCACATGAGAAGTCTACTATATACCACAAAGGACGTTGTATAATGAAGAAGCACAAAATCACATATGTTTCGCCAGGTAGTATCGCAAATGAAATGGATATAACACAGGGAGATTGTCTCCTTTCTATAAACGGGCAAGAAGTCAAAGACATGCTGGACTACCGCTGGCTAATGTCTGACGAGCATCTGCTGGTTGAAATAGAAAAGCCCGACGGTGAAATTTGGGAGCTCGAAATTGAAGCAGACAGCGAAGATGACTTTGGCCTAACCTTTGCACCGGGTAGTATGGGCGAAGACAGGCGTTGCGTTAATAATTGTATTTTTTGTTTTGTGGACCAGCAGCCAGCTGGGCTTCGCGAGTCTTTATATGTTAAAGATGATGACCCATACCAGTCCTTTGCGGCAGGTAATTATATTACCCTTTCTAACCTAAACAATGATGACATCCAGCAAATAATTAAGCACCGCCTGTCCCCCTTGCGAGTAAGTGTACATGCTGCCGATATGGAGCTAAGACAGCGGATGATGGGTAACCCCAAGGCGGCAGAGTTATTTGATGCGCTTAAACAGTTTAGCCGGGCGGGGTTGGAAATGCATTTTCAGGTAGTGCTATGTAAAGGTATAAACGATGGCCCCGCGCTGGATTACACTATAGAAAGTTTGTTGGCACTAGGTGATTGTGCGAAAAGTTTGGCGGTTGTGCCGGTTGGGCTTACGCGACATAGAAACGGGCTATATCCTCTGGATGCGTTTGCCAAAGACGATGCACTAACAGTAATAACACAGGTAGGAAAATGGCAAGCACGATGTCAGGAGCAAACAGGCAGCAGGTTTGTCTTCCTTGCAGATGAATGGTATGTGCTGGCGGGGAAACCTCTGCCGGGGCTAGACGAGTATGAGGACTTCCCACAGTTGGATAACGGTGTGGGGATGATGACATTGTTTGAAGATGATTTCCACCATGCATTAAAGCAAGCCTACCAGTGTGCACCTATGGATGTCCACGGCTTGCAGCGGCCGGGCAATACAACAGTCAAGTGCGAAATAGGAATCATAACAGGCCGTGCCGCCGGTGAGTTTATGACTAAATTGTCAAGGCGCATAATGGAGTCTTTCCCTGCTATTGCCGTAAATATACATGTGATATCCAATGATTTTTATGGGCCTGGCGTAACAGTTAGCGGGTTAATAACCGGGCAAGACATAATATCTCAACTAACAGGGCGTTGCAGTGGGCTTGATGTATTGTTTATACCGGAAAATGCCTTCCGTGCAGGTACAGAGGATATGATATGCGGCGCTACGCTTAGCAGTGTCTCCAGTGCCCTGGGTGTGATGGCGGAAATTGGTGCGGCAGACGGTGGGGAGTTTTGCTGTCAGATACTATCTTTTTGTGACAACCATCTGAAGCACTAAGCCGCAGTTTGAAGTGGATCGCTTTTGGCCCAATCATCAAAACCGCTGATTTCAAAAGAAAATAGAGTACAAACACGAGAGGTTGACTATGTTACAACTTTGTCTTTCCCAAAACATATCCAAAACCCCATACACGTTTAAAGCCACAGGGATACGGGTTTATTCCATAGAAGAAGCGCTTTACCATGCATACCATTATTGGCGCGAGTCAATTGATGAGCTTTTGCATGACAACCTAACTGGTTGGGTAGCAGACTTGGGTATTATTGCAATAACAACAAAAATGAAAGCCCTGTCTGCCATAACCCCCTTAAGCAAACGCTTGATAGCCTTCCTTAATATAATCGACTATTTTAATGATGCAGAACTGGCAACCCTAAAAACAGACCTAGAGCGCTGGGAGCACCGCGTAGAATGGGAAAAATTAAAAGACCGTGCAGACAATCTAGTATCCCGTGGCGAACCGGCTAGGGCCCTGCCTCTTTACAACCGTGCGCTGGCATACGGGGAAAATCACGCGATATTAAACAACATGGGCATAGCAAGTATGCAACTGGCCAATTACCCACAAGCAGTAAAACTGCTGGCAAAAGCCCATGCCGCACAGCCGGAAAGTATCGCAACAGCCATGCACTATGCCGAAGCCTTAATCCTCAATGGCGACTATGAAGACGCAAAGAAAGCGTTAAAAATGTGTAAAGTGGAAACAGCCGACATACAGTACCTGTATGGCCTAATGGCTTACGAGCAGAAAGACTACCCATCGGCCCTAACCTGCTTCCAAAAAGCCGCAACACTAAACCCGGAAAGCCCCCTGTATACGTACAAAACAGCCGAAACATACCAGCAAATGAACCAGCACGACAAAGCCATAGCCACCCTGGAACAAAGCCCCGGCGCGCCCCATCATGCAAAAATGGCAGAAATATATGCGTCGTATGGGCACGCCAACATGCCGGAAGCCATACGACACATACGGCAGGCCATATCCCAAGGTGGCAGAAGTGACGCAGCGCTATGGATACAACTAGCCGAATACTACCGCAAGGACTACGACTACGAGCGCGCAAGCGAAGCTATAGCCCACGCCCTGCCCAATAAAAGTGTAGCAGCCCTGCTGGAGAACGCCCGTATAAAGAAAGGCCTGGGGCGTATGCGAGAACACCGCACAGGCCTTAGTGAGGCGCTTAAAGGGTTGATTAAGCGGTATCGGGAGGAGCAAAATACG